>FLNZ01000072.1_pt1 | contig 16969 bp, 14 predicted proteins | sample 1140391 | NCBI WGS metagenome assembly FLNZ01 (sample SAMEA3878171, study PRJEB12797) | bioreactor metagenome | biome: Moose rumen | place: Sweden | collected 2011-10
TAAAAAGCCGGTGTTTTTGATAATTGACTCGCACGGAAACTATGATTGCGACGAATATGGAGATTATTTTTCATTTATTCAAATAGGGGAAGAAAGATTAACATCAGAAGATGTTGATACATTATCTTATATTCCCCCATTAATTTTTTTATCAGCATGCAACACTAGACCCCCTATAAAGGTAGAACAATGTATAGTAGACGCTTTTATTCGCCGTGGTTCTTTAGCTGTCACTGCTTCTTATGTAAAATTAAATATAGATCAAGGTGTTTATACCATTTCAAGAATTTTAAACAACCTAAAATCTGCAGCTAAAATGGGAGTACATCGCAACTGGCTTTCATTTATATCTCACTGCATTAGAACCTTTCTTCAACAAACCGCTTACACAAATGGTGAGAAAAACTTTTACAAAAAAAATGTCTCATCATTTAGAAATGATTTGGAATATTTAAAAAGGCATGACGAGCAGCTCATTTCACTATATGAGCATATAGAACAACAACTAAAAGATTCAATGTCATCTATAGATCTTTATTGCCAAGAACATACATTAATATGTAGTAGTGTTTATGCAAGAAAGTATTTTTATCAACAATGGCGAAGTTTATCAAAGGACGAAATTGATGCCGAATTTCTCAATTATACTAATTACGGAAGAATGGATTTAATCCCCTTCGAATCGTATATAGAAGCTGCACAAGAAAAATGTACAACACCATCTGACTTAAGAAAACAAATAGTACAAAAATTGAATGACTTTGATCCTGAAAAAATGAAAATACCTAATATTAACGAACAAACTAAAGACAACCTTTGTTGGTGTGGATCCGGTAGAAAATTCATAAACTGCCACGGACAAAAGAAATAGAATCATTCACAAAAAATGCTCGCCCGATTTATCATTTCGGCATTGCTTGGTAAATTTTCCCGTTCAACAGTTTCCCGTTTGCCTTTTTAGAACGGCGAACACCATCAACACCCCATGTTCCCCATTGTTTAAAGAAGAATGCAACTTTCTGTTCCGAAGCTTGCTTCTGAATATTTTCGACCCATGCCTTTTGCATCGGTCTTGCCTTAGGACCGCTTTCGCCACCGACAATAACCCAGTGGATTCCATCAAGATTTAGCTTACCAAGATCACTCAACAGTGGCTCACAAGAAAGAAAACGAACTTTAGCCTTTATTTTTCGCAATACAGAGATACGGTTTTTACGAACTGAACTCTCAACGGTCACTCCTATCCAAGCATTGTCAGGTACGCTTCGCGTTCTGAAATATTCCTCCATTCGTTCCGCTCTTTTTGTAAGAATTTGGAAGCGGTGATTCGTGGCCTTTTTAATTGTCTTGAATACCTTGTCAATAAAGGTAAAGGGAACTTTTTCATTGAATAGGTCGCTCATGGAACATACAAAGATGTTGCTGGGAGAACGCCAGTGAAGAGGCTCATCTAAGGATTCTTCGTGGACAGTAACATCAAAGCCGTTTTTATATTTCACCAACCCCATATTCTGCAAACGCAAAGACATGGTTGCCGCATAGCAATTTGCACAGCCTTCAGATAAACGGTCACATCCTGTAACCGGATTCCAAGTCTGATCAGTCCATTCAATCTTTGTAGTCTTCATTTAATTAACCGATACTCAATAAGTTCAGCTGATTTTTTCTTATAGCAATAATCATACGATATTTTGGGCGAAATACCTGGATATGATACCCTATTTTCTTTTTTCAAACGTTTCATCACATCAGTCGCATGCTGAGGAATATGTCCTTTATCCAACGTAAAATCAAAAGCTTGTTGGTTATTCCTTATACGACCATTAAGAACCTCCTTTTCAAATTCTGATTGAAAGAGTTCTATCTTTGAAAGTTTCCGTCCTTCAAACAAATCGATCGTTCCTAGTTCGTCATTGTGAATATCGAAATTGGCCTCTCCGTTTTCAGGATTTTCTTTCCACGCTGTTCTTAAAAATTTTTCAACTCCTCTCGGATGAGAACTGCCAAAAACAATTCCATAAATATTTCGTCCTTTTTTTATGGAAAAGGGATAAAGTTTCACGCCAGACAAAAGCGGAATCCGTTGTTTCAAGTACGCGACCAATTCGTTGTGAATATTATTGTATGATCCGTTTTCATCTGGAGTTGGTTTAAAATCAATGTATTTTTTAAACTCTCCAGTATCTTTAAATCTGTTCGCATAAGATGAAGCAATGAAATAAAGAAAATCAGTTTTTTGCGTATATGTCAATGGAATAAAAAACTCATCACCAATAAATTTGATGCCATTCTGATCCAAGAAAACAAGTGACGCTTCTGATTGTATTGTCGGCAATAATTCCTGAAATAATTCCGCAAAATCGCGATTGAAAAATAGAATATTGAGCTTTCCGACTTTTTTCAAAGCGGTTAATGCAGTCGAATTATCAACATAAGACTCACAAGCCTGTACCAGGCTTTCGTATTTTTCAACGACAAATTCGTTGAAATAGATATTAACCTTTGTATTCTTCTCAAACAATATATTTCTATTTTTAGCAACTTGTTCAAGAATCCTAATTGGCGACCCAGGAACTCCAATTTTATCATAACCAGTTCCTGCAAAAAAATCAAAGATACAAATTTCAGTAAATCCAGACATCACAAATGTCGGAATCCATTCCTGGGTGTAATTCTCAAATATTCTTAATTTAGCAAGGGTTTCTTCTGTAAACGGCTGCGCATGCAAATCTCTTCCTGACATACTCTAACCTTTCCATGCATGTTCATTTTAAGTAAGGGATAATTTTAACTGCAAATTTATTATTTTGAATGATAGCTTGTTCATAAGAAATATTTTCAAAACCAGCTTTGTTTATAGCGTCAATAACAGATTGTTTATTCTCTTCCGATGTTCTCGCTCCAAAAATCACACCAGTCAAATTCAAACCATAGCTTGCATCAATTGGTATTTCCTTACCATCGGAACCACTATCTATATCAACCAATAATCGCCATTCTTTTTCATATTCCCAATCTTTAGATTTATAGCAAAACAAATCATTCTGAGACGCATCAACTCTTTCAGTTCCACCAACCAAAAATTTTTTTCGCAAGCTTTTTTTAAAAGAAGGATTCAAATCAATGAGCGAAGGATAATGTTTTCCATAAATAACTTTTTTTATGCACGGAAATTCGCTATTAAAAGCAAGTTTGAGACAATATCCTTGATGATAGTCTGCGTAATGCGCCCACATCAATAGATTGTCGTTTTTCTCACTTAACGAAATCACTCCGGCCGCACTCGAATGATTATCAATCCACTCATCAACTTTTTCTTGCAAACTCTTTTTTCCGCTAGATTTCAGATGTAGTTCAATAAACTGTATTATACTCTTATCATCACCGTATTTACAATTCATCTTAATTTGATTGATTTCACTTAAAGGCAAATCATCGTCTACTACGGATTCTATGTATAAGGCTAAATTTTCAAAATATATCGAATAATCCAATCTAATTTGGCAATCAAACGGATCATTAAATTTGCCAGGTCGAGATGCCCACAGTTTCCCTTTTGATAGAGTAGCTAAAGCCATATCAACATCTGTGACGTTTTTTGAAAAAGCTTTATATTTGTAAAGGAACTGAGGCTGTTCACTATGAGTCTGCCCATCACACATATTTATCACTCCTTTTTTTACCACTTTCCTATTTCAGGTCTATATCTTTCAAGATTTCACTTTGATCCCTACGATCAATATAATTAGAAAGATAATTCGTAAGATAATTCGTAATATTCGAGAATTCTTTCTTTCCAAATCGCTTTGGATTTGTCATCAAAAATTTTTCGGCCAAATGTGTATCATAACCTTTAGGAAGCGATGCTCCATCAACTACAAACGCATAATTTTTCACATCAAGTGAGTCTATTGACGCTCCATTTTCTAGAACTGGGGGTAAATAACAAATACCATCAAGTCGACCATTGGGAGCCAATGGATATCTAAATGACTTTATGAATTGGGTAAACAATTGCGGTAATGCGTATTCTGGCTTATATGCGCCATTTTCATGCCAAACATCTATTGCGCAAGCCAAAAATAAAGGGAAGAAAACAAAAAAACGATAAAATTCAAATGGACTAGAGTCAGGATCAGGAAAACACATATCCCATAAATACAAATCTGTTTTGTTACTAAATCGAGCATAAGTAAATTCATGCAAACCTTTATCAGGAAATATTTCTGTATAAGCAGTTGCTAAAGAGCCTGACATATAAAGCATAGGATACCCAGGAATACTATAGCGCATTGAAGAAACCTTATACCGTTCTTCAAATGGAATATGAAATAATTTTTTTTGTTCAGCACATTCTGATCTTCTGACTCTATACAGTTTCAATTGTCCTGAAATAACTGCTACAGGAAAAAGCCTTACAAAATGTCCGTCATCTGCTCGAAAAAATTTGTCTACTATTTCAAAAGCTTCTGCAGGTCTACCCGAAAGAAGTAACCGAATAGAGTTCGTCACCATCATCCATACTTCTTTAGAATCATTTATCACATTCATTTCCCTTTTTAGGGGAATCGTTCCATAATCAGGCAAGCTCTTTAAGCTTTCATTTAACAAAGAAATATCTGATGCATCCATTAATTCCAAAGCAGATTGATAGGCTTTATAAATTCGAAAAACACAATCATAATAATCCTCATCGTCTAACTGTTTAAATGGGTACGAAAATACTTCCGTTCCATTCTTTATAGTTTCGTATAAATTCATAAATTTCATATACAGATTCCTTTTTTTGATTAAAAATTAAAAAATCATTATGAGAGAAAATTACCCCACCACTACTTGGCCGTTCATTAGGAGCGGGAGGAGTTTGTCGCGGAGGGCGGTGAGGCGAGAGATTTCTTTCACCTTGTTAAATTGAACATCAAAGATGGGCGCCATCTTTTCTTCAAAGGTGGTAATCAACTTTTTCGGCGGATAAAGAATTGCAAATCGTCCCAATTCATCTTTTGAAACTTCTTTAAATGTGGTTCCGGTTCCCAGATTTTGGATTTGCGGAATATGTTGTTGAATTGTGTAATAGAGGTATTTAGAATCTGTCATATCGTTAGGAACCATATTTTTGAATCCCTGATTTGTACACAAATCACATTGAGCGATAGACAGAAGCCCTATCGGAGCTCTGCTTGACATTACAACCGTTCCCTTTGGAACCATTGTCGTGCTGCAAGAATCATAGCCGGCTTGGGTTATGTTCCTTGCACCTTGATAAACGAATTTACAATTTTGATCAGACAAATCTTTGGGCGTTATCCAAACAATTTCACCGCCGTAATTTCCTTCTTCAGTCGTTGAAGGCGTTGAACCATTGAATATTTTGGCAATATCGCAAATTTGCTTTACTTCCCAGCCTACAGGTATTTCCCTTTTGAGGGTGGGGTTGTATTCCATTTTGCCGCCGGTGTTTTTGTAGGGGTGGCCGTTTTTGTCGGGGAAGTCGTATTGGACGAACCAGTAGTCGTATAGGCGTTTTGCCATTGCTTCGAGTTTCTGGTTCATCTTTTTGTTCAGGGCGATTTTCCTATCAATAAAAGAAAACAGATTTCCGATTTTTTCCTGATCTTTGATTGATGGCAATAAAATTGGAATTGAATTTACGGTGTCGTTAGAAAGTGTGTATCGTTGACCACTTCCGCTTGCATTATTTTCAAAATATTTTTGGATATAAGACGAATGCATAAAGGCATTCAGATATTTACCATTTAATTTCCGTTCGTCCGGTGTAATTAAAGCATTATGATACCCAAGAACAACATCATCAAAATCATCCGCTATATAAGTCGGAATGCCAATATCATCACGTGTTTCGCTATCTTTCGTAAACGCCACTTGACCTTTCTTTATGGAAAGAGCTTCTATTTCCTTATCACTCGCAGTGGCTTCCATAAACGAATCTCGCATATCTTGTGTAATCGCCCAATTATGGTAAACGTCAACAAAATTGCAAAGCCGAACACTTTTCTGTCCAGGTTTACTCTTTTTGTCAACGCCGCTAATTTCTACTCGGGCGACATCACTCAATTTTACTTTTGTCAATTCCATAATAAATTCTTTCCTAGATCCTTCGACTCCGTTGCACTCCGCTCAGGATGACACCCCGAGTTACCTTCTGCCTGCCTTTTTCTTCAGATAGTTTACTCTTGCAAGATCCATTCTAGTAAAGCCCGGAGCACCAAAAGGAATTACTCCAATTGCATCCAATTCAGCCTGAGCTTCTTTCCGTTCTATTTCAGCCATTTCTTTTTTAGCCAATTCTTCTTTTTCCGCTTCGTATTTCCGTTGCTGTTTTAAAATGACAAAAGGAACTATAATTGCACCGATTGCAGCAATCGCCGCAATCAATGAAATCAAGCCAGAATAGTTATTCAGAATTTCCATCTACATTTCCATGAACGCCGTTAGGCGTGAACAAATCCGTGTGGCGTTATCGGGGCGTTGCGGGGTGTCCCCGCTAGAAGGGGTAGCGAGCAACGGAGTGCGAGCGAGGGGGAGACTTCCCCCTTTGTATATCCTTTCAATTTCACAACCATTTTATCAAAACCTTTTCTAGTCCTTTACATTCGGCCCTTCGGCAAGCTCAGGGACCTTATCCGGTACCCACGCTCCAGGATGACACCATCGTTAAGGAGATTCCCGGTCAAGCCGGGAATGACAATGATGCTAGTTGTTTCTGGATTTCCTTTTCGAGCTTGTGGCTTTCAGCGAACATGGCGGCGAGTTCTTCGGTGTCGGCTTTCATCTGGGCGTTGAATTCGCCGGCGGAGATATCCACGTAGTCTATCTTGATGTCGAAATACTGGCCGGCGCTCAGGCTGTAGCCTTTTTCCTTGACTTCGCTGTAGGTCACGACTACGCTGAAGTCTTCGACGGCTTTGGCCTTGCGGAAGGTAGTCACGATTTTCTCGATTTCGTCGTCTTCGAGGCGGACTTTCTTGAGGCCGTTCGCGTCCTTGTATTCCTTGCCGAGTTTGCTTGCGTCAACGAGGGTGACTTTGTCGTTGTCGGTCTTTTTGCGGGTCTTGTCGAAGAAGAGCACGCTCACGTTGGTGCCGGTGTTCGCGAATACGTTGCTCGGCATGCTGACCACGCCATAGACGATGTGTTCGTCAACGATGCGTTCGAGGATTTTGTGCTCGATGCCGGATTTCGCGGTGATGAACCCGGTGGGGATGACGATGGCGCCCTTGCCGCCTGCCTTGATGCTGTTTACCACGTGCTGGATAAAGCAGGTGTAAATCGCCATGGATTCTTTTTTCTTATTCGGGACCTTCGGCACGCCTGCCCAAAAACGGGCGTTCCATTTTTTTTCGATGTCGTCGCGGGTGTCGCTGAAGTCCATCTTGAAGGGTGGATTGCTTACAACGTAATCGAACTGTTTGAGGCTCTTGCCGTCGTCGCTCTTGTGGTAGGGTTCCAGGAGGGTGTCGCCCTGCACGGCGTGATCGAGGCTCGAAACGAGTCCGTTCAGCAGCAGGTTTAGCTTGAGCATCTTGTTACTGCGCTGCGAGATGTCTTGCGCAAAGATGGTACAGCGGTCTTCGCCAATCTGGTGGCTGAGCGCCATGAGCAAGGTGCCGGTGCCTGCGCTGGGGTCGTAGCATTCTACGTTGTGCAGGTCGGCATTGTCGCCCACCAACAAGCGGGCCATGATTTTCGCGATGGCCTTGGGGGTGTAATATTCGGCGTACTTGCCGCCGCCTGCGGTGTTGTAGTCCTTGAGCAGGTATTCAAAGATGTCCGAGAAAAAGTCGTAGTGTTCGGCGAAGGCGTCTTCGAAGCTGAAGTTCACGAGCTTATCGACAAGGGCGCGGGCGAAGTTTGCACGCTGGGCATCGTCGGTCACGAAGATGGTGAGCTTTTCAAAGATGGGGATTTTCGTCTCTTGCGCGGTCTTGGTGTAGAATACGTCCAGATTGTCCTTCGCAATGGCGACCATGGTCTCGTCAAAGATGACGTCGAAATCGCCCTTGGCCTGCTTGTTCCAGAGGTTTGCAATCAGGTAGTCGGGCTTGAACACCGGGACTTCGGGCGGCAAGAAGAGGCTCACCTTTTCGCGGTCGGCCTTGGAGAGTTTCGCGTATTCCTCTTCCCACTTGTCGGACTTCTTGAGGGCCTTCAGGCAAGGGTCGTTGATTTTCTTGAGTTCGTAGCCGAACTTGTCGGCCATAAACTTGTACAGAAACACCTGGGTGATAATCTTGTATTCGTTGCCGTCATTGCCCATGCCGTATGTTTGGCAAGTGGCCTTGAGAGAGTCGATAAGGGCAATGGTCTTGTCTTTGATGTTCATGGTATTATTTACCATCCTTTATAATCCAGTGGCCGCCCTTCTGGCTGCCAACATACTCAATTAAGCCGTGTTCCTTAAGAATCGCGAAATGTTTCTTCACGGCCCTTGAAGTAAGCCCAATAATCTTGCCGATTTCAGTAGAAGATGCACTGGGATTCTTTTTTAATTCCTTAAATGTTTTCACAGCCCCTTCGGATAGTGTTTCGGGGAGTTCTGGGGAACTTTTTCGGGGAACTTTTTCGGGGAACTTTCGGGGAACTTTCGGGGAACTTTTGGGGAACTTTTTGCGTCTGCGAATTACAACGGTAAAGAAGTCTTCATCCGCAGAATATTCGACATCGGCCAAGCCATTTTCCTTGCAGAGTTCCCTGACTCGCTTTACTCCAGTCCCCCATTTTTCAACGATTCCCATCTTCAAGAAAATATCGGCAATCAATTCGTTTCGGATGCTCGAAATTCCCGACAGCATCTTTTCAAGGGTCAATCCGCCATAAAGACCGCCCGGATTCGTAATTTCGATACGATCGTCAAAAATGCAAACCTGAATATTCGAATGAGCCAGATAATTTCTGTGCATCACAGCATTTACGATGAGTTCACGAATTACTTCAGTGGGAATTTCCGGAACATCTTTCCGATACAGGCCCTTAATTTCGGCACCGATGTTTATATGCTGCAAAATAAAGTTGTAGGCGTTATCGATTTGTTCGTTAAGTGGACCGTCAAATTCCTTGCGGTCGAGAAAATATACTTTGTCAGTTCCCTTGAAAAGTCCGCACTGGATACGGGCAAAATGCAGGTCGTTTTCGGCCAGCAGCCTAAAGGCGATGGAGGGGAACAATTTACCACTTTCCTCTTTAAGGAGTCCCCATCCAAGCATGTTTTCAAGCCGGACAAAGCGTTTATGGCTATACTGCTCGATGACTTTGCAAAGATTTTTTATAGCCTGTTCACTCGCGGGGGCATGCCTTTCGAAAAGCTTGTCGTATGATTTCCCTTCGCCTAAAAGAACCAGTTCCCTTATTTTCTCCCGTTCCGCTTTTCTTGTGGTGGCGGCTACGCGGATATATACACCATCAAGGCTACCTTCGGCTTTAAGGCAATACGGCTGGTTTTGACCGGGCAAAATATCAGCGATTACAATGGTCTTGTCGTCTATGGTTTCAAACGTGATACGCGGATTAACCTGCGGATAAATTGCATCGCTAATCATATTCGCAAGGGCATCCATAAACTTGAAGACTTTGCTGGCTTCAATTCCAACAATGTCAAGCGTTCTGTTGTCAACGCCAAATACAATCCTACCGCCCCTGCCGTTAGAAAAGGCGACAATAGTTTTCAAAAGCTTCGAGTCTTTCGAAGGCATCTCTCTTTTGAATTCAAGGGTATCGGATTCCCCCTGCTTAATTTCTTCTATCGTCATCTTTTAATTTCCGTAATAAGCGTTATACTGGTTTATGTACTGTTTGGCGATGCGCTGTTGGATAAACAGGTAATCGGGCATTTCGGGCTTGATTTGCGGGAAATGCGCAAGCCCGTCTGCGATTTCTTTCATCACGGTCTTGCCGAAGTAGGCGTCCTGCTTCAGGATGTCGTTGCGATCGAAAACCTTCGCGTCAATCGTCCCCTTGATGGTCAAGAGAGCCTGCACAATTTCTTCGTCGAACTTCGAGATAATTGGCGCTTGGTGCTTGGGTTCGCGGACCTTGTTCTCTTCGCGGATGCGCTTGTGGACGTAGGCGAATTTCGTGTCGCCGTTGTACTTGCGCAAAAGGGCTTCGTTTAATTTGCGGAGCTCTTCAAGGCGTTTCAGGATGTCGTTCATCGCCTGGTTCTGCTCGTTATAAACGGCAAGGTTTTCCGGGGTAAAGCCGTGCTTGTCAAAGATACGCTTGAACTCCTGTTCCAATTCAACAAACACGGGGTCTTCGTGATCGAAGTTATCCAGGAACCCGCGGAGTGCGCGTTTGTATTTTTCTCGCAGTTCCGTACCGTTATCGATGATTTTCAGTTCTTCAGTGCCAATGCAGCTAAAGTTGAACTCGATGTTCATCATGGCTTCGTTCACAGCAAACTGAGTCGCTTCGCTATTGGTCCAGGCCTCTTTCTGGTTAATCATCGCAATGCGGTGGTTCACTTCCGAAAGCATGAGCGGCAACTTTTCGATGTTCAGCTTTTCAAAGTCCTTTTTAAGGGCATCGTCACCGAAAGTACGCACAAGGTTCATCGCATCCTTGGCGAGTTCCAAGGCCTTGCGGAGTTCTATCAAAACCTTCTTGTCTTCAAGGCTAGAAATCTCTGTAGAGAAAACTTCTGCGTTGTCGGTGGTATAACTGAACAGAGCCTGACGTGCCACCTTCATGTGGTTGATAAGGGCATCCTTGTCTTCCATGACTTGGTTGTACATGTCGGGCAAGTTATCGTCTGGGTCAGTATTTGCATCGTTGTAGCGGTTCAGTTCCTGCAAATATGCGGCATTGGTCTCGTCGAAATTCTTCTTGATGTCGGCAAAGTCAATCAAGAACCCGCGTTTCATGTTCTTGTACGGGCGATTCACTCGGGTAATTGCCTGCAACAAATTATGATCTTCGATTTTGCGACCGAAATACAATCGCTTGAGGCGCGGTGCATCAAAGCCCGTCAGCAACATGTTGTAAACAATCAGAATATCAATCGTGTAGTTCTTCTTGAAGTCATTGATAATCTGCTTGCGGATTTCCTTGTCGTCGCTATCGAAGAGAATTAGGCCCGCTTTCAAGTTGATTTTCTGGATGCGGTTTTCATTGAGTTCGTCCTGAATCTCGTTGAAGAACTTGTACAAGTTTCGCGCCTGTTCCGAAGATTCTGCAATAATCATGCCGCCAAGGTCGTTGTCGCCCTGCATGGCACGGAACTTCACCAAATCATTGATGATGTAGCGGAGCAACGCCTTCACGTATGTGGGGTGCCGAATAATCATGTCCTTCGAGACAGACCCCTTCTCCACCAGTTTCTGCACGCTTTCGTAAGCGTCGTTCAGCTTTTTGCGGTAACTGGTTTCGATATCTTCGCGGATAATCTTTAGCGTATAGCCGTCTTGAATGGAACGGTCGTAATAATACGTGTGGAAGTAATCGCCAAAGACTTTGCAACTCGCCTTTTCGCTCCCGATGAGCGGTGTGCCGGTAAGTGCAATCTTGATGGCGTTCTTGTCAGCATTGAAAAGGTTCGAAAGGAAACATCCGCCCGGTTTGTAGCCGCGATGCGCTTCGTCCATAATGAACACGCGTTGCAAATTCGTGGCGTAATTCGGGATTTCCACTTTCTCGGTGTCATTTTCAAATTTTTGAATGTTCACCACGGTAATTTCATCGACACCGGCGTTGCCCTGCAAGGCCTGCTGTGTGCGGAACTGCTCCATGAGTTCCGTGCGAGAATTCGCCGTAGTCACCTTGAGGCCGCGATTCCTCAATTCTTCGGTTGCCTGCTCCAGCAAATCCAGGCGGTCCACAATAAAGTAGAATTTCGCAACCTTGTTCTGCTTGGCGTAATAGTCCTTGAGGACTTTGCTCAAGTGGTAAGAAAGCGCCGTCTTTCCCGAACCCTGCGTATGCCACACAATGCCGGACGTTGCACCCGCTGCCAGTTTTTCACGGATAATCATGGCCGCAAAAAATTGCTGGTAACGCATAATGTGCTTTTCGTGGCGGCTCTCAATTTGACCGTCCTTCTCTTTTTCGACATGCAGGTAAGCGATGCCGTACTTGAGCAAAAAGAGCAACCGCTCCGGGCTCACCATAGAAGTAAGCACGCGGTTCGTGGGCGTGTTGATGTCTAAATTCGTCTTGTATTCCGGATTCTCTTTCAAGACCGGAACATTGAAATCCATCAGCACTCTCTTTTCGAGATCCGCAGGAATCGGCAAATAAGGATAATTGGCGTGGAACGGCGCGATTGCCGCACGCTTGGGGTTCTCTTCCCTGAAGCAGTTGAAACGCGCTTCGTTTTTCGCAGCCGTGCAATAGAACACGCCTTCAATCGGGACAACGCCGCCCTTGGCATCGTACTCCATGTTGTTGGAGAAAATCATCAACTGCGTGATGTTGATAAAGCGACGGAACTTCTTATTCGGAAAACGTATATCGTTCAACCGCTTGCTTTCGGCCACCATGCCACCCACGTTATTCGGCTTCTTGACCTCGATAAACACGAGCGGGAGCCCGTTGATGAACAACGTAATGTCGGGGCGAAAATTTTCATCGCCATTCTTGCAAGTGAATTCCGCCGTGCAATGGTACGTGTTGTTTTCCGGATGTTCGAAATCAATCAAGCGAAGCGGAGAATAGCTGGTCAAGCGCTTGTAGAACTGCTGGCCCAAATCGTCGTCATCCAGTTCCTTCTGAATGTCCGAAAGCACGCTCTGCGCAGAAACAGTCGCAGCCGGATTCAGCTTCTTGAACTGCTCCGCAAAAATGTCCACAAGGATGTTCGTCTCTGGATCGTATGCGATGGCTGGCGACGTTGTGCTAGATGTGCCGGACTCCGAAATTTTGCCCAAATACGTATAGCCGATGCGAGCCAAATGCTGAATCGCAGTCAGTTGAACGCGCGTCGCTTCCGTAAAAAGACCTGGCATAAAAACAATATCGCTTGTGTGTATATAACGCTCTTCGTGAATATAAGTTTTTATGCTGTCAATAAAGTGACACGGCAAAAAAATTATTGCATTTTGAAGGCATTAAAAAAATCCAATTTTACCTCTTGACAAATAGTGCACAAAAGTGTAGTTTTAGATAGTCGTTTAAAAACATCTGCGTTTATAAACGCTTGTACGCAGAAAGGAGCACAAAATGTACAGTACTGCCAATGGCACAGTCACCGACGCCGAAGCCGCCGAAATCGATTCCCTCAACAACGAAATCTGGAAAAACTTCTGGAGCATCCCCCGCGAAAAACGCACCAAAGCAGATTGGGAAAAGCTGCTCGACATACAAATATTGGTGAAAAAAGGGTGAAAATAGAGCGGCATTCTCTATTTTTGTAAATAAATATATTGACAAATAAATAAATATATTGTATTTTAAACAATAAAATTTAAAGAAATCTGCGACTACGCAAAGAAAAGAGGTTGGGCACCAAACCTATGAATTACGCAGCGAAAATTGAGAAAGACAAGGACATGGGTTTCGTGGTTTCGTTCCCCGATCTGCCCAACGTGAACGCGTTCGGCGACACGCAGGAGGAGGCCCTCAGGCAGGCGAAGGATGCCCTCGACGGCGCGATGGAATGCGACCTGGATCTCGGCAACACGATGATTCTCCCCAAGACAATGCCCGATTCCGACAAGGGGCTCTACCCGGTCGAACTTTCCCCGCGAATCGAGATTGCATATAAACTATTTGAAGCGCGAAGGGGCCAAAAGAAAAGCGATGTGGCGCGTCGCGCAAACATCACCCCGCAAGCGTACCAGCGTTTCGAGACCCCGAAGGGCTCGCCCTCCGTCGAAACGCTTTACAAGCTGGCGCATGCCCTCGGCAAGCAGCTCGTGGTCGAGTTCGTGTAGTTCGTATTCCGCACATGAGTAGTTGTCAAGGAATACTTGACAACTGCCGGGGCGTTGCGGAAACCCTGTAGCACTCGCCTTCGGGGGTGTTAGGGGGCAGAGCCCACTAGGCGAGGGGGTAGCGAAAGACTTGCCCTAGATCCTTCGTCGGAGTTTAAGCCCGAATTTTCCCTGATAGACGAGGATTTGCTCAAATCGCGGATATATACCATCCGCGGGGTTAAGGTCATGCTCGATGCCGACCTGGCGGAGATTTATGGATATGAAACAAGATTTTTTAACCGTCAGGTAAAAAATAACATTGAACGATTTGCAGAAGACTTCCGATTTCAATTGACTGAAGAAGAAATGCAAATCTTGATGTGCAAAAAATGCACATCAAGTTGGGGCGGTGTTAGAAATGCCTTGAAATAAAAGTATATTTAATTATATGACCAAGAAAACCGTAGCAAGCATTATCAAAGAATTCCTCAACAAGGAACTGCCTAAAAAGCTAAACGGCAACGACTGTTATATATACAACGAGTTCTCGCTGCAGCACGAATTGGGCTTTTACCTAAGAAAAGAACTTGGGAAGGGCTACAAGGTCCAGTTCGAAAGAAACATCAAGAACCTGCAAATAGCAATCAACATTACCGCCAAACACGAGTGCAAGTCGAAGTCCGAAATCGACATTATCGTACTATCTCCCAAACAGGAGAGGCTTGCCGCCATCGAGCTGAAGTTCCCCAGAAACGGACAGCATCCCGAACAAATGTACAGTTTCTGCAAGGATATCCGGTTTATGGAAGGCGTTTCGAAAAAGTACGGGCCAGTGAATGGATTTAAAAAGACCTTTTGCCTGACTCTGGTTGACGATGACCTATTTTACTCCGCAGAAGGCGACCCAACGAAAGAAATCTATAGTTATTTCCGAACAGACAAGAAAAAGAAAAACGACATTCCCTACATTGCGGAAAAAGTATTCAAGCCAACAGGAAAGGGAAAGAAAAAGCAGTTCCTGGCGATCAAGGGCCCGCATAAGATTGTCTGGAAACCGCTGAAAGTAAAAAACAGCGAAAAAACGTACAAGTACTATTTCCTGGACGTGACAGCCTAGACGTCCAAATAAAAAAAAGACAAGCGTTTTTAGAGGCTACCTCCCCACAAGTTCATTCAGGCCCTTCACAATTTCCCTCTCCGTTTCCCCGTCATTGGGGAGGCGCAGCCTGAGCACGAATTCGCGCACCAGGTAATCCACGAGCCGCCCTTCGGGAATTCCACCGGGGCCGGGGTTCTCGAGTTCCGCATAGTCACTGTATTTTGTTTGCGCCGCAGGAGAGTTTTCCGCCTTCTCGTAAGCGTCGGCAAGCAGCTCGTGGTCGAGTTCGTGTAATTACGGCATCTGAAACATCATCCCTATTGCACTCTGCAGAAAGATTATTTATATTTATCTCGATAATTCGACAATCCTCGTGACAGTCGGCATAGGCCTCTGGCCTGTACGTGCATCCGCGACGAGGCGCATCAACCTTCTTGTCGATGTTGTTGGATAGCTGGCAGGAACACGACCTGCTCGAGTGTGCGACGAAAGCCGCGCCAGGTAATGCCGGGGAAAGCCCCCGCCAACAACACCGCAAGAGCATCCCCATCAAAAAATAAACCGCTAAAAGTGCAACAGCCTGTTGCATTTTCTAGCACAACTTCGCATACAGTGTGCGGGCATTTTCTCTAATATCCGGAGAAAGTGCTTAAAAAGGAATGTTTTATGAGCAAGAATATCACCATCTTGGACAAGGATTACAAAAATTGGATTGCGGAACTTTCTAGCCGCTACCGCAAGAGCCAAATCAAGGCCGCCATCAAGGTTAACACGGAACTGCTGAAATTCTACTGGGAGCTGGGGCGGGACATCGTCTCTATGAAAGCCGAAAGCAGATGGGGCGGGCATTTTATGAAAAATCTTGGCATTGATTTAAAGAAAATGAATCCGGACGCCACCTGCTTCTCGCCTACAAATTTACTGTATATGAAGAACTTTTACCTCTTGTACCAATCTTTCGTTGAATTTACTCCCCAAGTTGGGGAGCAATTGTATCAAGTACCCTGGGGACACCACAAACTTCTAATAGACAAATTTAAGCAGGTCCCGCAAAAAGCCCTTTTCTTCGTCCAACAAACTGTAGAAAAAGGCTGGAGCCGCTCAACACTCCTGAATATGCTTTCGACCGACCTGTACGAAAGGCATGGGAAGGCTTTGACCAATTTTCAGAGGACTCTCCCTGCCGAAACAAGCGAATTGGCGCAGGAACTGACGAAGGATCCCTATGATTTCGCCTTCACGGGCATCACGGGGCGGCACAACGAAAAACTGTTGAAAGATAAATTGCTTGACAACATCACGAAATTTCTTGTTGAACTGGGAACGGGTTTTGCTTATGTCGGCAGGGAATACAGCCTGCAGGTAGGCAACCGCGAACAGTTTTTGGACCTGCTGTTTTACAATCTGAATCTTTCGTGCTACGTGGTGGTGGAAGTCAAAATCGGCAAGTTCGAATTCGCAGATATCGGGCAGCTTGGCGGGTACATGGTGGCCTGCAACCACATCTTGAAAAAGGAGGGGCGCGACAATCCAACCATAGGACTGCTCATATGCAAGGAAAAGGACCGCGTGCAAGCCCAATACGCACTTGAGTCAAGCACACAGCCAATCAGTATTTCAGAATACGAACTAGAACGCTTCTACCCCGAAAAGATTGAAGGGACTATCCCCACCATTGAAGAACTCGAAATGAACCTGACTTCGGGGTTTTAGGGGGCAACTTGCCCCCTCCCCTTGACATTTCCCCGCAAATAAGCGATATTAAAAGTATGCAGAATAAAATCAATTATAGAGAATTGAATGTCACCGTGTTCAACGACACGGCGGAACGTTGCCGCACAAACGCGCGGCTCCGCGAGTCCATCGCGCAGTCAAGGCGGGCGCAGAAGTTTACGGGCGAACGCGAGAGCGTCGCCATCGACAGCCGGAATATCCATGCGGAGCGGGCCAAGGTCGTCGTTTCGCAAAAACGCACGTTCGAGGCGGCGCAGGCGTATGCGGG
>FLNZ01000073.1_pt1 | contig 16933 bp, 15 predicted proteins | sample 1140391 | NCBI WGS metagenome assembly FLNZ01 (sample SAMEA3878171, study PRJEB12797) | bioreactor metagenome | biome: Moose rumen | place: Sweden | collected 2011-10
TATTTTCGTAAACGCCCGGCCATAACCGCCCCTCGTAATCAAATTATTATGGCAGAGAGATTCAAAATATTATAGCGGAGACATCGGAACCTGGTAAAGCGGGGTGCCCTCTACAACCAGATGCAGGAGTTTTTCAGACAAATTAACATTCGCCGTACGTCCCATTTCTCCCCGGACGTCCACCTTGCCGTACGCAAGAAGCTTTCCGCGCTTGACATCGGTAATGGAATACAGCGCCTTCACCGTTTTTACACCCGTAGTATCTGCGCGTTCGCTTGCAACAATGACGACTGGAGATATTACCACAACTACATCTTCCACAGCTTTCCTGTACTTCTCACAAAGTAACGGCACCGCGACAGAATCCGCATCTGTTCCATAACGACGCCACAGGGCTTCGCGCCGTTCCATCACAAACGCAGAATCATCGACGCTCATCACATCCGCACGGACGCTAAGCGTCGTCGCGGCATAATCCATCTGCTGCTTGAACCAGCCGCTGAAATTGCCACCGTATTCAGGCCACTCATTCTTGAACGAAACGTAACCGTCGAACATGGGCTCGGAATAAAGTACGGTAACACTGCGCGGGACGCCTTCCCATTCAGAATCCACCCAGCCGCCAGCCGGCACGTTGTCCCTATAGTCGGTATCCTGCGTGTAGTTCATCCAGTCAACGGCGAGTTTCATTACCGTGGTACAGCCACTCAGCACACACGTCATTAAGAACAACATAATCGCAAACAAAGGAGCAGTAAACCTTTTCATCGTCCACTCCTTTTGGGCGCACCGAAATGGACCCCGGCAGAAAGATTCAATACCTTGACCAGACCGCCCTTGTTGCGACCGTCAATCTCAAAAGAGGAATAATGCAGGGAGAACTGCGCACGGATATCGACATCAAGGACATTCGTTACGGGAATAAAGCCATCGGCCTGCACGCCAACGAGCATGGTTCTTGACGACGGGATATCGTCTACACCTTTCATTCTCAAACTTTCACTGACCACTCCAAAAATCACATCGGCAGAGAAATATTTCCATTCCATAAGGGCGAAGCCGCCAGACAGCGCTATGGAAAAATCACTGAAATCGTCACCGGAAGTAGAACCCATCTGGAGCAGGAACAGGAGACGCGACATCTGCAATTCGGCCATGATGTTGAACCCGGTCGAAGGCTCCAGCATTTTTTTCAATCCGCCGGAATACATCGAATAGGAATACCCGCCAAGCAGCGCCCAGTGCATCCACTTGGAAGCCACGGACAGGTGCTGGTCCTCGGCAGCCTTCGCCGTTTCGGGGCTCACCGGAGGCATCCAGCCGAGATAAGGGCTCCCGGGGTAACGCTTGCGGAACTCGCGCCATTCCGCTGCGGAGTTTTCAAATTCCATCGGTTCGCCACCGCCATAGTTCAGCGCGAGGCGTTCCAGGTATATCCCGTAAAACTCGCGCGTCTCGCGCGGGACATCCCTCACCGCCATGGCAAACCGCAAGTCGCGATGGTTCACGTTGATGGCCAGGTGGCGCTTTTCGAGCAGGCTTTCCCCACCGACAACCTGCAGCTTTTCGCGGACCGCCACAATGGAATCGTGTTTCGCGAGCAGAAAATCTATATGCTCCCAGTACTTCGGCTTGTCTATGGCATCGGCATCCTGGATAGCCTTGCTGTACAGGAGAAATTCCTCTTCATAAGAAAGGAGCACAAAACCGGCAGGCGGCGCAAGGCGATCCAGTTCCTCGGCAGTCCTTACCGAGGAATACCCATAAATGGCATCGTGCTTGGCCTTTTCCAAATCCGGGGCAGCGGCAAAAACCGTCTGCACAAGCGACCCGAAAACAAGCAGAAGCACATACAAGTTAACTAGCCTAGACATAACTGCGCCGTATAACGAACAAGTGAATATAGAAATTGGAACAAGTTTACCTCAAGAAAATATATTCCTAAACGGGATTGCGATTACCGTTTATCGGCAATTTGTCGCATTCAATCCGAGCATCGGAATCTAGACAAAAAAAATGCCGTCTTCACAAGGAAAACGGCATTGAATATTTTCGGAGTATCTCGCTACGGATTATCGCAACCGGCACTCGGATTTACCCAGCCATCTTCCGGAGGAGCCTCACCCGCCTTCCAGCAATGGAGCGTATCGAGCACGTCGCCTTCCTTGTATGTGGACCAGTCCGTCACCTTCTTGATATTGGTTGTCGTAGTGGTGTTGAATCGGCTCATGTAATGGTCGATCAAGTACTGCGGACAATCTACTTCTTCGATGTAGTAGGTCGGATTGTCTGCAGCCTTGTACCAGTCGGCAAACCAGTGGCAACCGCGCAACAGGTTCGGGAGGCCGGCGTCGCCGAAAGCCGCGTCGCACATATCCTTAATGCACGTCTGGTATGCGACGAGAGTAGCGTCGTAACCGAGCTGGTTCTGGCATTCGGTCAGGAACCCGCCAAAACCTGCGCCCCAGTTAAAACCAGCACCCTTGTGAACCTGAGTTGTTAGAGCGTCAAAGGCGCCCACGCCACCACCCGGCACCATCAAGTCGAACTGGCCTGCAGGTAAGTTAGCATTGCCGCCAGCCACATCGTTACCGATGTTAGAGGCCATCACGATCATGTGCTTGCCCTTGAGCGCCTTGTGAGTTTCCCTTGGCGGGTTGTTTTCCATCTCGTTCGCGAAGTGGCCATCGTACTGCAAGTGATAGCACTTGCCGCACTTGCTATCGGCAGTGCCCGCAACGTATGCATAAGAAAGTGTATCGTTCACGGCTATAGGCGCCATGTCGGTGCAGGTGAACACGCCCTTTTCCTTTTCGTCGCCGCAAGCGCTTCTGGTCCCGTTGTAACCGAACCAGGACTTCGACACATCACCCAAGGTAAAGGTAGGCACTTCGACATCGTGAATGTTGCAGTTACGTGCTGTGCCATAGTCGGCAAGGTACGCCTCATCGGAAGACGTGTCTGCACGAGTCACATCGTTAGCGTTTTCCCTAAGCCAGGAACAGTGCGGCTTGCAGGCGTCCCAGTAGCGGGTATTCCAGCCGCGTTTTGCCGTGGCGCTGATGTCCTTGGTGTATTCGGCCGGAGGAGGCCCGTAAGATTCAAGAGTCGGGAATCCGCTCGCATCGAGTTCCGGTTCCTTGCTGCTGGAGCTTTCGGGAACTACGCCGGCACTGGAGCCCGGAACCAACGAGCCGCTGGAGAACGGTTCTGCGCCACTCGATAACGGGTCATTCGGATTCTGGCTGTTGCCGCCATCGCTGGATGCCGGATTGTCCGGATTCTGGTCGTTACCGCCGGCACTAGAATTCGGGATGTCCGGATTAACCACACCGGACGAATAAACCGGATTGTCAATCGCGCTGGAACCCGGCTCACCACCCATCGGGTCGGTGGCATTGTTCGAAGCGGCATCGTCGCCGCAAGCGCAAACCATTGCGACCGCACCGGCCGCAACCATCAACTTAAACAATCTACGTTTCATGGCACCTCGTTACGGAGCGAAGGACTAGTAAGACTTGGCCTTGTCGGCAGCCAACTGGTCGGGGTCGCAGTATTCGCCCTGAGCATTGGGAGTTCGGGAGCAGGCATCCGTGGTAATGAATTGTCCATCCCCTTTATAGTTGTCCCACTTGTCAGAGTAAAGGACATTGGTTTCAAGTTCCAGGCTGAGAGTCGTACGGTACTTATCCACCAAATACTGGGGGCATTCCACTTCTTCCCAAACGAAGGAAGGATTATCCGCAGCCTCGAAGAATGTGGCGAGCCACTTGCAACCACGATTCAGGTGAGGCCACACAGTGGAGTCAAATACGGCCTCGCATTTTTCAATCACGCACTCTTGGTATTGCTCCTTAGTAACTTGCCAGTAACCCAGCTTCTGCATACAATAACTCAGGACGCCACCATTGTTGCTACCGAGATCTTCTGGAGACTTGCCAATCTGCGTAGAGAGTGCGTTAAAGATACCGACACCACCACCGGGAACAAGCAGGTCAAACTGGGTACTGCTGGCATCAACATCGTGACCGATATTGGAAGCCATGACAATCATGTGCTTACCCTTAAGGGCCTTATGCGTGTCCTTTACATCCGGGCCACCATTACCCATATTGCTGGTGCTGCCATCATACTGCAAGTGGTAGCACTTGCCGCAACCCTGGTTGCTGGGGCCAGCCACAAAACCATAGGACAACGTATCGTTAACTTTAATGGGGGCCATATCGGTACAAGTGAAGGAACCCCCTGCACCAACTTCACAAGAACTGGGCACACCTTCCATGCCCCACCAATACCGTTCCAGGCCCCTGCTCAATGTGAACGTGGGAATTTCAACGTCATGGATGTTGCAGTTCCTTACCGTGTAACCCGCAGCTGCATACGCAGCCTGACTGGAAGTATCAACATTATCCATCCAGCTGCAGTGAGGCTTGCAGGAATCCCAGTAACGGGAGTTCCAGCCTTTTTGAGTCGTGCCTGCCGCCAGGAGGTTCTTATAGGATGCGACAGGATATTTCTTGATGTCTTCTTCGGGGTTACCGCTCGGCTTGACGGGTTCTGCGCTGCTGGAGCTTTCGGGAGCCACATCGGAGCTGGAGGTCGGATTCACGGGACCTACACCGCTAGAAGAAGTCGGGTCAATTGCACTCGAGAGAACCGTGCCCGAGGAAGTCGGGTCGACCGGATTCACGCCGGAAGAGGAATTGGGATCAGCCGGATTCACGACATCTGCGGAGGAGGAACTCACCGGCACAATCGCACCCGTACCCGGGTCCACCGTCGCATTCGCCGGGCAGACCGTAAGCGCATTCAGGTCAATGCCCGTCGTGATGGGAGTACCGTTCAAATCCATCAGGATACCGTCAGCAAAATAGCCGACAGGGGCACCCGCAGCATCGGTCACATTGCCGTCGGGATAAATCACGTACACGCCATTCGCGTTCAAAACGAAGGCATCCGCAGTGGCGACAATACCCGCGCATTCTGTATTGGCGGAAGGGGGATTATTCGGGCTCGAGGCGGAATCGTCACCGCAAGCACAGAGGGCAGCCACGGCGCCGGCCGCAACCATCATCTTCACAAAACGTCTTTTCATAAAGCTCCTTTTCTATTTACGCCCTTAAAAATATATTCTGTTCCCCAAATGCGGAAGTAAAAAAGCAATTTGACGCAACTTTGTGTTCCCAAAACGTGCCCGCGAGTGCCCAATCGCACAGGATTGTGCGACTTTTCGCCACAAAAAAGACCCTCGCCTGCGCGAGGGTGACAATATAGAATCGCGAGTGCGACGATATGAAAAGACCCTCGCCTTCGCGAGGGTGACGATATAAAATATCGAGGGTGACGATTTAGAATCGTGATTAGTCGCGGAACTTCACCTGCTTGGTGCCGGCGACGACTTCACCGATCTGCGTCCACTTCTCGCCCTTGGCTTCGAGGTGGGCAACAACTTCGGCCTTGTCAGAGGGGTCGATGAAGATGAGCATGCCCATACCCATGTTGAAGGTATTGTACATCTCGTCCTTCTCCACAGAGCCAGCCTGCTGGATGAGCTTGAAGATCATCGGCGGGTCCCACGTGGTGCGGTCGATAATCACGTCGACATCGTCCGGGAGAATACGCGGGATGTTGCCCTGGTAGCCCGAACCCGTGATGTGGGCGAGGCCCTGGATAATCTTCTTGTTGCAGAGGTCGATGAGGCTCGGGTAGTAGCTGCGGTGCGGCACGGCGAGCGCTTCGCCAATCGTCTTGTCCATGCCGTCGACGAGGGTATCCACCTTGTAACCGGCCACGTCGAAGAGCACCTTGCGGGCGAGCGAGTAACCGTTGGTGTGGAGACCGGTGGAAGGCAGACCGAGGATGATAGTACCCGGCTTGATCTTCTTGCCGTCGATGATGTTGTCGCGTTCCACGACACCCACGATGGTGCCGGAAATGTCGTAGTCGCCCGGACCGTAGAAGCCCGGCATTTCTGCAGTTTCACCGCCAATCAAAACGAGGTCGTTCTCGCGGCAGGCCTTGGCCATACCGGCAACGAGCTTGTCCATGACACCCGGTTCCAGACGGCCCGTAGCCACGTAGTCCAGGAAGAACAGCGGGCGCGCGCCCTGCACGAGGATATCGTCACAGCAGTGGTTCACGATATCCTGGCCCGGCAGTTCGTGCGTGCCCATCTCGATATCGACCTTGAGCTTGGTGCCCACGCCGTCAACGGAACTCACGAGAACCGGGTCCTTCATGCCGAGGTGGTTCAGCGTGAAGAGACCGCCAAAGTTGCCGACGTCACCGAGGACGCCCTGGTTGAATGTAGTACGTACGGATTTCTTGACACCGACCATCGCTTCGTCAGCTCGGGCCAGGGAAACTCCTGCGTCTGCGTAATTCATCTTTTTTCCTTTGCCCGGAATCGGGCACTTTGTTTTGCCCTGCTAGCGGGCACCTTGTTTTTCATCAATATTTCTGAGCGCATCCAGAATGAGGCTCGTGGTATCGGCCATCTGGTTGATGTTCGTCGTCTCGGGCATCAGGTGCGTATCGAGCTTGTACATGGAGTCGTCGCCCCATGCAAGAATCTGCTCGAGTGCATCCGGCCCTGCCAGTTTACCGCACTTGGCACAGCAGATGCGGCCATCCTGGAACGCGACAAAGCCCCTACCGCCCTGGTTCGATTCGCAAATCACCGTACCGGTAATGCGGCTCTTTTCCATGGTCTGCGCGAAATCGATAAACGGCAACACCTTGCCCGAAGCAAGGAGCGAGAGGCGCTGGAACTCGTCGAACGCCTTGTTCTTCGCACGGAGGCTGTCGCACACCACCTTGTACAGGAACACCATGATGTTGGGGTTCTTGTCCAGGAACTTGACGAACTCGGCCTTCGGGATGTGAAGCACCGTGCAGCCATCCTCGGCAGCGATAATCGTGTTGCTCGTGGGTTCGTTACAAAGAATCGACATCTCGGCAAAGCATGCGCCACTTTCGATATAGGCAAGCACGCTGTAATGCCCATCGGGGAGAATCTGGCCGCACACCTGCGCACGGCCGCTCTGCATCACGCAGAAGAACTGCCCTTCCACTCCGCCCTGGACAATGATCTCGCCAGCATCGTACTCGCGGATCTGGGCGTTCAGCAGCAAGAAGTCGGCACATTCACGCGGCACCTGCTGCAGGAACGGGACCTTTGCTTCGTAGCTGGAGGCAATCCAGCCACCAATACCTGTAGGAGTCTTCATCATATGCACTAATTATAAATATTTCTATACCATCTGTAAGGTTCATCCGGCTTTTTTTCGCCGGTTTTGGGCGCTTTTTCCCCAAAGATGCAACCATGAAGATTCCATACCAGTTCCACGGGCCTTGCGACCGCCCCCTCGTAGAAGTCGTTCCCGCCACCCGCGCTCTTGCGGGCATCGTTCTGGCACACGCGCTTTTCCCTGAACGCCCTTATGCGGGAGAGACGCGGTTCCGCGGCCAGGATTTCTTCGGGCGTGCCGTATATCCCGGGATTCACCCACACGTCGGCGCTGTCGGCAACCGCAAAGATTTCTTCGAGCGAAAGCTTCATCTCGCGGGTGGTATCGCCCGCCCACAAGTAACAGCCACCCGCCTGCCTGATGAGGCTTGCGGTATAGCTCCTGCCACCCGGTGCATACCACACACCGCCATACGCCATGCCAGCAATTACACGCGGGCCGTTTGCCCTGCAGGCCGTAAGCGGGTCGGCTTCCTTCTTTGCCATGTCGGGAATCAGGCCCGAATACGTTTTCGTAACAAGCGCCGCCTGCGGTTCCACACCGAAGAGTTTTGCAAACAAACTAATCCAATCGAATTTCGCGAACGGAGTGTCTTCTTGCCATTCCGAGGTAAGCATGAGCGGAATATCGAGCGTGGAGAGCCTTTCGTAATCGTCGTAGGCGCCGCCGGTCGCAAATGTCATCACGAGGTCGGGCTTGAGCGACACCACCTTCTCGAGCGATACCTGAGGACCGTTCCCGACCTCCACGATTTCACCCGCAGTCACGCGCGCGGCAAGCGCGGAATCCACGATATACCTGCCCTCGCCCACGCCCACTATGCGGTCCTCGACACCGAGGCGGAGCATGAACCCGAGTTGCGCCGAAGACAGCACGACCACGCGCCGGAGCGGAACCCGGAGGGGCACCGCGCCCGCCCATTCCCTGCCCGCGGAAAGCTTCCGGAGCGTCGCGGTATCGGAGGCAAGGGCGGAATCCACCAGCACGAAGCGCTTGACCAGCGTATCGCGCCCGACTACGGAGCGGATTTCGGCCAGCGGCTGCCCGCAGGATACACCCATCCGGAGCAGGCGGGCGTATTCCAAGGGGTAAAACTGCACGGAATCCGAACAGAGGGGAGCGTTGCCTGCCCGCGATTCGCGGGAAGACGTTTCCCCGCGGGAATCCCCCCCGCAGGCGGCAAAAAACAGGGCGACAAGCACCGCGAGAGCCAACCTAGCCCCCAGGAACGGCCTCAAAAAAGCACGTAAATCGTTGATTTTTAACACTTTATGAAAATTTTCCCTGCACATGTGCAAAAGATAATGTATTTTATACACCGGAATTTACTTATTTCGGAGTCTTGTATGAAGACAAAAATAGTTTACCTGGTCTCGCTCCTCTGCGCACTCACGTTCGCGACAAGCGCGTTCGCAGATTCGGAAGACGGTTTCTACGAGAAGGACCATATCCGCGGGTTCATCTCCTTCGGCGCTGACTACCGCGGCATGTTCGACGGTTTCAACGACTACGTGAACACCATTGCGAGAATCAATCCGGGCCACATGATAAAGGACAGCTCGGGCACAGCCGAACGCTATTCCGGCACACTGAAGTATGCCCCGTTCGACGACTGGTATGTCGGGCTGCACCTGAACATCGGTGCGCAGTACAAGCAGTTCCTCACCTGGTTCAACATCAACCTGACTCCGACCCAGATTTCGGAACGCCCCGCCGAAACTTACAACGTAACAGGCGAGTCTTCCGGCAACTCCGAAAAGATGCCCCTGTACGACGTCAAGTGGTTCTCTTACGGCGTGGACTGGATGTTCGCATGGAAACTCTTCGGCGAGCACACGTTCATCAACCTCATCCCGGCCGTGGGCTTCGGCTTCAACCTCATGAACTTCCACATGGCATCGAACTTTGCCATCGGCGAGAACAGCAACTACGTGGACCTGCGCGACCGCTACTACAGCACGATGGACATGTCGTTCAATACCGAACTTGAACTCCGCCTGGAATTCGACCCCATCGCCATCGGCATCTACGGCGGCTACCGCCACGTTGACTACAGCGACCTCGAAGTCGAGGGCAAGCTTGTCGAGCACGGTCCGTTCGACACCGACAACAACGGCGACACCTGGTTCGTGGGTCTGCGCGTCACCTGGATTTTCATGAGCGATTGGCAGCGCAAGCAGGCCGATAAGCTTTAAGACCGCTCATTCGACATTTTGAGTAAGGAACCTCCGGTTTCTCACTCGCTCTCGCAATCACGCCTCGTTAATACGAGGCGTTTGTTGCTCACAGAAGACCGCTCGCGATAAAACAACTCGTGCTTTATTTTTACCCATCGCAGAAGAGGCCACTGCCCGTAATCCCCATCAGGCCTTCGGCCACGCAATCCATCGCCACGTAGAACGTGGCGTTTTCCTTTAGGTTCCGGTCGGTCTTCCACACCACATTGCGGTCGTTCTTCACGTACTGGAAGTTCCAGCCCATAAGGAGCGTCTTGATGCCCATCGCAGAGAGCTTTTCGGGCAAGGGCGCGAACTGCCTCTGCGAACTCAGGAGCACCAGCGCGTCCATCCTGCTGTATGTCGCAAACATCATCACATCTTCCATGAGCGACATGTTGGGCTTTACGCCATCGGGCCCTACCTGCTCGCAGTAGTGGATCTGGAACCCGGTATACCTGAGTTCCCGTTCCAGGCACGAGATTCCGTGCGAATGGCAGTACATTTGCGGGTCCTTGTACGGATGGTAGTAATGGCACTGCATCTGTGCGTACCGCGATACGGGCGTGAACAGGCGGAGCGCCTCCTTCCGCGCCCAGTTCTTGATGGCGCGGAAGTCGAGCGGCGTGTGGCAAGGGTGGTAAAGCCTGTAGTAGTCGTTGGCTTTCTTGAGCGTGTATCCGTCCACGATGAAGAATACACGCAAGGGTGCTTTTGTCGTCATGGGAATCTCCGTTTTTAAGTGTTCCTATCCTTAAAACGGAAATCCCCCCTAAAATGAGCCAATAAAATTTTGTTTACGTGAAAATTTTACAAAGCTAGTCCAGCAAGTCCCTCTTGTCCAGGTCGTCCGTCAGGGAGCCCGGCATCCAGTCCTTCATCTTCTTGAACGTATCGTCATCAAGCCTTTCGCGCCACGCCTGCATCTTGGCCTTGTCGCCCATGTCGGCGTAGATGCGCACGAGGTTCATCACCGCGCACCAGTAGCGAATGGACTTGCCCGTACGCGCCATGTAGTCCGCGGCACTCTTCTCGTAGATTGCGGCAGCCTCCTTGTAGCGCTTGAGCCTGTAGAGCATGTCGGCCTTGACCTGCAACAGCACCGGATGGTTCGGGACCTTGCCGAGCCCGCGCTGCGCAAGCTTGAGACCCGCATTAAAGTCACCCTTGTCATAATGCATCCAAACTAGCGAAGTGAGGTACAGCGGCCAGAACCGCTTGGAGCCCGTAGCAACGGAATCGAGCACCGCAAGGTATTCGCTGCGACGATCGGACTTGAACGGCACCCAACTGAAACTCTTGTCTATGTAGTATGCGTATATCGCGTAGAAGGCGCGCGCCTCCTGTTCCGGAGACTCCTCGAACAGCTTTGCCGCAGAGCGCGTAGTCATGGCGCCCTTCACCGAATGGCCCGACTCGCTCTGCACGTAGCCCAGCTCGAACTTGCGGAGAGCCTCCCACAGCCCGGTAGAGGCGCACTTCTCGAGGTTCACACCCGCCTTCTGCAACGCCACCGTATCGCCCAGGTCGTCGTAGCGACTCACGCGAACGATGTTCTCGAGCACGCAGCCTACACCGTCGTCACTCCCGCGGACTTTTTTTGCGAGCGCCATCGCGCCGTCGTAATCGAGCGCCATGGACTTCTCGGTCACCTGCTCGGACAGTTGCATCAGGGGCGCCGGGAGCGCAAGCGTAAGCGACCCGCCAAAGGCGAGCGCGAAAGGCAGTACCACAAGTGCCAAGATACGGGTAAACACAATACTCCAAAAATAAAAAAATTGGCTATTCACAAGCAGTCCACAAACAAGCTTTCGGCGCATGTTCATAAGTGAAGGGCAAAAACAGGGCGCAATTTTATAATCCAACATGGAATAATTGGAAAACACGTTCAACAAGGATACAGCCCTGTCAAAAAACGGCAAATTATCCCCTTTAGAATCAACGAGTTACAGATATCCCGAAGCCCTGCAAACCTTGTATTATGGGCACTTGCGGCATGCGCTGTCGAAACTTACAATAAGAATATTTCTTTACAAATGGTGGTCTTTCGGGGCATATAAAATCTATAATAAAAACAAGAAATCCACAATGTTTTAACAATCATGTCACCAACCGCCGGCAAGAGGGACGAGCACGACATGACAAAACCGTAGAAAATTGCGATAAGCGTATGGAGGCAACCATGAAACCAATCCATAAAACATCCGCGATATCATTCTACCTGATCAACTCCGGGTTCAAGGCCTTCAAGAACAGGATCCGCGAGGAGTTGAGCGCCATCTGCAGCACTCCGCTGGAATCCCTCGTGGATGACTCGAGCCTGCAGGTGTATTACCGGAGCGGAGAATCCGCCGACTATGTCGCCGCCTGCATCGCGGGCCCCAACTGCGAGATCGACGACGATCTGGATTTTGCCGACGCGGGATAGCGAGAACTTTCTCTCTGTAAAAAGGAGCCCGCGGTGTGCTGCCGCGGGTTTCCTTTATTTGTAATCTTCCCGATTACTTCTTTTTCTTCTCGTCCTTCTTGTCGGATTCGGCAGTGGGCTGTGCGGATGCAGGCAGGTTGCAGCCTTCCATCACGTAGAACTTGCCCTTGCGGACGGTCACGACCTTCGTGTTCGTGTTCGCTCCACGTACAAACTTGATTTCGCCATACACGCTCTCGAACGAGGGCGTGTTGTTCAAGTATTTGGTGAGGCTTTCGGCGTTCTTCTGGATACCCGAGAACACGATATTCGCCGCATCGTAGCTGAGGCCGCTCACCTTGTCTTCGGCGGGATCTTCGCCCCACTTTTCCTTGAACGCCTTCGCGAATTCATCAAACTTGTCCTTGTTGCCCGAGATGTCGAGGCCAGGCACGCTGAAATAGGTACTGTCCACGAGGTGCTTGCCCTGGATCAGGAGTTCGCGGCCATACCAGCCCGAGGCACCGAGCATGGTGCCCGCAATCTTGTTGTAGGCGACCTGCCCCACCATGAGGCCCGCGTCGCCCGGGTTGGTGGAAGGAATGAATATGCCGGGAATCTTCATCGTGGAATCGGCCAGGTAGTCACGGCGCTCGCGGGCGTTCACCGCATCGAGGTCGGAGGCCCCGCGGGCAATGTTCCTGCGGCGGTTTTCCTGCTTGTAGCGCACGTCGCGGAGCAGCTTGAATTCGGTCGCGTAGTCGGGGCGGCCCTCCTCGTAACTGCGGAAGGCTACCACGTTGCCGCCGCGACGCTCCACCGCGCGGGTAAAGCTCTGCGACATGGCGGCGCCGTAATCGCCCAGCGGGCTAAGCACCGCGAACTCGCGGATGTCAAGGCACTTGGTGGCAAAGTCCGCAATCTTCTGCGCGAGGTTGTCCATCGTGATATTCACCTGGAAAATGTTCGGGCCCATCTTCGCGATGCCGTCGTCGGTCGCGGTCGGGGTGAGCATCGGGATATTCTGGAAGTTGCTGCCGAGCCAGGCGGCAACGGTCGCGGCGGGCGCACTCATGATGGGGCCGATGACTGCGACGATACTATCCTGGTTCACCGCCTGCTGGGTTCGCATGAGGGCGATAGAGGCGTCGGCGCGGGTATCGGCGATGCGGATGCGCACCTTCTTGCCGAGGCCAGACTGTTCGTGGGCGAGGTACACGCCCCGCACCGCGGCGGCGCCGAATTCTGCAAAGTCACCCGAAAGCGGCGCGAGCACCAGGATGGTGGGCTTGCCGGCGCCAAGACCCTCGAGGGATTCGAGGCCCTGCTGGGCCGTAGCGGAAAGGTTCTCGGCGACACTGCCGTTCAATACCTTCTTGTACCAGTAGCGGGCGGCGCGATAGCGCTTGGCGTTCTGGCATTCGCGGCCCATCTGGAGCTGCATCCAGCCCACCACGTCCTTGTCGACCGGATACTTTTCCATAAGCGCCTGCAGCTGGTCGGCATTCAGGAGGCTTGCCGCCAGCGTCTGGATAGCGACATCCTTCGTGTGGCTCTTCGCGGCCGGGTTCTTGGTATAGGCGAGAATGCGGAGCATCGCCTCGACACCCTCGTAGACGGAACCCTGCTCGGTAAGCACGATGGCTCGGGCAAGTTCCATGCGCTCGCGGTACTCGGAAGCCACATGGTACTCGAGGAACTTGGAGGCAAGCTTCAGGGCATCGGCACGCTTGTGTTCGCGCAGGTAGCACTCCGTGAGGAGCACTGCGGCCTGGGCACCTTCGTGCTTGCGGAAGCTCTTGGAATCGGAAAGTTTCTGGAGCGCGGGAGCCGCCTCGGCACACTTGCCTTCGCGGATGAGGGACTTGGCCTTCGACACGTCGTCCTGGGCAAAGAGGGCCGTAGCGAACGCGCACACAATGAGAAAAGGTAAGAGTCGATTCATAATAATCTACTGCGCTAGTCTTCGGCGACAGTTTGAACCACTTCGTGTTCTTTCTTGATTTGTTTCTGCATGGTTTCCGGGAGCTTGGCCCAGTCCATGACATCCACGCGGAACGAAAGACCGCTTTCGGCAAACGCCTTCTCCACCGCGGTCATCGCCTCGAAAGAGAGGGGCCTTTCGGCAATGACTACAAGGTCGAGTTCCGTTTCCGGGGTAAGGTCCACGCCCGTGAGCCTGGGACCGTATGCCCAGACCTCCAGCCCCTCGAAATGGAGGGAAAGGATGCGCTGGACGGTTTCCAGTTGTTCAGTTTCTAAGCAAAGAGCCATAGTGCGACAAATATAGTTAATGGGGACGGTCGGGAATTGGCACGGTTGGCATGGAGCGTGCCAAAAATCGCCGACGCCAGATGTGAGAAAAATCACGCAATTTTGCATAGTAGATTGCAAAATTTGTTCAAAATCGGCAATTACGATCGTGCAAGGCCTCGTTTTTGACATTTTTTGACAAAAATCTGTCCCTTATATGGGAGGCCACCCAAAGGAACCGAGGAAGAAATTTGCGAAAAGACTTTACAAACCACAAACCCGAATCGATAAGGAAGTATGCGATTGATGTATTCCCTTTTTTCCAGCAGCAAGACATAACGCTACAGGGGACCCACGGACGCGCACGGGAACGCGCCGCCGCCCCTACCCCTCTTCCCATAACTCGATACCCCAAAACCGGGGCATCAAAACAATCAAGCCCGACCATCGAGGCCGGGAAAAGGGAATTATGTCTATGAAGCAGACCCAGAAGACCACCGCCAAGTACAACCTCTCCAAGGAAGAGGAGATGGACCTCATCATGGCTATCCGCCAGGGTGACAACGACGCCGAGAACCAGCTGTTCAGCTCCCTCTACGGCTTCATGAAGAAGACGCACGAGTTCGGCCCCGACGGCATCACGGGCAGGGCGAGGAAAGAACTCAGCAGCAACTTCGAAAACGCGCTCGCCGACCTCGAGATTCTCGAGATCTTCCGCAAGTGCATCGAGACCTACGACCCCGAACGCGGGTCGTTCAAGACCCATCTCGGCTACCGCCTGAACATGGCGGCCAAGGACCGCGTCCGCAACAGGACCAAGTCCAAGGGTTTCGACAATCCCGACACCCTCGTGTTCGTGGACACCGGTTCCCACGAGTGCGACGAGGGTGACGGCCAGAAGGGTGTCATCAACAGGTTCGACGCCCTGACCGCCGACTGGACCGAGGCAAAGGCAATCGAGGACGAGGAACACGACCTCTGCTTCAGGGCCATCGACCTGATTATCGAGCACTTCGGCGAGGAGAGCATCGAGGGACGCTACGTGGAACTGTACTGCGCCCTCGGCGTGGACGGGAAGAAGCACACCGCCGAGATCTGCGAGGCGCTCGGCTGCTCGCGCCAGACGCTCAGCAACATCAAGAAGCGCATCTACGATGCGTTCGGCGGGATGTGGCCCATGGCGGCATAAGAATCTTCTTTGTGGTGAACCAGAAGCGGCGCCCTTCGGGGCGCCGTTTTATCAACTCAACATATCCACTTAACATTTTGTATATTACAAAATGTTAATTAGATTCAAGCCAGCGGCTCAAAAACACATTATAAACGCAGTAGCTTTTGCCCTCTAGCGAGAGTGTTTCAAGCAAAAGCTCCTTTTCTATCAACGACGTGACAATTCGCTTGACGGCTGCTGCGGTTCCCAGTTTATATTTATTCAAGAAACTACCCGCCGTGGGTTGTGCAACGGAGCCTTCCTTGGCAACGGCTTTCAAGAACTGCCACTGTTTATCCGTCAGCAAGTTACGGCGTTCCAGGAACCCATTCATTCCCTCGCGCAAGATTTCGGCACAAGACAGGCGAACATCGGCCAAAGTAATTTTCTTGCCAGCATCACGGAACAAGCGGTGGCAAAGATACTGCACATAGAAGGTATGGCAACGGGTCCACTCCAAGATAAATTCAAGAGCATCATCATCAATGCGGCGGCTCCCCATGCCAAACAGTTTCTTGATAAAATCGCCATAAACATCCGGCTGGATTTTGTCGAGATAAACAATATGCGTACTTTCGTAGAACGGGCTTTTTTCGTTCACAAACATATCCGTCATAATATGCTTTTGGCTTCCGCAAAACACGAAGCGCACATTTTTTAGCGGCTGGATATAGGTGCGCAGCAGCGCCTCCATATTCACGCCCTTAAAATTGCGGATAATCTGGAATTCATCAAACGCAATGACAAATGTCTTCTTTTGGGAACCCAGGAAATCAAAAATACTTTTGAGTGTAGAAAGTTTTTGCCCATCGTTCTGGTACGTAATGCTCACCTGCGGTGAACCCGAAACAGGGTCATACGACACCAATGGACGAATTCCCGAAAAAAACGAGAAGAACTTCTTTAACGTAGGCTCAGCCTTCACATTTGTGACAATGGATTCCGAAAGGAGCTTGACAAAGCCCTCCAGATTATCGGCCGAGTAAATATCGCAATAGCAGAGTGTCATGGAGGGGCGTTTTTTGGCAAGTTCATCAAAAACGTGGTAGACCAGCCCCGTCTTGCCATAACGACGCGGAGAAATCAGTGTAACATTGACGCCGTTTTCCAAATCGTCGATAATATCCCGCGTTTCTTTTTCGCGGTCACAAAAAAGTTCGGCACTTTCGTAAGGACGCAAAACAAAAGGATTTTCCATGGATACCTCCGTTTAACATTTTGTAATATACAAAATGTTAAACGAAAAGTCAATAGCGATTATCAATAAGGAATAGCCCTATAACGAAAAGCCCGCGGATATGAACTGAACCCAAAAAGTTGGACAGTTTAAAGTTAGGATAAAACTGAGTTATGAGTCCGGTATTGTACCGGGCTCATTCCGTTTAGGCGCAGTTTTATCCGGTCGTTGTTGTAGTATTCGATATACTTCCTCAGCTCCTGCTTGAAGTGGTCCATGTTTCTGAACGTGTTCGGGTAGAGAAGCTCTGACTTCATTATTCCGAAGAAGTTCTCCATTATGGCATTGTCCAGGCAGTTGCCCTTGCGGCTCATGCTCTGGATGATTTTATGATCTTTCAGCGATTTCTGGTAAATCGCA
>FLNZ01002567.1_pt1 | contig 16892 bp, 10 predicted proteins | sample 1140391 | NCBI WGS metagenome assembly FLNZ01 (sample SAMEA3878171, study PRJEB12797) | bioreactor metagenome | biome: Moose rumen | place: Sweden | collected 2011-10
GCGGCTACTATGTCTCCGGCGAGGGTTCCTACATTGAGTATATCGGAGGCTACTATTTCCTGTTTATCTCCTACGGAGGACTGACGGCAGGAGGCAGCACCAGCGACTACAACAACGGCGGCTACCAGATGCGTGTATTCCGTTCGGAAAATCCCAACGGTCCCTATAAGGATGGTAACGGTACGGATGCCATCTTCCCCACCTACAGGTTGAATTTCGGTCCTAATGCCACCGACAACCGCGGTTGCAATATTTTCGGAGCATACGGCGACTGGGGCAAACAGGCCATCAACGACTGGGCTGAGCGCTCACAGGGTCACAACTCCATCCTCGCCGCTGAGGACGGCCGCACCTACCTGGTCTATCATACCCGTTTCCAAAACAGGGGCGAAGCTCATGAAGTGCGCGTGCATCAGGTGTTTCAGAATGAGGACGGCTGGTTGGTGGCAGCGCCCTTCGAATACACTGGCGAAGAGGTGACAAGCGCTGACATCGCCACGACACAACAGATTGCCACCAATAAGATTCCCGGTGAATACAAACTGCTGATCCACAAATACAGACTTGACCACACCAACAAAGAGTTAGCCACACCTACAGACATTCAGCTCAATCACGATGGCTCCATCAGCGGCAGCAAGACGGGTTCGTGGACTATCCAGGAAGGGACCTCATATATCACTCTGGTCGTCAACAATGTGCTTTATAAGGGTGTCATCGTGGAGCAAACCCTCGAGAAGTCAACCACCAAGACAGTTGCCTTCACCGCCATGGCCAAGAATGGTGTGAGCATCTGGGGATATTATACCGGTGCGCTCTCTGGCATAGAAAATGTCACGGCCGATGATCAGAATGCTCATGACGCCATCTACGATCTGCAAGGCAGACGTGTCACCAAGCCATTGCATAAAGGCATCTATATCCGAAACGGCAAAAAATTCTTCTGGAAGTAAAATCAGCGCGAGCGAAATAATAGAACCCACGTAAAATATACGGAGAAGGAGAGGAGAACTCTTCTTCTCCTTTTTTGTGGTATTAGTTTCTGGGGAGGGGCAATCTGCTTGGCGTGCGGCAGGAATGCCGCATCTCCTACAGTCTGATGGGGGACAGTCTGCTTGGGGCAGCCTGATGGGTGGGTGGGATAAAAGGGACGAAAATAGAGACGCCGCGAAGTGACGTCTCTATTCGTATGTGACAATAGTCAATTATTCAAATAGTCGATTACTCAAATACCATGTGGCAGCCATCGATAGTGAAGGCGAAGTTGAAGTCATCGATATTGACGCAATTGACACCAAGATAATACTGTATGTAAGTATTGCCGTCGGTACCCTCCATGATCGCCTGCACATCAGCAGTACCATTGTTGCAGTTGGTGATGTAGCATGTCACCTTGGCACCGTTCATGGCACTCAGCCATGAAGCCCAGTCGTATTGTGGTCCACTGTGGACACAAGCGTCATATCCGATACCCCATCCGAAGTCGTCGGCACGCACGACCGCATACTCTGTGGCATTGTCGCTGCTGCGGAGCACCACGACGAAGTTGTTCCAGTTGGCAGACAGGCTGCTGTAGTTGGTGAACTTGACGCCATAGGTCTCACCAGCCGGAATATTGATATTGTCGGTGTGGGCAGACCAAAATCCGCCGGAGTTGTCCTCAGGACCAAAGACGGTGGGATTTGGCGTGACGAAGGTGCACTTCGACTCCGACACTGTCACGTCCACCTCAGCAGACTTGCCATTCTCCGTGTAGACAGTCACGGTATGGACGCCCTCCTCAGCCGGTATCTCGGAGAAATACAGTTTAGCGTTGTTGACCACGCTTGTGCTGCCATTGCCATACGTACCTACCACCTCCATGCCGGTCGGGTCGAAAGCCAGAGAACGGTACAGTCCCTCAGTAGCCAATGAAGTATAATAGTAGTAATGGGTATGATCAGGAGCGCGTGTCACCTCGATAGACTTGATCTCGTCAACCACCTTGAAAGTAGCACTTGCCACGATGGGCTGGTCGGCATTCTCACCTTTGAACGTTTTGTTGTAGATGACGACGAGCGTCTTCTCCCCCAACTGGTCCATATCCGGCACAGCGGTGAAATAGAGTTCTGAGGCCGGCACCGTCTTTGTGACGCCCTCCTCAAAAGTTACCACTGCCGACACATTTGCCACAGCCTCCTCGAGTGTTGTTCCGAGGTCTACCTCATCAGGTACGTTCTGCAGTACCATCGACAATGGAGCCTTGTCGAGAGCGGATGTCAGTCCGCCGATAGGCTCGATGTTTGTCTCGAGGAAATTGATGTAAGAACCCTCAGGCACGATGAAGCAACGGATGGTGTTGTTGGATGGGTCGTCGTTGAGGTTAGGCAGCGGATACGGTTGTGTGTAAGTTTTGGTGACCGTACCGTTGGTCATTTTCACGAAGAATTTTTCAGGATCCGAACGGTCCACTGTCAGTGTCACCTTACCGCCCATCTTCTGCAAGTTGGCGTCGGCATTGGAATCATCGGGATTCAGCGGCATGGTAGTCTCAGTGAATTTGAAATAGAGGTATGATCCCCACTGAGAGTTGTAGCTGGCAGAATCGTTGGTGGCATCGAAACGGATGGCGCCATATTCAGTATATCCTGCCCCACCACGGTCAACATCGTTGGTGATAATGAGAGCATAGTTCTTGTAATAGGTATTGTCAGATGGATTGATGTTAAGGCTGAAGACAGCATTCCACTTCTCCCCGTCTTTGATCTGATAATATTTTGTGAAGCTCGACCACCATCCGGAGGAGTAGTCGACATTGCCGACCGTATATACATCCTCCATCATGCCCTCCAGCACTTCGTCCTCTGTAGGCACTTTTGCTTTTTCTATCGAGTCTATTTTCTGAGCTATCCAGTCGGGATTGTCCACGGTGTAGAGATCGCCGCCTTCGCAGCCCGTCATGACCAGCAGTCCCATGGCAGCCACGCACACGACGGATGCTATTTTATTCAGATGTCTCATAGTTCTATTGTTTAAATGTTTTGAGTTCATAAATGCTTAGAGGTTGACTACAGGGTGTACGGTCCATCCTTTGCTGCGGAAGTACTCGCCATTGTCAGTACCCTCGTTTGCTGAGTTGCCCCTGAGGTTGGGGTTGTCGTTGAGTGTGCCCTGATAGATAGGCAGGAATTCGTGACCCACTTGGTAAGAGTCGTAAGAGCTCTTGAGCTGGTCGTCGGTGAAGGGACTGGAATAATAGACAGGGTCTTTGGCGAGTGTGCGGTCAGTGGTTCTTCTGAAGGTGCCATGCTGCTTGAGTTGGAGCAGTCTTTCCTCGCTGTAGAAGAATCCCCATCTGATGAGGTCAAGTCCTCTTCCGTACTCACAACCGAACTCCTTGGGCCGCTCCACGTTGGCGATTTGCTCGAAGAGTTTGTCCTTGGAATTGAAGTCAGCGAGTTTGAGGTCAGCCAGCTGTGCTCTGTTTCTCACCTGGTTGATCCAGTCGATGGCCTGCTGTGTAGGTCCATTGACCTCGTTCTCGCACTCAGCTGCGCGGAGCAGGATATCGGAATAGCGCATCATTCTGAGGTTGATACCATCGTGCAGGCCAGTGACCACTTTGTCATAGATACCTGTGCGGAAGTTGGTGAACTTGGCGATAGGCAGTCCGCCGTAGTTGTTGTTTGTCACCACATTCTCAGTGGGGCTCATAGGCTCAGTGTAGCACACATTGCCATACTCGAATCCCTCCCAGTCGTCCTCATAAGTGCCGATGGTCCAATAGAGTCTTGGGTCGAGTCTGCCTGTCGTGGTGCGCTCAGCCTTGAAGAGCTGGTATAGCCATGGTGATGCGGAGATGTCAGCCCACCCTCCGTAATCACCGGGACCGAAATTGCTCTCGATGGCCGATCCCTGTGTGGCATTCTTGCTGGTGTTGACCGGTGTCCATTCGTCGTCGGTACCCTGAGAGCCGTAGTCGAGGAACTGTATCTCAAAGAGGCTCTCATCGTTGTTCTCATACTGTGCGCCCTCACGGAAATTGTCGCCATAGTTGGCCATGAGCTGATAGGTGCCATACTTTCTGTTGATGATGTCTTTGAGCACCACGAGAGCCTCATTGTATTTATGTCTCATCATCAGCGCGCGTGCATAGTAACCTGCGGCGGCGCCACAGGTGGCACGTCCTTTTGCCCACTCACCTCCGGCGTCACGTGAGGGAAGAAGACCGATAGCCTGTGAGAAGTCCTTCTCCACTTGGTCGAGCACCAAGTCGTACTGATAAGATCCATCCTCAGGTGTGTTAGAAGCATAGAGTCCGCTGAGGGTGGAATAGCTGTTGTAGTCGGTGATCAGCGCGGGGTTCTGATAGTATGCTACAAGGTTGAAATAAGCCAGTCCGCGGATGAAGAGCGCCTGTCCCTTGATTTGTCTCATCTGTTCGGCGAGTTGTGCGTCGTCCTCGCCACAGCGTGAGAGGATGAAGTTGCACACGTTGATGGTATAATACCAGTCGCGCCATGACCACTGTCCGATCTCATCGGTAATGGGTTCGTTGAGGTCGTCGAAAGGCATGTACCATACCTGTGATGAGTTCCATGCCTCGTCGCCGCGGCAGACGTCGATGGTGTATCCCACGCGTGCGTACGTACCTTCCATTCTTATATGGTTGTATGCGGCCACCACACATTCCTCCAAGTCATCGGCGGTATATCCGAAAGTTCCTGTAGTCTGCTGGTTGGGATTTGTGAGGTCCAATTTGTCGTTACACGATGTCATCGTGCCGATGGCCAGCAAAATTGCCAGTGATAATTTATATAGTTTCATATTCAAATTCGTATTAAAAGTTTCTTTAGCAGCGTAGGATTAGAATGTGAAGAGTATGCCACACATGAAACTGCGTGCGCTTGGGTACGAGCAGAAGTTGTAGCCAGGTGTGAAGGTACCACCAGCATAGTCAACATTGTATCCATGGTAGCCCGTGAAGGTGTAGAGGTTTTGTGCAGAGACATAAGCCCTTACATTTGACACATATCCGCCAAACCATTTGTTGGGGAAATTGTATCCCAGTTCCACGTTAGCGATTTTCCAGTAAGCGGCATTCTGAATCTTGCGGTCGCTGAACAAATCATTCCATGCCAAAGTGGCATTATTGGCGGCATAGGTTCTTGGTATGGTGGAGATATATCTTGATCCGTCCTCCGACCATCTGTTGGCATCGAGCATATCCACGTCTTTGTTGCCATATCCGTAGCATGAGTTCAGGCTGTTGTAGATATCATCGGAGACATGATAGTTGAGTGCTCCGAAGGTGGCGATGCTCAGGTCAAAATTCTTAAACTCAAAGTGAGCGTTGAGACCGAAGTTCACCTTTGGCAGTCCGCTGCCGAGCACCACTTGGTCGTAGGCATCGATCACGCCATCCGGATTTCCGTCGGGACCACTCACGTCTTTGTACAGGCAGTCGCCCACGTTGGCACCCTGCTGTGTGGCATGATTGGCGAGTTCATCGGCAGTCCGTGCGATACCCTCGTACACCCATCCGTAGAATTGTCCGACCTCCTTGCCCACGTAGGTGGCATACGCGCCAGTGATATACGACTCCGTGCCGAATCCGAGTGACGTCACCTTGTTCTTGAGTGTGCTCAGGTTGGCATTGATCTCATATTTGAGTGCATGGTCGCGGTTGCGGTAAGTGGCAGAGAACTCAAAACCGCTGTTGTCCATGGATGCGGCGTTCATGGTGACACTTGTGTTAGCCACACCGGCATTTGCGGGAACAGGCACGCTATACAGCAGGTCCTCAGAGCGGTTCTTGTACCATTCAGCAGTAAACTCAATCCTGTTGTTGAAGAAAGCCAGGTCGATACCCACGTTTGTGGTCTTCTTCTTTTCCCATGCGATGTTCTCATTGACGAAAGTGGACACGGCTGATCCCGTCACAGGAGAGTTGCCGAAGCTGTAGGTCATATTGTTGCGGTTCATTGTGGCCTGATACTGGTATTCACCGATGTTCTCATTACCGAGCACACCATAGCTGGCGCGGATTTTGAACATATTGACCACATTGCGGTCGAAGGGGAAGAAATTCTCCTTGTCGAATCTCCATCCTACGGACACCGAGGGGAAAGTACCCCATCGGATATCCTTTGACAGTCTTGAGCTGCCATCACGACGTATGATTGCAGAGAGCAGGTATTTTCCATCATAGTCATAGATAAGACGTCCGATGTAAGATGCCAATGCATGTTTGTACTCGTAAGAGTCGGCGTCTCTGGTTGCCGCATTTCCTATCTGTAGGAAGTAAGGCTCAGGGAAGTTGACGCCCCATGCCGACAATGTGTGTGTATTCTCTTCCTCATAGGTTTGACCCACCACGACATTGAAATGATGTTTTGCGAAATTTCCATCGTATGTCAGCGTGTTCTCTACCAGCGCGTCGGAATAGGTTCGTGTGGCCTCAGTGAGTTTCTCATTGCTCTTGTCGAGGTAGACACGGTTGCTCTGTATCCATGCCGACACCCATGTCTTGTCCTTGGCATAGGTCTTGCTGTACGACAAGTTGATCTTATAGCTCAGATGATGGTTTTCGGAGTTGAATCCGAACATATTAAAGAGGTCCACCTCAGCCGATCCTGTTCCCACGATACGGTCAACGATTGTGTTGCGTGTGAGCAGGTTGTTGACGAGCAAGGGGTTGGAGGCAGAGATGTCGCCATGGATGGTGTCGTAGTAGACGCCATAGCCATACGCGTCGTATCCGAAGCTGCTTGCCGATCCCACCTTGTCGTCGAGCACCCATGTGGAGGGGTCGTATGCCTTGATGGTGGGCTGCATGAGCAGTGTTCCCCTCAAGACGTTGGTCACATCGCCATACAGTCCCTGCACATACTCGGAGGCGTTGGACAGCCCCATGCCATCCTGGTTGGAGTGTGAGTAGACGAGACTTGTGCGGAATTTGATGAACTTGGTGTCCATGGTGTTGTTGACACGTGCCGTGAAGCGCTCGTAGTTGGGGCCTGCGCCTTCGAGAGTACCTTTCTGGTTGAAGTAATCGAGTCCCACATTATATGTATTGTTGGCACCACCTCCACTGAGGTTGACATTATGATTCTGTCGGATGCCGGTCTTGAACACCTCGTCAAACCAGTCGGTATTGGTGTTGTCCATAAACTTATAAGTATTGCCGTTAGCGCTGTATCCGCCAGGCAGTGGTGTGCCCGAATTGGCGCATGCCTGTCCCAAGTACTGGCTATACTGGTCGGCATCCATAACATCGTAAACATCCTTAGAAATCTGGTCGACACCGAAGTATCCTTTGTAATCCACTTTCAGCGGCTGGTCCTTCATGCCATTTTTGGTGGTGATGATGATCACACCGTTGGCGGCACGTGAACCATAGATAGCACCCGCCGAAGCGTCTTTGAGCACCTGGATGGTAGCGATGTCGTTGGGTGAGAAGTCGCGAATGGTTGTTCCCATGGGCACACCGTCGACGACATACAGAGGAGCCGTACTTCCGAAGGAGCCGATACCACGGATTCTCACCAACGGGTCGGCACCAGGCTGTCCGTCAGTGGTGATCTGCACACCGGCGACCTTACCCTCAAGCATCGTGGAGATGTTGGAATTGGATATACGCTTCATTTCCTCAGCATTGACTATCGACACCGATCCGGTGAGGTCGGCTTTCTTTTGTGTACCGTAACCCACGACGACCACCTGCTCGAGCACCTGACCGTCGGAAGAGAGTTCGATCTGTCCGAGAGAAGCCCTTCCACGGATGGCAATCTCACGTTCGGCATAGCCTACGTAGCTGATTACGAGAGTGGCATTGTCCGGGGCATCCAGCTCAAAGTTTCCATCAAAATCAGTCACAGTTCCCACACTGGAACCTTTCACCTTGACGGATGCACCAATGAGCGGCTCTCCCCCCTGGTCAACGACAGTACCGCTAACCTTCATGGTCTTGTTCTGTGTCACCGCCGCCGAAATGGTGGCCGGACATACAGAAAGACCGCCCATGATACTCAAAAAGAGCATCATAGAGAATAAAGCTTTCTTTCTCATTTTACTTGTTTTAAATTTAGGTTGTTAATTAAGATTAGGTAATAGTTGTAGTTTTTACACTTAATTTTTGCAAAGATATATAGATTTTTTATATCAAGCAATTATTTCGCATTTTTTTTTGAAATAAATGTTTGACATGGGAACAGAAGCATCATCTCACCTCCGCCAGCGGCATCTAAAATCCATACCCATTTTTATGAATAAGCCATTGCTCACCCATCAACAGGGGACCAACGAGGTCAATGACAAATTTTTCGGCAGATGGAACATGAGTGCCTCATCACAAAAAAAGCGAAAAATTGGCAAAACGACAATCAAAATTGCTCCAAACAGTCTTTTTTGTGCAGTTTTTGTTAAAAAATAAGGATAAAATTTGCAAGAAAGATAAATTTTCCATACTTTTGGGGCGAAAATAATGAAGTATCGGCGTAAGCCACCCTATTGAATGTTGTCGCGAGGATAACACGCGCGTCATCAAATTATATCAAGATTGTTGTCAGTGAAACGATTTGTATTTTTGGTGACAGCCTTATAGATTATTTAAGAAGAAGTATCAACAGCCTAAACTTTAGCACATGACTCGTATTCATGAATTGCTGCTGCCATTGGCATTAGCAGCGATATGTGTCACACCTACCATGGCGAATCCTATTGATGCGGAAACCGCCAGGGAGAATGCCCTCCAATTCATCAACAACGTAAAGATGAAACATACGAGGGGCAATACCACATTGTCCATGTCTTTCACCGTGGACCGCCCCGTGTCTGCCACAGTCAACCAACCGATGGTCTATGCCTTTAATATCGGAGAGGGCGACGGCTACATCCTGGTATCCGGTGACGATGCCGCCGAATCCGTACTTGGATATGCGGAAGGAGGCGCCATCAATTGGAACGACATGCCAGAGAACCTGCGTTTCAAGCTGGAGGGATATGCCGATGAGATTGCATGGGCACAAGAGAATGGCTATAGTAAGCCCGCCAACAAGCTCTCTTCCGCAGAGAGCCGTAAAACCATTCCCAACATGGTGGCAGCCAAATGGAATCAGAATTATCCCTATAATTATTATTGTTATTTTAGTGGTAATGAGTGCCAGGCCGGCTGTATCGCCACATCCATGGCAGAGATTATGTTTTATTGGGCCGTACAAGGACGCAATGGCGAGAAATATGAGCACGGATGCAAGTCCCTCCCTTCCTACAGGACCAGCTACAGGAAATTCACGCTTGACTCATTAAGGGCAGTGGAGCGTTTCGAATGGGAAAGCATGACAACAGCAACACCCACCGCTGAGACGAGCATCAAAGCCGTGGCCAAACTGATCCGATACTGCGGCCAGTCCGTGAAAATGGACTACGACACCTATGCCAATGGAGGCTCCGGCGCATATACGGCGTCAGTGCCCAAGGCTCTTGTCAACTATTTTGGCTACGACGAGGGAATAAGTTACATCCAGCAAGGCACCAAGTACAGCACAGAGGAATGGGACGAAATCATCTATGAGGAGATAGCCGCCGGACGCCCTGTCATCATGGATGGCAGCAACAAGAGCGGCACCGCTGCCCACGCCTTCATCTGCACAGGATACCATGCCTCTACAGGTCTCTATTACATCAACTGGGGATGGAGCGGCAACTATGACGGCTGGTATGCGCTCAACGCATTGAGAGCGTCGTCAAGGTATGACTACCGCTATAACAACTGTGCCATCATCGGCATCCAGCCAGCCGTCACAGAGGATATGCACTATGACAAACCGACATTGAGTTATCTCTACCTCAACAGTCCCCGCGTACTGAATCGCACCTCACGCTCGGAAGACTGCGAGACAGGAGTGGAAATGGAAGGAGTCTTCACCTATCTCAATCCCAACGACCAGAGTTGGGAATATGGCATCGGCATCTACGATGAGACAGGCAACCTGATGAAAGTCATCAACACCGATGGCGACATGGCCGACGTAAGCTACAAAGCAATATATAGTGTCGTCTATGGCAAGCACAAACTGTTCAAGTTTCATTTTGGTGGAGAATTGGCATACGGCACCTACGAATTGACCCCTGTCTATCGTGAGGATGAGGCCAGTGAGTGGAAGGACATGTACAACCACTTCACGAATTACGTCAAAGCGGAAGTGGAGAGTGACAAGATTACACTCACGCCCTCTAAAGACATTCGTGTGGATGAGCTGACAAGTATAGCCAACGAAGAGGGAGGTTTTACCAACACCATCACCATCACCAATTTGGGATGTGAGAACACCCAAGGTGTCTACACGCTGAATCAGGAAGGATGCGACGTGGCATTGTTTGAGCCGGAAATCGCGCCAGGATCCACAGAGACGATCACATTAGACTACACGGATGAGATACTCGACACCGATGTCCTGTCGCTGACCATCGACCATTACGGCTATACCTCATTCTATAGTAATATGGCAGAAAGCGACTATGACGAGGTGAACAACCAGATCTATGTGGAGAACGCCACAGACCTGTCAGGTCAGATTTACGGAAGCTCCTGCCATGCGCGCCTATACCTGAGCAACAAGGGCACACAACCATACCGCCACACGGTGACAGCCTGTGTCACAAAATATGGAGAGGAAGAACCCGCCATCACCATGAGTCAAGACGTAGACCTTGCCTCTCATGAGGCGCAGACCCTGGCATTCGACTTTGACGACCTGGATTATGGCACCATCTATGACATCTCGCTGTCCTTCCCCCATCAAAGTCTTGACGGCAACAAACAGACAGAGAGCAGATTGTTTGGCGAGGAGGAAGGACTCACGCTGACAAAAGGCGTCATTGTCGCCACCGCCGATGGACTCACCTATCATAACACAGAGATGCGAAGTGCGCTCACCATTCCCGACGACGCTCTCTACGTGGACGCCCGCCACACAGACCATCTTGAGTCGTTGTATGCCGGCGGCAACACCAACACGTTATACCTACTGCCCACCGGCGCCACGATTCCCGAGGCACTGGAGAAATGCAATGTCGTGGTAGGAGATTATGCCGACCATATCACACTCGACCACGAGCATGATTTCTACTCTCCCATCGACTTCACTGCCGGCACCATCACCTATTCCCGCATCTTCACTGCCGGCCACAACGGCAAGAACGCAGGCGGATGGAGCACACTCGTACTGCCTTTCGCTGTTGAGAGCAGCAATGTGACAGTGGGCGGAAAATCCACCACATGGTTTAAGTCGGGCAATGACTCAGGACGTAAATTCTGGCTCTATGACTTCACCTCTGAGGGCAACAAGGCCATCACCTTCAGCTACACATTAGGCATCGAGGCATACAGGCCCTATCTCATCGCCGTGCCCGACAACTCATGGGGGTCGGCCTATGACCTTCGCGACAAGACATTTGTCTTCAAAGGCTACGACGCACAGATTTTAGGAGGCAATCCCAAAGCGGTCTCCGACAACGATGGAGACTACTGCTTCATCGGACAGACGCTCCAGGGCACGCACTCATACATCTATACCATCGACGAGGCCGGAAGTGGTTTTGACTTTACAAGTGACGAGACACCTGTCAAAGCATTCAGCGCTTATTTCGTCAACTTTGAGGACAACGGTTCCAACCCTGTTTCCGTAAGTTTCGACAGTCGCAGCGCCACCCCCGTACATTCAATACTCTACGATAACATTCAGGAGGAGAACCCATCAGTATACAGCATCGACGGCATTCGTCTTGACGGTCATGCCGCCCAGCCGAAAGGCATCTATATTATAAACGGGAAAAAAATAATTAAATAACAACCAAAAGGTAAAAGATATGAAAAGGATATATTTGAAACCCATGACAGAATCCACCCCTCTCAGTCCGTTCCACATTCTTGCCGGCACCGACGTTGGTCCAATGGGAAACAACAGTGTGTTACCCCATTTCGGTGAGAAAGAGGGTATTCTCAGTGAGCGTGATGACAACACCCGTGTCCAACTCTGGGATGATGCGAATGAAGGCGACGACCTCACCTGGAAATAAACGGTGATTCTGACACCCCTCCACCGTACCCTGCCAGCCTCCACAACAGGATAGAGAATGTATATCCCGTTGTTTCAGATTATCTGATTCCCTTATGGAAGAGATCTATAAGGGGAAGGGATAACACTTATCCCCAATCCATCTGGTTGAAATCAGGTTAAGATCAGGCTAAGATCAGCAATTACAATAAAGGTGTGTTCTATTAATTCTGATTTTTATACAGATGGTCAATCTATGATTACATTTCGGTCGCTTTTTGCTTTTATTCGGTGCAAAGTGTCAAGTTTCATCGGTCGTGTAGCCCGCTACGCTCCCTCTTCAACTTACATTTTGCCCTCGACTAAAAGCTAAAAATCACCTCGATATAATAAATAGAACCCACCTAAAAAAGGGAAGTGCGACTTTCGGGTCGTACCTCCCAATTATTTTTGTCAACCTGTTGTTGCTCTGTTTCGGCTCACCTGATCATCTGATTCTGTCGGCAGCTTTGACAAGCTTCTCGTCATGGATGACACCACGACGGGCAAGATAATAAAGTATCAAAGCCACGATAGGCAGACATGCCGCAAATGTCGGTGTGAAGACCAGGTCTTTCTCTGCGAACACAAACACGAAGAGCAAATATACCACGATCCATGCCACGACAAGCAACATGCACAGAGAGCAAAGCTTGATTTGCTTAGGACGATTCTTATAAGAGAAGATGGTGTAAAGCGTCATCACACATGTCAGCAACAACAGGATGAACATAGGAAACTCCGAGAACGTCATATTGTTGTCCTTCAGCTCCCATAGGTTAAACATCGTAATATCCGTGCCCATAGCGCTCTGGGGAGAAAACACCCCGACAGGCAAGCACAGACATACGGCAAGGATGACAAAAGCCAGAGCCAGATAGACGGATTGTATTCTCTGTATCATAGCATGTCCTTATCCTTTGACGGGTCGCGCCAGAACACATTTCCCTCCACAAACTCCTGTGTAGCCAGCAAAGTGGCTTTGGGAAGTTTCTCATAATAGCGTGAGATCTCTATTTGCTCACGATTCTCAAACACCTCCTCCAGGGTATCGTTGTATGAGGCAAACTCCTGCAGTTTCTTACTCAGGTCTTGCTTGATCTCCATGGATATCTGGTTGGCGCGTTTTGAGATGATAGCCACACTCTCATAGATATTCCCAGTGTCCTGGCAAAGGTCCATGATGTTACGTGTTACGGTGTCTACGGGTGCTTTTGATTTCTTGTAATCCATTTTAATGTATTGATATTTTAATATTCTCTTCTTTCTCAGGGGAAAAAGAATTCACTTCATAATTTCAGGATGATGGCGGAAGCACACCTGCATCAAGTATTCTCATCGGTCACTTCTCCTGTGTGCCGTTTGCACACCTCTATATATCTCTCTGCCGTCTTTTTGTATTTTGAGTCAGGATACTCATTGATGAATCCATAGCACTCATCCTCAGCATCACGGTATCGGTCCAGTCTTCTGGCCTCCACGCTTCGCTCAGCCAGCTCAAATTTGCTTTTCATCACCAAGAGTGCGAAATCCTCCCTGCGATGACTGTATGGATAGTCGCGTATGGCATTCTGTGCCGTGATGATACATGCCTCGTAGTTGCTGCCGCCATTGGTGCAATTACCGAAGTATGAGCCAAGGTCATAATAAAGTTTTGCGGAATACAGCTCCTTCTCCACGAGTTTGTCCTGCAACTCATACAATCTCGAGTGCGCCTCATCCTTCAGCATGGCGTTGGGGAAGAGGTCAAGATACTCCTGAAACGCCGATATAGCCGACATGGTAGGTGTCTGGTCAAGTCGTGGCTCCGGGGTGCTCATATACAAACTCTGTCCCTGGTAAAACTTAGCCATTTCGGCATAAGTGCCCCTGGGGTAGCTTTGGTGGTATTTCTGGAAATACTGGGCCGCCGTCTCATAGTCATGGGTGCAGTAGCATGCCATGGCGAGCATATAGAGACATTCCTGCCCGTATTCCGATCCTTTCATGATGGTCACCAAATCCTGCAGCAAGAGTACGCTCCGCTCGTATTTGCCTCTTGCGAAACACTCTTTGGCATACTCATATTTGTAGTCATAACTTGTGCTTTTATAGACCGTATTATACTCTTTGGCACAACCAGAGAGCAACAGCCATCCGCACAAAAAAACGATAAGACTTTTCTTCATAACAAGCACTTTGAACTGCAAAATTACACATTATTCCCTTATTATCAAAGATTCAACCCCATTTTTAGCAAAAAATTGCTTTTCAGGCATGTATGGAAAGATATTTTTGCTATTTTTGCAAAACTATGGATTTCAAACTTTGTTCACAATATCTTCCCACAGGTGACCAGCCCGAAGCCATCCGCCAACTTACGGAGGGGCTTGAGCGCGGCGATCGCGCACAAGTGCTGTTGGGAGTCACCGGTTCCGGCAAGACCTTCACTGTGGCGAATGTCATCGCCAATCGGAACCGACCGACACTGATACTGAGTCACAACAAGACCCTCGCCGCACAACTCTACGAGGAGATGAAGGGCTTTTTTCCTGAGAATGCCGTGGAATATTATGTGTCATACTACGACTACTATCAACCTGAGGCCTACCTTCCCCATACAGATACCTATATCGAGAAAGACCTTGCCATCAACGACGAGATAGACAAGCTGCGTCTCTCTGCCCTCTCCGCTCTTCTCAGCGGCCGTCGTGACGTGGTGGTGGTCTCCTCCGTGTCGTGCATCTACGGCATGGGTGGCCCCACGGCGATGTCGGAGAGTGTCATCAACATCCATTGTGGACAAAAGCTGGACCGCAACATGTTTCTCCGGCGACTGGTGGATGCCGTATACGTCCGCAACGACATCGACCTTCAGCGAGGCACATTCCGTGTGAAAGGCGATACAGTGGATGTTTTCATGGCCTATAGCGACAATGTGCTGCGCGTCACATTTTGGGACGATGACATTGAGAGCATCGAAGAGGTGGACGCACTGACTTACCAACGTCTGCGCACCTTTGAGGACTATCAGATCTATCCCGCCAACCTCTTTGTCACCTCCAAGGAGCAGCAGCTGTCCGCTATCCGTCACATTCAGGATGACCTGGTGCGACAAGTGGAGTTTTTCACCGAACTTGGCGACACTATCAAGGCACAACGTATCAAGGAGCGCGTGGAATACGACATTGAAATGATCAAGGAGTTGGGACATTGCTCCGGCATCGAGAACTACTCACGTTATTTCGACGGTCGTGAGGCAGGTCAGCGTCCCTATTGCCTACTCGATTTCTTCCCTGAGGATTTCCTGATGGTCATCGACGAGAGTCATGTGAGCATCCCTCAGCTCAATGCCATGTATGGCGGCGACCGTGCCCGTAAGACCAATTTGGTGGAATATGGTTTTCGTCTCCCCGCAGCCTTTGACAACCGTCCTCTACGCTTCGAGGAGTTTCAACAGATGACACATCAGGTCATCTATGTCTCGGCCACCCCCGCTGACTATGAGCTGGCAGAGGCCGAAGGTGTCGTCGTCGAACAGCTCATCCGTCCCACCGGTCTGTTAGACCCCGACATCGAGGTGCGCCCCAGCGAGAATCAGATAGACGACCTGATGGAGGAGATCCAGCAACGTGTGGAGCGCGACGAGCGTATCCTTGTCACGACCCTGACCAAGCGAATGGCAGAAGAACTGACTGAATATCTTCTTAACAACGAGATACGCACCAATTATATCCATAGTGACGTGGCCACACTCGACCGTGTGCAGATCATGAGTGATTTCAGGGCAGGTTTATTTGATGTGCTGGTGGGCGTCAACCTTCTCCGTGAGGGTCTCGACTTGCCGGAGGTGTCGCTGGTCGCTATCATCGACGCCGACAAGGAAGGATTCCTGCGCAGCCACCGTTCGCTGACACAGACTGCCGGCCGCGCCGCCCGTAATGTCAACGGCAAGGTCATCATGTATGCCGACACCATCACCGAGAGCATGCAAAAGACCATTGACGAGACGACACGTCGCCGCACCATTCAAATGCGCTACAATGAGGAGCACCACATCACGCCCCAACAGATTGTCAAAGACATCAAGGGGGGCATGTTGGGCCGCAAGCCGTCACAGGGTGGCACTACGGGCTACAATCACGCTTATGTGGAGCCTGAGCACGACCGCATGGTGGCCGACCCGGTGATGAAGACGATGACAACGGAGCAAATCATGGCGAGCATCGAGCGCAGCACGCAGTTGATGAACGAGGCTGCCAAGAATTTAGAGTTCCTCCAGGCAGCGCAATTCCGCGACGAGGTGCTCAGGTTGAAAGAACTCTTACAGAAGGTGGGTTCTATTCATTCCCACAATAAGTTCAACAATGATGGATAATTATTCTATTCGGCTGCCTTTCGCTTTTATGCGTGTCATATTGTCAAGTCTCATCGGTCGTATAGCCCGCCATACTCCCTCTTCAACTTACAATCTGGCACCGCATAGAAGGCAAAAATCAGCGCGAGCGAATTAACAGAACCCACCATAAGGAAAATTGACTCTGGAATTATCGTATACTTACTACCAAGTTTTTTTCACAAGATTTGCCGTAGACCCACTGACCAACGGGAGGTGCTATAGTTTTTTATCACGAATTTGAGAATTTTTTATCAAGATATTCTGGCAAGGATCGTCCTTGTCAGTCTGCTTCGCAGAGATATCCACCAAATCTTTCAAATCTTACATTGTTTGGGCGATCTGCTCCTATCCTCCCATACTCCGTAGACCAAAAATTCAATCGTTCGCAAATCTCATGATGACTCTTAATTCCTGACCGACGGGAGATGGGGCACCCC
>FLNZ01002568.1_pt1 | contig 16831 bp, 17 predicted proteins | sample 1140391 | NCBI WGS metagenome assembly FLNZ01 (sample SAMEA3878171, study PRJEB12797) | bioreactor metagenome | biome: Moose rumen | place: Sweden | collected 2011-10
GAAATGTAATCATAGATTGACCATCTGCATAAAAATCAGAATTAATAGAACACACCTATAGTTCCGACCACTTACGACTATTTGAATGGCACTGACACGCTCGAATCTCCGTCTATGGTACAAGATGTTCACTGGCCAAAGCATCCTTCACGTGAACCAAGGCTTAGGCAAGTGCTTCTCACCAACGGAAATTCGAGGATATTACAATGACCTCACAGAGAAAGTCACCCGTCTGCCTCATCTGCTTGGAACTGACGTCCTTCCCACATTAGCCATCGGCGGCGGACAACATGTTGAATTTGCCGTAGGAATCTTTCAATATGGACTTGGTGCATACGACCTATATCTGACAACGGGCGGAGATGTCTACAAGACAAAATTCCAACAATCCCTCAAATGGGCATGCGACCATCAAGAAGCCTCCGGTGCATGGAAGACATTCCAGCATATCTATCCAGACCATCCCTATGGCGCCATGTGTCAAGGCGAGGGCGTCTCGTTGCTGCTGAGGGGATATATCAGTTCTCACCAGCAAGAATACATAGACAGAGCCCACAGGGCCATAGATTTCATGTTGACATCTGTCACTGAAGGAGGCACTACACTCTATCAAGAAGAGGATGTCGTGTTCAGAGAATACCCACATCGCCGGGCAGTACTGAATGGCTGGATTTTTGCATGGTTCGGACTTTACGACTATGTGTTGGTCTGTCAGGACAAGGGAAAATACCAAAAACTACTCGACGCCTCCTGCAAAACCATGCTTCGGCATCTTCCCACCCTATCCCGTTGGTACTGGAGCAAATATGACTTTGCCGGCCGTGTGGCAAGTCCTTTTTACCACAATCTACACATCGCTTTGATGCAGGCCATGTATCAGCTCACCCATCACGAGGAATTCAAGCAATATGCGGAAAAATGGGCACGTTGCTCCAACAATCCATTCAAAAAGGGTATTGCCATATCCTACAAGTCAATACAAAAGATTTTTGAGAAAAAAGTGCCATAACACTGCTGAAATTCAATATTACATTAAAACACCAATATGCAAATTACAGAATTTATCGAAAAACTGGCTGAAGCCATAGAAATCGAGGATGTAAAAGCACTCACTCCCGAGACTGTGTTCAAGGAGTTGGACGAATGGAGCTCACTCTCCGTCATGCTTATCATCGCATTTTTTGATGAGGAATTTGACAAGCTGATTGAAGAAAAAGACATTCACTCAGCCACCACCATTGACGACCTCTACCAACTGGCCACAGCCTGACCCACCCAACTTCCATGGTCGAGAATTCAACGTGCCGCCAGCCTCTAAGGGAAGAGGAAATCTTCTAATCCGCCATCATTATGTTTTTCACAGTCAAATACGCATTTAAAGCCCTAAAACTGACATGCTCGTCATTTCTGACGCGCTATATCTCCCGTCCTGCCCGATGGGGAGCATTAGGCGAAGGCGCACATGTCCACAAGCCGTCGATTGTCAGCGGCAGGCAACACATCTTCCTGGGTAAGAATGTGAATATCGACTGGAACAACGTGCTCTATGCCACCAAAGGCAGATTTGTGATGGGTGACGACTCTGGAGCCGCTGTCGGACTTACCGTCGTGACCGACAATCATGTAGTGGAGAAAGGGAAAACGATACACGAAGGCGACAACGACAATCTTCAGGGAGGTGAGGTGATCATAGATGAAGGTGTATGGCTGGCAGCCAACGTGACATTGCTTTCCGGTGTACATATCGGCCGTGGTGCCATCATCGGTGCCGGCACTGTGCTCAGGAGCTGCAATGTCCCCCCCTACGCGATTGTCATCGGCAATCCCGGCAAAGTGATTGGTTTCAGGTACACCCCCGATGACATTATCCTGCACGAGCAGCAACTATACCCGGAGGAGAAACGTCTCAGCAGAGAGATTCTCGAGAAGAACTACCAAAAGTATTTCCGTTCACGAGTGAAAGAAATCGCATCGTTTGTCAAGTTGAGATAGCGCATGAAAATTGTCAACATAGCCGGCGGTCTCGGCAACCAGATGTTTCAATATGCCTTCGCCGTCGCATTGCAAGAGCATTTTCCCGATGAAGAGATATACATTGACACTCAGCACTATCACACTGTGTTTTTCAAGAAATTCCGCTCGGTCAATCTGCACAACGGCTATGAGATAGGCAAACTGTTTGAGAAAGCCACTATACCTGTTGCCAGCGCCAAACAATTACGGCAAGTGACACGATATTTGCCCAATTATGTGCTCTCACGTATTGCCCGCAAGATGCTCCCTGTGAAATCCACAGAATATGTGGCTCCATATAGCGAGAGCTACTGTCTCTCTCCAAATGTTTACACAAAGAGTGACCGTTACTATGAAGGATATTGGCAAAGTGTGCTCTATTATGAGACCATTCGTGACCGACTTATAGACATCTATGCTCATCCCACCCCCAATGACTATAATCGAAAGTTGATCTCTCAAATAGGGAGCACAGACAGTGTTGGTCTTCATATTCGCCGAGGCGATTACCTCAAGACACCTGAATTCAATGGCATTTGTGACATAGACTATTACCAAAAGGCCATCAAACAAGTGAAATCTGATAACAAGGCCCACTCATTCTTTATTTTCTCCAATGATATTGCCTGGTGCAAGGAAAACATCACCCCATTGCTCAATGGCGACAAAGTGGAATTTGTAACAGGCAACACCGGTGGTCAAAGCTGTTGGGACATGTTTCTCATGACCTATTGCAAGGATCTGGTGATTGCCAACAGCTCCTTCAGCTGGTGGGGAGCTTTTCTCAATAAGCGCTCAGCAAGGGTTTTCGCCCCAGACCCATGGATTAACAGAGACTGCCGCAAAGAAGTCTATGCTAAAGGTTGGATTAGAATCAAATAGCCCATGAAACCATTTGTCTCCATCGTACTCCCGATTTATAAAGAGGAGAAATTCATAGAGCAATGCATCCTGTCCATTCTGGACCAAGATTATCCACAAGACCATATGGAGGTATTGTTTGTCGACGGAATGAGTCCCGACCGGACACGTGAGATTATTCAGGCATACACCTCCTCGCACCCCAACTTCCATTTGCTCGACAATCCTCAGAAGACAGTGCCTTTTGCGATGAACAAAGGTATCACGGCATCATCAGGTGAGGTCATCATACGTTTGGATGGTCATTGTGTCTATCCTGTCAATTATGTCTCAGTTCTTGTCAAATACTTGTATGATTTAGATGCCGACAATGTGGGAGGAGTGTGGCACACTTTACCAGCCAATGACAGTGCCGAATGCCATGCCATCGCCATCAGCTCGAGCCACCCCTTTGGTGTAGGCGCCTCTGAGCACAAGATAGGATCGAAGGAAATAAAACAGACAGACACCGTCCCATTTGGATGCTTCAAACGTAAGGTTTTCGACAAGATCGGATTATTCGATGAGGACCTCATCCGCAATCAAGACGACGAATTCAATGCCCGCATTATCAAAAATGGTGGCAAGATCTATATTATTCCTGAGATAGAGATAAATTACACTTCTCGTGACAATATGCGGAAGATGCGCCAGATGTATTACCAATATGGACTTTTCAAGCCATTGGTCAACAAGAAACTGGGAGCGCCAGCCACCGTTAGGCAGTTTTTCCCAGGACTATTCGTCATCGGGCTTGTATTAGGAATGATACTTAGTCTCGTATGCAGATGGATTGCCTATTGCTATATAGGTATTCTGGCGCTTTACCTATTAACAGGTATTTACATCGGCATCGTACAAGCTAAGAGGCATCGAAAACCAGCTTTAATATGGTATATGCCCTACACGTTTTTCAACATCCATATCAGTTATGGAACAGGCTATCTTGTAGGTCTCTACAAAGTGTTATTCAACAAGAAATTCCAAGTGCAAACCAATAGATAAACAGATAATAACTAAACAAGAAAATAAACACTTCAGAATGAAAATACCTTTCTCACCACCCTACGTAGACGAAAGCGTAATCAACGAGGTAGTTGACTCGCTGCGTTCCGGATGGATCACCACAGGCCCTAAAGTGAAGGCGCTGGAACAAGAGATTATTAAACTCACGGGGACAACCGCTGCCCTTTGCGTAAATTCCTGGACTTCCGGGGCATTGATGATGCTCAGATGGTTTGGCATCAAACCTGGCGACGAGGTCATCATACCTGCTTATACCTACTGTGCTACCGCCATGGCACCACTATGGGCGGGCGCAAAAGTGGTGATGGTTGACTCTTGTGATGATTTCAATATCTGCGTCAAGTCGATTCGTCATGCCATCACTCCACGCACCAAAGCCATTATTCCCGTAGATATAGCTGGATTTCCATGTGACTACAGAGCCATCATGTCGCTTGTCAACAGTCCTGAGATTAAATCCATGTTCCATCCCGACAGCCCTGTGCAAGAGAAGTTGGGCCGTATACTTGTGCTCAACGACTCAGCCCATTCCATCGGTGCCCACTTTTTTGGCAAGCACAATGGATCTGAGACCGACATCGCCGTATTCTCACTTCATGCCGTGAAGAATATCACAACAGCCGAGGGAGGAATCATCTGCCTTAACATGCCTGCACCATTTGACAATCATGAACTCTACAAGGAGTTGCGACTGATGACGCTCAACTGCCAGACAAAAGATGCCTTTACAAAAAGTCAGGCTGGTGGCTGGCGCTATGATATTGTGGGCAAAGGCATGAAAGTGAACATGGCAGACATCAATGCCGCCATCGGTTTGGCACAGATACGTCAATATGACCATCTGCTCGCTGAGCGCAAGCGCATCTACCAGTCGTACGATGCGGCTTTCTCAAAGACAGATTGGGCAATCCTACCTCCATCCAATCGTGACCATCGTGAAACGAGCTACCATGTCTATCCACTTCGCATCAAAGGTATCAATGAATCCCAGCGGGACTCTATTATCTCGGAGATCTCCCAGCATGACGTGGCGGTGAATGTACATTTTGTACCACTTCCCATGCTGAGTTATTACAAATCCTTGGGTTACGACATACATGATTATCCGCAGGCCTATCAAAATTACGCGCACGAGATGTCCCTTCCCGTCTATCCTCAGCTTGACGAGGAGAAAGTTCAAATTGTGATAGAGAATGTAATTAATGCCTACAATAAAATCACACAGTGACAACATTAAGAGAAATGATCAGGTTTTTTGATGTATTATTGTCGGGAATAGGTCTCATTCTCCTTTCGCCACTGCTTTTGGTGATATACATCATCATACGTCTGAGCAGTAAGGGTCCGGGATTTTATTCTCAAAAACGCATTGGGAAAAACGGTGTGCCTTTCCGTCTATACAAATTCAGATCCATGCGAACAGGCTCTGACAAAGGTCATCAAATCACCATCGGTGGCCGCGACTCACGTATCACCAAAGTAGGATACTACATCCGTAAATACAAACTTGACGAACTTCCTCAATTATGGAACGTATTCATTGGCCAGATGAGCTTAGTAGGGCCGCGTCCAGAAGTGGAACGTTATGTGAGGCTCTATACCGCAGAGCAGCGTGTGGTGCTGAGTGTCAGGCCTGGTATTACGGACTATGCCTCCATTGCATTTTCTGATGAGAATCTTATTCTCGGTCAATCGGACAATCCAGAGAAAATGTATATCAGTCAGATCATGCCCAAAAAAATAGAATATAACCTACAATACATCAATAACCGGACACTTTTGGAATATTTTAAAATCATTTTCAAAACATTCTGGAAAATAATAAAACACTAAAAAGGAAAAATGGATAATATCACTCCGTATTTTGAATTGCTTCGCTTTTGTCTGAATGAAGATTGTACTGTACCTGAATGCGTCAAGGACATCAACTGGCACGACCTGCTCATATTTGCCACCAAGCAAAGTATTGTCGGCATATATGTGCCATTGGTATTGATGGAGGATAAACGTCTGACAATAGACAAATACCTTGGCAACAAACCATCTGATGAAGATGTGATGGAATGGGTATTTGAGGCACATCGTCTACGCCAGCAGAGCAAGACAGCTTTTGAACGTACGACAAAAGCGTCAGAATGGTTCCTTGAGAATGGATTCCGAAACTGTATCCTAAAGGGACAGGGAAACGCGCTTATGTATCCCGACCCTATGCTCCGCATACCTGGCGACATCGACATATGGTGTGAAGGCGGCAAGGAGAAAATCCTTGCATTTACCACACAATATTATCAGATGCCCTACAATTGGCTGCATGTCGATTTCCCCATGTTCAGGGATATAGACGTCGAGGTGCATTTTCGTCCCTCAAGCATGAAAAGTCCTATCTCAAACAAAAAACTATGGAAGTATTTCGACAAAATAGCCGACAATCAATTCAACAATCCTGTGACGTCAGCCGACGGGAAATACAAGTTTTTTGTTCCAACCAATGAATTCAATGTGTTTTACCAGCTCGACCACATGTTCAGGCATTTCATCAATGGTGGCATAGGAATGCGACAAATCATAGACTATTACTATCTCCTTCGTAAAAGATACAATGACGGCATAGCACCCGAGGCCAATCAGGAGCTATTGGCAACCCTTAAGAAATTCCATCTGTTGAAATTTGCCCAAGCCATGATGTATATCATGAAAAACATACTTGGCCTTGAAGACAAATATCTCTATGCCGAACCGAATGAGGAAGAAGGTAAATTCCTCATTGAGGAAATCAGCATAGGTGGTAATTTTGGCAAGTACGAGACACGCTTGAAGAAATTAAATACTACCAACAATCTTATCAAGAGATTTTTCATCAAGGAAAAATTCAAGATGCGTCTTCTTAAACATTATCCTCATGAAGCCATCTGGTTACCATATAGAGATGTGAAGAAATTTATCCTTCGCAGGACCAATGATGACCACTGATCAGCTCGATAATAGAACAGGCATGAAAACCTGTACAAGATTTTTTGTCATCATTCTTCTGACAACAATAATCACCACAATGACTGCTCCTGCATCTGCCCAAAGTAATGTGCATGAGCAGTCTGTTGGTTATGACTGGCCCACAGAACCTGCCGTACTTGAGAATCTTCGCCAATGGCAAGACCTGAAATTCGGCGTCTTGCTGCATTGGGGTCTCTATGCTGTTCCAGGTATTGTGGAGTCATGGTCGATATGTGATGAAAAATGGATCACACGTGACACAACCATGACTTACCAGCAATATAAAGACTGGTATTGGGCACACGCTGACCAATTTGCCCCCACCCATTTTGATCCGCAACAATGGGCATCAGTGATGCAGGATGCCGGCATGAGATATATGATCTTCACGTCAAAGCATCATGACGGTTTCTGTATGTACGACAGCCAGTATACCGACTTCACCATTACGCGACACGCATTCAAGGATGACCCCCGTCGTGATGTATTGCAAGGAGTGCTGGATGCTTTTAGGAAACAAGGTTTTATGACCGGCACCTATTTTTCCAAACCAGATTGGCACTCACAATACTACTGGTGGGACGTATATAGCACAAAAGGCAGAAACGTCAACTACCCCATTGACCAATATCCCTGGCGATGGCAACAGTTCAAGAACTACACCTATCAACAGATAGAAGAGCTGATGAGCCGCTATGGGCATGTTGACATACTATGGCTTGACGGAGGATGGGTATGCAAAGAGAACAACCAAGATATCGACATGCCCCGTATCGCGGAAATGGCTCGCCGGCACCAGCCTCATCTGATAATTGTAGACCGCACGATACGAGGTCCATTCGAGAACTATCAAACGCCAGAGCGTACCATCCCCGAGAATCAGCTTACCATCCCATGGGAAAGCTGTATCCCACTCAGTGACGACTGGGGATATGTGATACATCCACGTTGGAAATCTGCCACTACCGTCATCAACACCTTAGTGGAGATAGTGGCAAAAGGCGGCAGTCTCGCCCTTGGTGTAGGTCCAACCCCAGAAGGACTGATTGAGCAAGATGCCGTCGACCGTCTCCACGATATCGGCCAATGGCTCCACACTTATGGCAAGGCCATTTACAACACGACCACGACCCCGCATTATCACGATGGCAACATTTGGTTTACCGCCTCACACGATGGCCGACATCTCTACGCTGTCTACACACTCTCCGAGGGAGAGACACTTCCTGCCCAGATCTCTTGGACAGGTAATGTGCCCAAAACCAGTCGTGATGTCAGGCTGGCAAGTACAGGCAAGCGTCTACCCTGCAAGATCCAAGGTGATCACGTAACCATCACACTACCCAAAGGGTTACGGCATGAGACATTCGCCATGGAAATCTATTTGTAGTACAAACAACAAGCATCAGCAACCAACCCCAATCAGATATGGCAACATCCAACAATTATCTTGTTATCATGGCAGGCGGTATAGGCAGCAGATTCTGGCCTATGAGCACGACAGAATGCCCGAAACAGTTTATAGACATCCTGGGCGTGGGCCGCTCCTTGCTCCAACTCACATACGACCGATTCCAGGGCATTTGTCCTCCTGAAAACATCTGGGTTCTTACCAACGCCAAATATACGTCGCTGGTGAAAGAGCAATTACCTGAGGTTCCTGCCGCAAATATCCTCAGTGAACCATGTCGCCGCAACACGGCACCATGCATAGCCTATGTAAGCTGGCGTATCAAGAAGGATAATCCCAAAGCCAATGTCGTGGTCACTCCCAGTGACCATATTGTCACCAACAACACCGAGTTTCAACGAGTAATAAAATCTTGTCTGAAATTCACCTCAGAGACTGATGCCATCGTCACTCTTGGCATGAAGCCCACCCGTCCTGAGACAGGATATGGTTATATCCAGGCCGACCTGTCTTCCAGTTCCGCTCGCAACAAGGAGATTTTCCGTGTTGACTCTTTCCGTGAGAAACCCGATTTAGAGACAGCGGAAAAATACATCCGTAACAAGAGTTATTTCTGGAATGCCGGCATATTCATCTGGCGTGTCAGCACTATCGTCAATGCTTTCCGCATCTACATGCCAGCCATGTCGAAGATCTTTGAGAACATGTTCCCCATCCTCGGCACGCCAGAAGAGCAGGCAGTCATCAACGAGCGGTATCCTGAATGTGAGAGTATCTCTGTCGACTATGCCATTATGGAGAAGGCCTCTGAGATTTTTGTCTGCCCTGCAGATTTCGGATGGAGTGACCTTGGCACTTGGGGCTCATTGCTGGCACAAAGTAAGAAAGACCTCTATGGCAACGGGCTTATCGGTCAGAATATCTCCGTCTTCGACGCCCATAATTGTATCATTCACACTACAGATATGCACAAAGTGGTCGTTCAAGGTCTTGATGGATATATCGTCGCCGAGAAAGAAGGCACTTTGTTAATCTGTAGACTCAGCGAAGAGCAACGCATCAAGCAATTCGCCGAAGAACAATAATCATCTATATATGAAAAAAGCAGCACTTATCACGGGAATTACAGGGCAGGATGGCTCCTATCTCGCAGAATTTCTCATTGGAAAAGGATATGAAGTCCATGGCCTTCTCCGCCGTTCATCATCATTCAACACCGGCAGGATAGAGCATCTCTACTTAGACGAATGGGTGCGTGACATGAAGCGTGACCGCCTGGTGAACCTTCATTGGGCCGACATGACCGACTCATCGTCGCTTATCCGCATCATTGGAGAAGTAAAGCCCTCAGAAATATATAATCTGGCAGCTCAAAGTCACGTGAAGGTATCCTTTGACGTACCAGAGTACACCGCCGACACAGATGCCATCGGTGTACTTCGTCTGCTTGAGGCTGTACGTATCTGCGGTTTGGAAAAGACATGTCGCATTTACCAGGCCTCCACATCAGAACTATTTGGACAGGTGCAGGAAATACCACAAAAAGAAACGACTCCATTCTACCCCCGCTCACCTTATGGCGTAGCAAAACTATACGGTTACTGGATTGTGAAGAACTATCGAGAGAGCTATGGCATGTTCTGCTGCAACGGTATCCTTTTCAACCATGAGAGCGAGCGGCGCGGTGAGACCTTCGTTACCCGTAAGATCACTCTCGCTGCCGCACGCATCGCACAAGGCTATCAGGATAAATTGTATCTCGGCAACATGAACGCCCTCCGCGATTGGGGCTATGCCCGCGACTATGTGGAATGTATGTGGCTCATGCTCCAGCAAGACAAGCCCGATGACTATGTCATCGCCACAGGTGAGTATCACAGTGTCAGAGAATTTGCCACATTAGCGTTCAAGGCCTTAAACATCGAATTGGAATGGCAAGGAGAGGGTGTAGAAGAAAAAGGCATCGACAAAGCCACCGGCCGTATCTTGGTAGAGGTTGATCCGAAATATTTCCGTCCTGCCGAAGTAGAGCAATTACTTGGCGATCCCTCCAAGGCACGAGAACAACTTGGCTGGAATCCCCGGAAGACATCATTTGAGGAACTGGTGCATATCATGGTGGAACACGACATGCTTTTTGTCAAGAAACTCCACGTCAAAGCTAATTTAGATTAACACTTGTCCATCACCACACAAACCATGACACTACCCAAAAGCACAAAAATATATGTAGCCGGCCACCGAGGGTTGGTGGGGTCGGCCATTTGGAACAATCTGTTGAAACGAGGATATACCAATCTGGTAGGCCGCACCCATCAGGAACTGGACCTACTTGATGGTGTTGCCGTCAGACAATTTTTCGACGAGGAACGTCTTGACGCTGTAGTTTTGGCGGCGGCCCATGTGGGAGGCATCATGGCCAACCTGCAATACCGTGCCGACTTCATCTATCAAAACCTACAGATACAGCAAAATGTCATCGGCGAGAGTTTCCGTCATGGTGTGAGCAAGTTGCTTTTCCTTGGCAGCACCTGCATCTATCCTCGCATGGCTCCACAGCCCATGTGCGAGGATGCCCTGCTCACCTCACCATTGGAATATACCAACGAGCCTTATGCCATCGCCAAGATAGCGGGATTGAAGATGTGTGAAAGTTTCAGCATACAATATGGGTGCAACTATATCGCCGTCATGCCTACCAACCTATATGGTCCGAACGATAATTTCCATTTGGAAAACAGCCATGTCCTCCCTGCCATGATACGCAAAGTGTATTTGGCAAAATGTCTCAACGAAGGAGACATGGAACGTGTGCGAGCAGATTTGGATTTGCGCCCGGTGGAAGGTGTAGGCGGCATGAATAGTGAAATGGAAATCATGGACAAGCTGTCGCATTTCGGCATCACGCCAGAAGCCGTGACCCTCTGGGGCACCGGTTCACCCATGCGCGAGTTTCTCTGGAGCGAAGACATGGCCGACGCCAGTGTGTATGTGCTGCTCAATGTGGATTTCACAGACACCTATGAGCCCAAGGCCGAAGAGATTCGCAACTGCCACATTAATGTAGGGTCAGGCATAGAGATCAGCATCCGGTCACTGGCAGAGAAGGTGGTGAAAGAAATTGGTTTCCAAGGTGAATTGCTTTGGGATGCCAGTAAGCCTGATGGCACGCCACGAAAGCTCACCGACGTGAGCAAGCTACACACTTTGGGCTGGCATCACAAAGTAGAGATTGATGAAGGTATTCATCGTCTATACGAATGGTATCAGAAAGGCATCTGCATCAATCATCAGACGACATAGTCGCTCATCATGACTGAATTGAACAAACTATTAAAAGGTGTCCTGACCAAGATGTCACCAGTTTTTGGCGACAAGACCTACATCAGTCTGATGTATTATCTCTATTCCGGCAGGCGACTACACCTGGACAATCCCCAGACGATGCGAGAGAAACTTCAATGGCTAAAGCTCAACTTTCGCCAACCATTGATGACTACCATGGTAGACAAATTGGCCGTGAAAGAATATGTACGAAAAACGCTCGGTGAAGAGTATGTCATACCTGTCATTGCGGAATGGGATAGCGCCAATGACATCGACTTCACCTCCCTACCCCATCAATTTGTCCTCAAGACAACCCATAGCGGCGGCAACACCGGTGTCATTGTCTGTAGCGACAAGGATGCTCTCGACACAGATGGAGCCCGCAGCAAACTTTCCACGGCCATGGGGGTCGACATCTACAAGCGCTATCGGGAGTGGCCCTACAAGGATGTGCGGAAAAAAGTCTTTGCCGAGCAATACATGGGTAAAGACCTCACAGACTATAAGTTTTATTGTTTCAATGGTATTGCCGACAGCGTCCTTATCTGCGTTGACCGCCAGAAAGGAGATGTGAAATACTATTTCTTCGATCGCGACTGGCATCTCTGCCGCTACAACAAATGGGGAGTTGAGGCATCCGAGGATTTCACATTACCTCGTCCGCAAACCCTTGACAAGATGTTTGAACTGGCCTCACAGCTATCTAAAGGGTTTCCCTTCATTCGGGTGGATTTCTATGATGTAGACGGCAAGATATATTTTGGAGAATTCACATTCTATCCCTCAAGTGGCTTTTCACTCAATGGCAGGTCGGAGGAAACAGACGAGAAATTCGGCAGAATGATAGATCTGGGCATCGTAAAAGAAAAAGTCTAAATCACTTTTTCATCTTACATGAATAAAAAAAGTCAACATAAGGTGCGATTAGAATGGATTGATGTCTTAAGGGCATTTGCCATCCTGCTTGTTGTATACGGCCATCGAGCCAACACCCAATTTTTCTCCGCTTTTCTCAATCCTGTCAAAATGCCCTTGTTTTTCGCATTGTCAGGCTATTTATTCCGTTTCAGAGAAGGTGGCGACATGGCATTTTTCAAGAAGACCTTTATCTCACTGATTATTCCTTGGCTCTTCTTGGGACTTGTCCCCTTATTGCTCAGCATCCCTATAATGGGGTTTAGCCACGCATTCGACTCTTCTATCGACCTGTTTACAGGAAAGTTGCAATGGTTCATGCCCTGTTTTATTCTCGCCCAAATTCTATTTTACTATGTGGCAAAACTGACAAAGAACCATTTATCTGTCATGATTGCTTGCGTCATCGTCATCTCTGCACTCGGATATTTTCTCAAACAGAAGCATATTCTGAGCATCTTCATGATCAACCTTGCCATGATGGTGCAATTTTATTTTTTAATTGGCTTTCTATACAAAAGATATGAGAGCAAATTGCACAATGTCCTCCTGAGATTGGGTGCGCTATTACTGTTGTGCTATATCATCATAGGAATAATTTTTTATCCCTACAGCGCAATGGATGTGCATAATGCCAGATTCCTCAGCCTACCTATTGGCACACTGATGACCACCATTGGACTGATAGCTTTGTTTATGCTGGCATCTTGTATTCAAAAATATCCACGACCTCTGATTTCTGTTGGTAAGAATTCGTTGGTCATCTACATGTTGGACAGATATGCTCTTATCCCTTTCTCCAAAATCTATCAATTCCATGCTCCACACCCCATTGTCCTGACACTGTTCATGGGTCTTATATATTTGGTCTACACATCAGTCGTCAATATCTTTATCGCAAAGATTCTCAACAAGTATATCCCATGGGCGACAGGAAACCGAGGATAGCCCTATAACTCCCTGTTACCCAGAGTTCATCATTCAGTTACTCAACATAAAAAGGCGACGTCCATCTTTCAGCCGAAAGATGGACGTCGCCTTTTTATGCATGTGACACAGAGGACATCACATATATAGTAGACTAATCACTTACCATTGTACGGATGTTTCCCTCCTCATCGACATCAAGGGGCATTACCTTCAGGCTTCTCAGCCATGTGGTGTCATTAGAGGGTACGCAGTCATGATGGAAAAGATACCATTTGCCCTTGTATTGCACGATGCTATGATGGGTAGTCCATCCCACTACAGGCTCCAAGATAACACCCTTGTAGGTGAAAGGTCCATAGGGATTGTCGCCCACGGCATAACACAAAAGATGTGTATCACCAGTACTGTACGAGAAATAGTACTTTCCGTTCATCTTATGCATCCATGAAGCCTCAAAGAAACGGTGTGGGTCACTGGCTTTTAATGGTTTGCCATCCTCGTCTACGATAATCACAGGTTTTGGCGTCTCGGCAAATTGCAATACATCGTCGGTCATACGTGCCACCCGTGACGGCAGCGGCTCCTCATCACCCTCTGGCAGCAATGTGGGGCGGAATCCTTCCTCCTGTCCGACAGAGGCGGCAGGTTTCAGTTTGTTGTCGCGGTACCATTGTAATTGTCCACCCCAAATACCACCGAAGTAGACATAGATTTGCCCGTCATCATCCTTGAAGACACAGGGATCGATACTATAACTGCCGATAATCGGGGCTGGCTGTGGTATAAACGGTCCCTCGGGACGGTCGGCAACAGCAACGCCCAAATGGAACACCCCAGTATAATCCTTTGCGGAGAAAATAAGATAGTATTTCCCATCTTTCTCCACCACATCATTGTCCCACATCTGCTTTTCTGCCCATGGCACCTGGTCTACATCCAGTATCACGCCATGATCTGTCACCTCGCCCTCCATCACATCGTCTATCGAAAGCACATGATAGTCGCGCATCTGAAAATGTCCGCCGTCATCGTCGAAACACTCACCGCTGTCCCAGTCATGAGAGGGATAGACATACAGTTTGCCGTTAAACACATTGGCTGATGGGTCAGCCATATAATCCTTTGGGAATAAATACCTTGATTTGCTCATATAAGTAAATTTAAGATTTGACATCGATATTCTGTCACCATTCTGCCTTTTTAGACAGGAAAATCCGGGTTTGCCTGGTCCTCATCCCTTGGAGGACCACACTCTTCCTGTTGACCACTCACAATGATATTCACCACGATCATCACATCCGTCACCGTAACTGTGTCATCGTTATTGAGATCAGCCAAGTCAGCAACAAAACCAGCCGTCGGCAATGCCAAGATATAATTCACCATCTGAAGGACATCATTGACATTGACCACACCATCACTGTTGACATCACCTTTTCTTAGTCCTCCATCTGAAGTATACCAGAGGGGCGACTGTTCCTCCACGTTGGCTTGAGCATGATTCACTGTGGAAGACAGCATCCAAAACAGAGACAAAACGAGTAAAAACTTTTTCATTAGAACTGCTTATTCTATCTTAGAATGGTATATGTCGTCGATGACGGGGACACTATTTATAGACTCGTCGTAAATAGATTTACTTCTTTTTCTTCAATTTCTTTGTCGGCTCGTACTGCGGAGAGACCAATTCAATAAGTCTTGCCACAAAAGGCTTCAGTTGATTTTCACGTGTGAGGAGCGTGGCATAGTCGGTACGCCCTTTGATAGGGAAATCGTTGCGCCATGAGACAGCATCGTTGAGGCACCAGAAGCACAGGCGGTTGATATCTTTATGATGTCTGATCAACATCGTATAGAAATCTACCCAGAATTGCTCCATTTTGTCATTTTGTTCCTTGGTGAGACCATTGATATATGGATCCATCTCCGGTCTATAGGCAAATATGTCACTAATGTCGGCGCCCGAGAAACCATAGGGATTGGGCAGCACAGAGAGGTCCAGCTCGGAAAAGAATGTAGGCACGCCCAGTGCTGCAATTGTCTCGATGGAATGCTCATACTGTCTGATGACATTATTGTCGACATTATCCTCGAGGATCATGTGTCCTTGCATGCCGACAGCAGTTACGGGCAAGCCCTGGTTTATCAGTGGTCTGAAGAAATTGGCCACCCCTTCCACCTTTGCAGGCTTGTTCATCGAGAAGTCATTGTAATAGAGCTCAGCATAGGGATCAGCCTCGTGGGCATACTGGAAGGCAAGAGGGATGTAGTCAGTTCCAAGAATCTGATAGAACATGCTCTTTCGTGGCGACCCGTCATCCTCAAAAGCCTCGTTGACCACATCCCATGCGTCGACACGACCTTTGAAATGGCTTACAATCGTGGTAATATGCTCACGCATCCTTTTCCTCAACACCTCCTGTGACACAGGCTTTCCATTGCTGTCGTAGAGAAACCACGGAGCACACTGTGAATGCCAAATCAGACAATGTCCGAGCACCTTTAAGCCAGCAGCCTTTGCCTTGTCCACAAATTTGTCCGCCAATGTAAAGTCGTAGACACCCTCTTGAGGATGAATCACCTCACACTTCATGCAGTTTTCTGCGACCACCCAGTTGAAATTGGCAGTGATAAGCGGCCAGTCCGCTGTCTGGTCATTACTCACCTGTCCAGTCACGTTATGTTCGTTGGTGCCCGAATGATCTGCCTCCACCTGCCACTGATTGACGCTCACACCAGTATACCAATAGTCACGGTAGGCATCTGCGAGTGAAATGCCTTGCCCCATGGCGCCAACAAAAGGCACCATGGCGGCAGTAAGCGCAAAGACAATATATCTTCTCATAAAGACTTTATCATTTTTTATTTCTTGCCTCAATTTCCTTGTTGATGGCATCAATCTTCTCGTCACTAAGCTCATATTTAGAAATAATCCACATAGCAACAACAAGCAGAATAGCGGGAATGACACAAACCAACCAACGGATTCCTTCTTGAACCATTGGCGGCAACACCTCCATATTATTCATGAAATATGCTCCAGCAGCATTTCCTACAGACATCATGGCAAAAGCAGTAATGAAGAACAAAGCGATGATACGCAGTGGGCGGTTACGTATAAATTCCTTCCACAAATCGCTCACTTTGACATTCTTTGTCTCGCTTTCATCCATTACCACGCGTTCCTTTGTCTGTGAAAAACAGAAGATAAGCAAGGCAAGACCCACAAGCGAGAATATTAACATGGTAATAAACCAGGCATGAGAATCCTTCGGCAAGTTGCTCGCCTCAGCGGCAGGTTCATAATTGACAAGCCAC
>FLNZ01000411.1_pt1 | contig 16817 bp, 16 predicted proteins | sample 1140391 | NCBI WGS metagenome assembly FLNZ01 (sample SAMEA3878171, study PRJEB12797) | bioreactor metagenome | biome: Moose rumen | place: Sweden | collected 2011-10
TGGACGGCTCTCCGCTGAAGTTCGTGCTGTTCCACAATTCTACAAACAAGATAAACCTATCGCTTACGCAGCTGAAGGATTTCGGCTACGCCTTGAGCGAGGGCCGCATCGAACTTGTGGAACTTGCGATTCCCGAGAAGATGACCAAGAAACAGGCCGAAAATGCGCTCGACTTTTACATCGCTTTTTACATGGGCCAGGTGATGCCTCGCGAACCGTTCAACAGCCATTGTGTGATTCTTTCGAAGGATCACGACTACGACCCGCTTGTCCTTCATGTGCAAAAGCAGTTCGGCGAAGATCGCTGCGAACGCGTGGAATCGTACGAGGAACTGGCGAAACACCTGGGGCTAATCGCGAAGCCTCAAGAAGCGAAAAAGGTCGCTGCGCCCAAGAAGCCCGCTCCGCAACCGGCGAAGCCCACGAAGAAGGCTGTGCCACAAAAGGCGTTTGACTTGCAAAAGGCTCTCGAAAAGGCGAAGGCGAATTTGAAGGGTATGTCAAAGAATCCGCCCACAACCAAGGCTAAATTGCAGAAGACGCTAAAGAACTGGTTCGCTGCAGAAAAACTGACTGACGCAAATGTCCAAAGCCTGATTGAAGCCCTCCAAAACGCAGGTTTCCTGGAACTCTCGAAAACCAATCAGGTTAAGTATAAATGATTGCGTTTTTAGAAACATGAATAACTCATTTTGTCACTTTGTGTCAAGTCGATGGAGTTATATTTAGGTAGAATAGAAATCCTGAACGGCGGTAAATTTAAAATTTGGCGATAAATCGGTGATAAACGCTAAAAACGGCGATAAAAGTGGCGATAAAAAATGATGTCTGATGTCTTTATCATAGGTGCCGGTTACAGTGCCCCGTATGGATTCCCTACGGGTGCCATGCTGATGCAGAAACACGTCCATTCTGAGGTCGGGGCGTTGCGGGGTGGCCCCGCTAGAAAGGGTAGCGGATGCCGCGTCAGCGACAGAAGCGAGGGGAAGACCTGCCCCTCCCAAAAATGAAAAATAGTTGCATTTTGTCACTTTGTGTCATACGGATGGATTTATATTTGATTGGAATGAAAAGATCTGTTTAAGCCCCAGAGGATAACTATGAAAATCCAGAAAGACGAAAAGCTTCGATGGTTTCGTCACAGAAGCAGACTGCGTTTCGTAGAAGTTTTCATTTCGCTCGGATAAGGCAATTTCTTTTTCGATTCGTCTCGGGCACCCATCCAGGCTGAAAGCGCCTTACAGGTCGATTACGCGGTCGTTCTGCAGCAACTGCTCGAAGGTCTGCCTTTCGCGGATGACCTTGAGTTCGCCGTTCGTGTACATGGTCTCGGCGGCATAGCGGCGGCTGTTGTAGTTGCTGCTCATGGCGGCCCCGTAGGCGCCCGCGTCATGGAGAATCAAGAGGTCGCCCACCTTCGCTTTCGGGAGCTTGCGGGTCACCACGAACCCGCCTTCTTCCTGCGTGAACACGTCGCCGGATTCGCAGAGCGGGCCCGCCACCACGGCATCCACCGTCTCGTCGAGTTCGCGGCCGTCGCGGGCGATAATCGAAATGCCGTGATAGCTGCCGTAAAAACTCGGACGCACCAGGTCGGTAAAGCCCGCGTCCAGCAGGTAGAACAGGTTGTCGCCCTGCTTCTTGACGGCGCGGATTTCGGTTACGAGGTAGCCGCTTTCGGCCACCAGGTAACGGCCCGGTTCCACTTCCAGGTGAACTTCGTGGCCGATGCTCTGCTGGATGCGCTTGCGGGCGTCGTCCCACAGCTTGTAGTAGGCGTTCACGTCGATGCGGTCGCCCTTGTCTTCTTCGCGGTAGGGAATCGGGAGACCGCCCCCTGCACTGATGGTGCGGAGATGGCTGCCCAGGCGGCGGCTAGCGTCCACCATGGCGTCGCAAACCTGCGAGAGGTGCTCGAAGTCGGAGCCGGAACCGATGTGCATGTGCAGCCCCGTAATCCACATCCCGTTTGCCTGCGCGAGCTTGACGCAGTCCTTGATTTGTTCATGCCACACGCCGTGCTTGCTGAGCGGGCCGCCGGTGTTCACCTTGCTCGAATGCCCGTGACCAAATCCCGGATTCACGCGGAGCGTGAGTTCGCTCTTCACGCCGAAATCGGCGAGCTGCTGGATCATGTTGGGGGAACCCACGTTCACCGCGATGTCGTACTTCTTCACGAGCTCAAGCGCGTCCCTGTCGAAGATGTCCGCAGTGTAGACGATTTCGGGAGCTTTGCCCTTCTGCTGGCCGCCCTTGAAACCCGCCTTTAGCGCGCGGACGATTTCGCCTGCGGAAACTGCATCGACCACGCCGCCCAGCTTTCGCACGAGCGAGACGACGGAGAGGTTCGGGCATGCCTTCTGGGCGAAACGCACGGTGTCGAAAACTTGGGTCTCCTTGACGCGCTGTTCAATGGTTGCGCGGTCGTAAATCCAGAGGGGGGTGCCGTAAGTCTCGGCGGCACCAACGAAAACTTCTTGAGGGATGGAATAGTTCATGAGGACAAATTTAGTTTTTAGACGAGAGACGAGAGAGGAGAGACGAGAGAAAATAACGCATATGAGCAAGCCTTAGAGTTTTCATCACCAGCGACATTACACAAAATGAAAAAGGCTTCGGTAATCCGAAACCTCTCTCGTCTTTCGTCTGTAGCCGCAATGCGGCGTCCTCTCGTCTAGTTAGACGTGCTTGACCTTGTTGTCGCCTTCGTCCCAGTACTGGCCGTCGCAAACGAACTTGTATTCGTAGTCGCCGGCGTCGAGGGTGACCTTGCCTGTCCAGAGACCGGTCTTCTTGTCCTTCTTGAGCATGTCCTTGTCCACGGCCCAGTTGTTGAAGGTGCCTGCGACAGACACGGTGGTGGCGAGCGGGCAGTTGGCTTCGAACACGACCGTCACCTTCTTCGCGGCCTTGGGGGCGGCCTTTGCCACCTTCTTCTCGGCGGCAGCCTTGGGAGCGGCAGGCTTTACAGCGGGCTTGACGGCAGCCTTCTTGGCAGGGGCAGCCTTGGGGGCGGCAGTTTTCTTTTCGGCAGCAGCCTTCGGAGCAGCAGGCTTCTTGGCGGGGGCAGCCTTGGGGGCGGCAGCCTTCTTGGCGCCCGGCTTGCTCACAACAGTCTTTGTACCTTTTGACATATTTTATCTCCTTACATTGTTTTTGGTGCCAAAGATAGCAAAAAAAAATTTTTCTGTCTAATAAAAATTTACTTTCCCGACCAATAGCTTTTTTCTAAGGATTAACGAATATTCTATATTTGGGCCATGCTCAAGCAAATCATCGCCCCAAGCGTACTGAACGCAAACTTCCTTGAACTAGGAAACGGCCTCAAGGCCATCGAAAACGGTGGCGCGGGTCTTGTCCACCTCGACATCATGGACGGTCACTTCGTCCCGAACATCAGCTTTGGCCCGGGCATCTCGACCTGTATCGGCAAGGGCACCAAGCTCCCGCTCGATTGCCACCTGATGATCGAGAATCCCGAAAAGTACGTGGGCGAATTTGCGAAGGCGGGCGCCAGCATCATCAGCGTGCACGCCGAAACCACGAACCACCTCGACCGCCTGCTGCACCAGATTGCAGAATTTGGCGTAAAGCCCGCAGTCGCCATCAACCCGGCAACCCCGCTCGAATGCATCAAGTACGTGCTCGACATCGTGGACATGGTGCTCGTGATGTCGGTGAATCCGGGATTCGGCGGACAGGGCCTGGTTCCCTACTGCCTCGACAAGATTCGCGAATTGCGCGCCCTCAGGCCCGAACTCGATATCCAGATTGACGGCGGCGTAAAGCTCGACAACATCCTTGCCTGCAAGGAAGCGGGCGCGAACATCTTCGTGGTGGGTTCCGCCATTTTCGGAAAGAGCGACCCCGAGGCGGTGTGCAGGGAATTCGTGAAGTTGGTAGAAGGCAAGAAATAGGAAGAAGACCGTAGTCGGCAGGAAGTTGGAGGAAACGCCTCCCTATTCTGCAAATCCCGGGGGCGGCAGGTGCATTCCCGCCATCAGCAGTTCGTTTTCGCGGGCGTATCGCATGATGCGCTTCCGGCTCTCGACGGATTTTTCCTTGTCCATGTCGTAGTTGGAGTTGATTTCGGGGTGGTCCTTCTGCAACGCGTAGCCGTGCATCAGGTCGCCGATGATAAGCAGGTTCCCGAACTGGAACGCGGTGTGGCCGGGGGCGTGTCCGACGGCGTCGATTGTCAGGATCCCGTGGGGGAGGCTTTCGCCGAAGACGGCTAGGGAGAGCGTCGCGGCGACAGGGGGGGGATGATGTGCTTTTTCATAGGGACTCCTGTTTTTGGGGAATATAAAAAGAGTCAAGCCCCTTCCCCCGGGCCAAATTACTTTTTACCCCCTCACTTTTGTATATTCTAGGGGTAAAGAAGAGATTAAGATGCTTGATAAAGAAGTTTTGAAGACCGTGAGCCGCATCGAGCTTTCTGTGCGCGGGACCCTAGACACCGTGATGACCGGCGCCTACCACAGTTCGTTCAAGGGAAACGGCATGGAGTTCAGCGAGGTGCGCGAATACATGCCGGGCGACGACGTGCGCACCATCGACTGGAACGTGACGGCCCGTACCGGCACGCCCTACGTGAAGAAGTTTATCGAAGAGCGCGAAATGACCATGCTCCTCATGGTCGATGCCTCCAGCAGTTCCGAATTCGGGTCGGGCAGGCAGATGAAGGGCGAGGTCATGGCGACCCTCACCGCGCTTTTGGCATTCGCCGCCATCAAGAACAACGACAAGGTGGGACTCCTGATTTACACCGACCAGGTGGAACTGTTTATTCCGCCGGAGAAGGGCCGCAAGCACGTGCTGCGGCTCATCCGCGAAATCCTTTACTTCAGGCCGCAGCACCACGGCACCAACACGCAGGTGGCGCTGGAATACGCAGGCAAGATTCTGAACCGCCGCGCCGTGGTCGTGGTGATGAGCGATTTTTTGGACGAAGGTTTCGAGAACGCGTTCAAGATCCTGCGCAAGCGCCATGACGTGCTTGCGGTCTCTGTCGTTGACCCGCGCGAAATGGAACTCCCGCCCGCGGGCCTCGTGGAACTGGAAGACCCCGAAACGGGCGAGACGCTTTTAATAGATACCGGCGACGCCGCCTTCCGCGAAGCCTTCGCCCGCGAGGCGAAGCGACTGGGCAAGGCGACCAAGGAACTCTTCCAGCGCATGTCCATCGACTTCGTGCGCATCGAGACCCACGACGACTTCAAGGAGACGGTGGCCCCGCTCATCGAGCATTTCAGGCGCCGCGCCAGGATGGCGCGGATGTAGGCCGATAGCCCCTAGAACCCCATGGTGCGCCCGGCGTGCGCATCTTTCGACGAGAGTTCCTTGCGGAGCTCCGCCTCGATACGGCTTGCCGTCCGTGCGCTTTCGGGCAGGTAGCGCAGGCGACCGTTCACCGCGTTAAAGTCGCCCGGGGTGAGCATCGGGAGGCCCGCCACGGAATCAGGACACGCCGAATCCGGGAAGAACACGTTCCAGATGTGGCGAATCCCTTCGGGCCTTAGGTAGCCGAAACCGAGCTTCAGCGCGAAACGGCGGCGGCTGGCGGCATCCAACGAACTGTCGAAGTTTGTCGCCGCGATAAAGATTCCCCTGAAGTTCTCCATACGGGTCAGGATTTCGTTCACCTTCGAAACCTCGTGCCCCTGCATGGCGCCGTTACGGTCGCGCAGGAAACTGTCCGCCTCGTCGAAAAACAGGACTGACTTGGTTCGTTCCGCTTCTTCAAACGCGGCGGCGATGTTCGTCTCGGTCTGTCCCACGAACATCCCCAGGAGGTCGCTTGCCTTGCGCACCACCAGGTTTCGGCCCAGGGTCCGCGCAATATGGCGCACGAATTCCGTCTTTCCCGTTCCCGGAGGGCCGTAGAGCAGGATGTTCAGGGGATGCCTGCGGTCGTGGTTCCTTATCATTTCAAGGGCGAGCACCGCGTCGGGGTTCCCGCCCTGGAGCTGCTCGAACGGAACCATCCCCGGTTCCGCCAGCCGGAACGCCTTGAGACCGGTACTGTCTCCGTAACCGTTCAGGTAGGACTGCACCTCGGTGGGGAGATCCAGCTCGTCGTCGCACAGGTTCAGCATCCGGAGCGTACCGTCCTTGCGCAAGAGGCTAGAGACATAATCCTGGTCCATGCCGGTCGAGATCGAAAGTTCGCGCAGCATGACCTGCGAGGAGTTCGCCGACCCGAAATGGTGGTGCCTGTGGCCAAAAAACTCCCTGTCCGAATCCATCCGCATCTCTTCCGCGGTTGTGCAGCCACATATACACGAGCATTTCGGTCTCGTCGTCCGTCAGGCGGTAGGTTTTCTTGACCGTCTGCACGCGCCTGTAGACCATGTCATTTTCCGAAATACCCCCTGAAAGCATCTTCAGTGCGTATTTCTCAAAATTTGTGCAAATGACGCCCTGCACCTTCTTGTAAAGGAACGGCGCCATCGACGAAGCGTCGATGTCCGCAATCGTCTTGAGCAGGTTTCCTGTCACCTGGTCGCGGCATCCGAACCTGATTTCCTTCCTGTAGCGGCAAATCTGCCTCAGGAACCTGCTGTCGCAATATTCGGTATCGAATTCGACTTTCTCCCCGTCTTCAATGAACGAAGGTTCGTCCAAAAAAATGTCGTCCAGGAATTCTTCTCCCGAATCCCCATCGGAAGGGCTCTTGTCGAATTCCGCCGACTTGCGTTTTTCGATGCAGTGCGCGTCGGCTTGATGTAGGCTCCAAGCGTCTCGATAAACCCGTTCACGATACCGTTGCGGTACGGTTCGCTTACCAGGTGGATGGCGATTTCCTTGTTCAGGCTTTCGGGATTGTTCCGGATGATGCGCACCCAATACTCCAGGATCTTGAGATCCGCGAAATCCAGCCTGCCCGGCCTCGCGGCCCCGTTCCGGCCGGACTTTTTCAGGTCCTGGTAAATCTTCTTGAAATACAGATTGTCTTTCTTCATTGTTTACCTCTCTTTTTGACGCGCGGCTAAATCAGGCGGCAAGGAAATAGCGGAAATCCCTGTCGATGCCCTTTTCCTTGAGCAGCTTGCGGATTACTTTCAGGCGGTTATAGACCGTCGCGCGGGTACAGTCCAGGGCCCTTGCCGTCTCGGCTTCCTCGTAACGGTCGCACCGCCCGAGCGTCGCAAGATGGGCCTCGCAAAAATCCTGCAGTTCCCTCGCACCGCCGAGCGCCTTCTTCATTTCGGCCATCAGTTCCCTCAATTCAATTCCGTGTTCAATATCGCCGCCATCGCCGCCCCTGTCGATGCCGTCCTTTTCCTCGTTGTCGTAGGCGCACATCGAAAGGATTTCGTCATCGGTCAGCTCCCCTTCGAGCGGCAGCAGGTCGCAGGGCACCTCGTGGGCGGAGCGCTCCGAATTGGAACACTTTTCGTCGTGAAGCCTCCAGTAGACCTTCTTGTAAAGGTACGTGACAAAGGAAGCCCCGTGGGACGGGTCGTAAAGCATGACCGCGTTGTCGAAGGTCTCGAAGACCGTCCCCATCAGGTATCTACGGCGCTCCGCGTCGTTCATGCCGCGCATGGCAAAATCCGGTTCCACCGAGTGGGAAAGGCGGACTGCATGGTTCATAAGGGACTTTTCGTGAATGGTCCAGAGGCGTCCTACCGCACGGAAACGTTCTTCAGGATTGCGCTGGGCGATTTCGATGAGGGACTTGGTTTCCTGACTATACATGGTGCTCCTTTTTTTGAAGATGACGATTAAAAACCCCTTTGGTACTTCCAAAGGATAAACGACCCGCCAAAACCGACGACAGGTCGGATTTACAAGCTATTTTATTTCGAAAATGACTGACAATTCAAATATAGATAATTTTTATGTCAATTTTTGACATTTTTTTTGAGTGCGCAAGATAACTCAACACAGAATATTAATGATAGAAAAACTACATGGATTTGGCAACGCGTTGTTTTGTAAATTTTTGTTTTCTAGCGGGGAGGGACGAAAAATTCCACGGGATACATACCATACCCCTATATCGTTTCCATTTGGCAAAATGTCAAAGGAAAAATCCTAGGCCGGCCTGTAGCCGAGCAACTTCATGCTGTAGAGGGCGGTCCCCTTGCTGATGCTGCGGACCCCGGTGGCGTAGCCGAAAACCCTGCGCAGCGGGACCTCCGCCTTCAAGAAGTGCGTCCTGCCGTCGCCGCCGATTTCCTTCACCTTGCCGTCGCGCGACTGGATGTCGCCGGTCACTATCCCGGCAAAGTTCACGGGACATTCGACCGACAGTTCCATGATGGGCTCGTATAGCCTTACGTCGGCGGGCCTGATCAGTTTCGTCACCGCGTCGGCACAGGCCTTCTTGATCATGGGCGGGAGCGCGCCTTCGGTCCAGGTAAACTCATGGACCTCGAAACGCACGCCCACGAGCGCTCCCTTGCCCAGGATTCCCACCTCGGCGGATTCCAGGAGGGCGGAGCGCACCCCCGCGAGGATCTCGCGGGGGGCGGTCTCCAAAAATTCGGCGGACAGGCGGATGTCGTGCGCATCCCCTTCGAGCGGCATTGCGGAAAGCTTGATTGAAATCTTGTGGGGGCCCAGCTGGAAGGAATTTTCCACGGGGCCCACGTTACGGCAGAGCCGTTCCTGCCAGCGCACCTCCGGAGAACCCGCCTTCACCTCGCATCCGAACTCGCGCTTGAGCCGGGCGAGCAGCACGTCCAGCTGCACCTCGCCTACGGTATGCAGGTACCAGAACCCGCCGTCGTCCCTTTGCACGCGGAAAGAGGGGTCCATGCGGCTGAGCACGTTCAGGCTCTTTTCCACATGATGGTAGTCATCGGAACCGAGGCATTCCACGCGCGTCTGCAACAGGGGTTGGTACTTGTCGCGAACGGATGGGGCAGCGCCATCTCTCTCGCCACTCGTCTGTAGGCCGCCGGCCGTTCTCTCGTCTAAATAAATCACTTCCCCGAGTTCCGTCTCGAAAGGGGCGCGCATCGCGTAGATGTCGCCCGAGCGGATTTCCTCCACCGGCTGCAGAAGGTTCGCCTTGAGCCTCGAAAACTCGAAACCGGCCGGCCACGCCTTGCGTTCCAGGTCGGCATGGCTGCGGAATAGCGATATCTCCCCGACACCCTTGAAGTGCCTGAGGCGGATCACCTGGCCCAGTTCGCCTGCGCCGAATTCGGGCGCATCGGGCAAGAAGAACGAAAGGGCGCTCACCAGGCTACGGACGCCGAAGCCCTCCATCGCCGAGCCCGCGTAGCAGAGCGCATAGTCGTCGCTCTGTGCAAGCCCCCTTAGTCCGCGCAGGAGCTCTTTCGGGGGGACGGGTTTTCCCTCGACCGCCAGCTGCAAGATTCCGTCGTCGAAGTTGCTCGCGAATTCCACCGCCTCGGCATAATGCTTTTTCAAGTTTTCCGTCGAGGCGCTCACCTCGCCGGCCTGCGGCCACGAATCGTCCACGACTTCTTCGCCCGTTTCGGAATGCGCCAGCCTGCTCCCGCTCAGCACGTCGAGCACGGCCGCCATCTTTCCGTCCCTGTACTCGGGGAGCGTCATGAGCACCGGGCGCACGCCCAGTACCTCCTCGATATTGATGAGCGTCTCGTCCAGCGAATAGTCCGTGTTGTCGAGCTTGTTTATGAACAGGATAGTACGTACTCCCGCCTCGCGCAACTTGCGGAACGCGGCAACCGTCTGGGTTTCCACCCCGCTCGCGGCACTCACCACGAGCACGGCGCCCTCTACGGCCGTAAGCGACGTATCCACCTCGGCCCCGAAATCCACGTGCCCCGGAGTATCGATGAAGTTGAACCAGGTATTTTTCCACTCGAAATGCGCAACGCCGCTCTCGATGGTAATGCCCCTGTCCTTTTCCTCGGGAAGGTAGTCCATCGTGGCAAGGCCCTCTTCCACCTTGCCCGGGCGCCTCACCTCGCCGGCCGCAAAGAGGATCCGTTCGGAAAGAGTCGTCTTTCCCGCATCCACGTGCGCAAGAATCGCGATATTTCGAATGGGTTGCGGCATCGGGACCTCGTCTTGAAGGAACTACAGTACCCAATGTAGCAAAAGTTTTCCACGGGAAACGGACGCCCCGCGAAAACTCAATGGTGCGACTCGGTGTAGCTCTTGAGGTATTCTTCCATTTCGCGGATGTAGATTCGGCAGATGGTCGAGAGCATAAAGTTCTTCTTGACCACGTATCCGATTTCCATGGTGCGGTCGTCCTCGCCCTTCGCGTCCTTGAAGGGTACCGCCACGTAGTCCGAACCGTTGATTTCCTCGCTGATGATTCCCGAGCAGAGCGTGTAGCCGTTCAGGCCGACCATCAGGTTCAGCATGGTGGCGCGGTCGTTCGCCTTGATGGTCCGGTGATATTCGTTTGTACTCAATATCTCCTCGGCGAAGTAGTAGCTTCCGCTTTCGCTCTGTTCGAACGAAAGGCAGGGGTATTCCGAAAGGTCGCCCAGGGTAACCGAGTCCCGGGTGGCCAGCGGATGGTTCTTCCACATATAGGCGTACGCCTTGCAGTCGATCAGGTGGTGAAACTCCAGGTCGCGTTCCTTGAACAGGTAGTTGATGTACTTGCGGTTGAAATTGCTCAGGTACAGGATTCCGATTTCGCTCTTGAGGCCGGCCACGTCATCGATGACATCCTTGGTCTTGGTCTCGCGGAGGGCAAATTCGTATTCGTCGATATTGAACTTCTTCACCATCTCGACGAAGGACTTGACCGCGAAGGAATAATGCTGCGTCGATATCGCGAACTTCTTCTTCTGCTGGACCGCCTTGTCGTAACGCCCGCGGAGGTTCTCGTAGTGGTGGTATAGCTGGTTCGCCTGGGCCACGAATTCCTCGCCGTCGGGCGTGAGGGATACGCCACGGCTCGTGCGGTTAAAAATCACGATGCCGATTTCTTCCTCGAGGTCGCGGACGGCCGCCGTCAGCGAAGGCTGCGATATGAAGAGGTTTTCGGCCGCCTTGTTAAAGGAGCCGACTTTGGCAATGCCGATTACATAGCGCAATTGTTGTAGTGTCATGTTGTGGGCCTCCGCGTGTACCGGTCATTTTCCTATTATTTTTGTAGGAATATAATATAGATATAATCTATCGCTTTATCAAGTCCATCGAGTATACCGGCCGGTTATTTATGTCTCGAACGGCCTCACGCGCAGCGTGACGCTAAGTTCGTCGCACAGCTTCCGGCAAGCGGCGATTTTTTCTTCGGGCATCACCTTCTCGACCACCGTCATCACCACGTTCTTCACGTGGCCCTTCGCGAGCACGGCGAATTCCTTCAGCGCGTCGTAGGACCTTATGCCGAACCTGGAACGGGTGAGCGCGAGGAACTCCCCGGCATCCGGGGCGTTCAGCGAAATGGAAACGGTATCGAAGCGCCCTTCGAGTTCGGGCGTGATGTCCTTTCCGTGAATGAGGTTCGCAAGGCCGTTCGTGTTCACCCGCACCTTGAGATTCGGGTATTTCGCCCTAAGCCTGTCGATAACTTCGCACACGTCGTAAAGGCGTTCGAGCGGTTCGCCGTACCCGCAGAAAATCAGCTCGTTGATGACGGAAAGGTCGTAGGCGTCAAAAATTTCCATGACCTTCCCGACAGCAGGTTCGCCCTCCTTGAGCCAGAGCGTGTTGCCTTCCATCATCTTCTTGGTCTGGCGCAGGCAAAACTCGCAGTTGCACGGACACCGGTTCGTCATGTTCACGTAGACGTTCTTGCCCGCAATGTCGCCGCTGTTCGCGATATCCAGGTATCCCGCCTGCCCGACGGTCCCTGTAACAGTATATACAATCATCAGTCCTCCATCAGGTCTCTAAGATACATCTCGACACTCAAGCCCCAATGGACGGGGACCCTGTTGTCTTCGCAGTAGCGGATGCACTTGGACGCAAAATCGGCAGCCTTCTTTACGGATTCATAGAAACCGTGCCCGTTCAGGTACATCCCGGCAATCACCGCGCTAATGACATCGCCCGTGCCGCTACGGTCGCCGCCGATGCGGTCGGCCATCACGATTTTCGCCTCTTCGCCCTTGCTGTAGACGTAGTTCATGATTTGCGTGCCGCTGTAGCGGATTCCCGTGACCACGATGTGCTCGGTCCCCTGCGCGGCAAGCGCCCTGCACATGTTCTCGACTTCGACGGGACTGAGGTTCCCGTCGCGGTAGTCCGAATCCGTGAGCGAGCAAAGTTCGGTGAGGTTCGGCGTAAGGATATCCGCATAGCGAACGAGCGACTTCATCTTTTCGCAGAGGTCGGGCGTATATGTCCGGTAAAGCCTGCCGTAGTCGCCCATCACCGGATCGACCAGCGTAAACACGCCCTTCTTCTTGAAGGTCCTGATAAAATCGATGACGATGTCCACCTGCTCCTCGGAGCCTAGGAAACCGGTCGCGATGGCGTCGAAATCCATGTCCAGGTCCTTGTAGGTCTGGATGTAGTCGCGCATCTTGGGGGTGTAGTCGTCGAAGAAATACTTGGGGAACTGCGTATGCGTCGAAAGGATTGCGGTCGGGACGGCCACCGCCTGGATTTTCATCGCGGAAATGACGGGCGCCATGACGGCGACCGAACAACGTCCGAAGCCCGTGATATCATTGATGAGCGCAATTTTCTTCTGTGGCATGACGGGCTAAAAGTTAGAATTTTTCTTCGAGAACGGCCACGCGCCTGGCCAGGTCGGCACAAAGCCTTTCAAGGGCGTCCAACCGTGCGTCGTGTTCGCGGTCCTTTTCCGATTGGCGGTGCAGTTCCGTATCCTGCATCCTGTTTACGGAATCGGCGGAATTCAGGCGGAAATCGTGTTCCGCATCTTTTGCCATTTGCGCCTTCAACTTGAATTCCTGCTCGCGCCCCTTGCTGTACAGGGCGTCAATGCGAACGTCATGTTCGTCATCCTTTTCCTTATGCATATCCAGACGCGCGTCATGCTCCCGGTCCTTGCGCTGGAGTTCGCGAATACGTTCATCATCAAGACTCATAATGACCTCGGGTGAAAGGATTTACGTAGTCAATCTAGAAATTCTCGTCTAGCGTGAATTCGTGTTCGACATCTTCCTGCTTTCGTTCCGCAGTCGCTTCGAGCGCCTCGGAATGGCCGCGGAGCGCTGCAAACGGGTGGAAAATCTTCGCGCGGTCTTCCATACCCATTCGCGGGTGTTTCATGAGGAAGTTCCAGTCGGTACGCGGGTAGGGCAAGTCGATGATGTCGGAATAGGAATCTTGAGGCATGGGAGTTGGGAATTAGGAGTTAGTAGTTGACAGTGAAAAGTTAGGAATTATGAATTCGGAATAAGGAAGTAGAAGTTGGGAGTTTGGGGGTAAGGGGAAGGCTTTCCCCTGGCTCGCACTCCGATAACTCCGTCACTCGCCACCCCATCGCCTAGGGGTTCCACCCCTAAAACCCGACCAGCACACCTATAACCTCATCAATCATCAATTACAATTAAGCCCTGTGTCCTCCGATTTGTCCGTTGCGTTCCATGGTCGTGGCGCCTTCTTGCAGGTCCATTCCCTTGACAATCGCATTTTTCCCGAAGCGTTTCTTTATGAGCAGTTCCGCCTTCAGGCGTTTCTTTTCGCGCTCCTGTTTCTGCACGTCGGTAAACAGGTCGTACTGCTCGTAGCTTGCATCCACGATGTTCGCGGCAACGAGATTCAATCGTCGCACCGTCAGTTTCGGATTCACGATGCGGTCAAAAAGTTTCATCACGGCATCGGCCATGACCGACTGCGAACTCGTATAGTAACCGATATTCGCCGTGCCGTGCGCGGGTTTCGGGAGCGTGCGCCCGTAAACATCGACAACCGTCTCGCCACGGTAAATTCCCCTGTCCACGTTTTCGCGGTCGTAACCTACCGTAAGCACAAGGGCGTTTGTAACCAGGTCGTGCGCAATCAAGCCCATCGACACCGTATCGACCATTTCGCGCACCACGAGACGCGCCTTGTCAAACGGGTAGGGGGCCTGCAATACCTGGCCTTCGCCGGTACTCCTGCTTCTAGGTTTCGCCTTGTGAATGTCGGCAATCGTGCAGGGTTCATAACCCCAGGCATGGTCGATAAGAATTTCCGCATTCACGCCGAACATCCTGTACAGCGCTTCGGGATTTTTCACGCTCACGCGGGCGATGTCGCCCATCGTGTATATTCCGCGACCCGCGTTCAGACGGCAATTTTCAAGGCGCTCCGCAATACCCCTGCCCACCTGCCAAAAACTGGTAATCGGGTGGTGCGACCAAAGCTGCCTGCGGTAGCTCATCTCGTCGAGTTCCGCGATGCGGACGCCGTCGTCATCGGCATCCACATGTTTCGCCATCATATCCATCGCAATCTTGCACAAATAAAGGTTCGTGCCGATTCCCCCCGTCGCGGTGATTCCCGTAGTCGCAAGCACATCCCGGATAATCGTCTTCACCAATTCCCGCGCCGTCTTTTTATACAACTTAAGATACTTCGTCAAGTCCAGGAAGCATTCGTCAATGGAATAGGCGTGGATATCCTCGGCGCTCACGTACTTCAAATAAACATTGTAGACCTTCGTGGAATATTCCACGTACTTCGCCATCTGCGGTTTTGCGATAGTAAATTCAACCGTCTCGCCCGTTTTCCGCCTGACCTCGCGCACCTTCTGGTTCACTTCAAAGAGCCGGGCGCGCCCCGGAATTCCGTATGCCTTGAGCGCGGGCGTCACCGCAAGGCAAATCGTCTTTTCGGTGCGGCTCTCGTCGGCCACCACCAGTTTGGCGGTAAGCGGGTCCATGCCCCGGAGGATACACTCCACCGAGGCGAAGAATGACTTCAAGTCTATGGCTGCATAAGTACGGGTGGGCACGGACAGCTCCTATTCCCTATGTTCGTACAGGTTCGTCTCGGGTACGGCGAGGTCCGAACCCTTTATTTTCCACTCGCCGTCGCTTCCTGTGCGGTACTTCACGACGACACGGTAGCGGTTGTCGGTCTGCAAGACTTCCTTGGGAACCTCCCAGAAGTTCTCGGTACCCGCCACCATTTCGAGTTCGTAGAAGTCGCGGGTATCTATGCCGTAAATGGCGATGGATTTCACCATGTCCTTGGGGTTTCGCACCTGCACGATGCTCCAGAATTCGCTCGCGCCTTCCTTGACCCAGAGCGAGGTGGAATCGCCCCACACGCCTTCGACACCCTCGCAGCTCACGAACTCCCATTCGCCGGAGTAGCGGCCCACGCGGTCGCCCATGATGTCGGCTGCCGGAGCGCCGCCTAAATCTACGCCGCAGTTCGCATCGGGGCACTTGTCGGTGATTCTCACGGTGACATCTTTCCAGCCGTCGGGAGTCCGCGCCTTCACGTGCACGCAACCGCCACAGGCTGCACCCCCATTCCACGGACCCTTGTCGTCGCCGGGCGACACGTTCACGTGGATAGCCGCATAGTACTGGATGTTCGTCTGTCCGTAGTTGCAGGCACCGCCCAGGCTCGTCTCTTTTGCGGTAATGCTCCCGTAAGTCGTCACGGAACCCTTGCCGCCGTTCTCGGTCAGTTCCGGGTCGGCGGCAGCAAAGCTGTCGCAGGCGGTGCACTTGCCGTCGTCGATGTTTTTTTCGGAAGAGCCCGGGGGACTTGCCGATGACGAACTTTCTACAAATGCTGCGCTTTTCCCGCTTTCAGCAGAAGAGGGCGCCGCCTCGGCAGACGAGGAATCGTCTTCGCATGCGACAAACGCCGCAGTCAAGAGCGCACATAAAAAAGCAAGGGCATGAAGTCTCATGTAATACAATATACCTAAAAACAGGATATAAAACTTAAGTATATTAGGCTATATAAGCATTCATTAGGAAAACGACTGGCACGTACAGCGAAGAAAATGGCAAAGGAGAATTACTACTTTTTCCGATTTTGATATTGACTGAAATAGAACAATAATGTAATTTGGCAGTAAAAATAGGAGAATAGGATTCAATTAATGCAGAAAAGCGAAGTATATTGAGTCCGTCTTATACTGAAAAAGCTATTTCAGTAAGTCGTAAAGTTGTCTGTAACCGCCGTGCGCCCTGTACATCTCGAATCTCGCGGCGCTCATGTTCGCCCTGACGAGGAAATGTTCGCAGTGCTTCATCACGGCCTTGCCGACCTCGACCGTGCAGGGCCCTGCGTCCGCGTGGAAGTCACCTACTTTCTGCCGTCCAGAAGTCGGAACTGCCTCACCTGCCGCACGAGCAGGTCGTTCATCTTTTCGGCCAGGTTGAACCTGAACTTGCCGCGGATGCTGCCGTTTGGATTTTATTTTGTTTGTTTTCAATCATCAATTTAGATGAAAAACGGCATTTTTAGGCCCCTCCCGAAACCTTTATTTTGCTTGCATTCCAGACGGTTGACGGAGTTTTTTCTGCGGAATTAAGGTACACTATGTTACTTTGGGGCGAGGTGATTGCCGTTGGCAAGAATACCACCTTTGGTAGCGGTCGTTATCGGCTATATACCGAGATGAATATATACTAACGGGGAAGGGTCAACCCCCTAACCTATATACCCGCCGATATATTCTATATTTACGTCACCCCAAAGGTTCAACTTTCAAATCAAGGCAACAGTATGTCAGATCGTTTTATCGTGACCGGCAACTTCACCGATGACCCGTTCGCCATCGACATGGCCCAGTACATCGGCCTCCGTGAAGACATTTCCGACGTGGTCTCCCTGAAGACCTTCGCCAACTCCGAATTTTGCCCCCGCTACGGGCTCGACGTGGACGATATGGAGCATATCGGCCGCCGCCTGGAAGGGAAGATTGTCTTGATTTGCTCGGTGTCGAACCACGAACGCAGCCGTAACGACTACGCCATGCG
>FLNZ01003307.1_pt1 | contig 16762 bp, 13 predicted proteins | sample 1140391 | NCBI WGS metagenome assembly FLNZ01 (sample SAMEA3878171, study PRJEB12797) | bioreactor metagenome | biome: Moose rumen | place: Sweden | collected 2011-10
ATCGAGGTGATAGCGGATGGCGAAAAAAAAATCGCGCGGTCGGCGACGATTGGCGCGCGGAGTGATTTGGTTGTTGGCGACGGGCGCGATATTATCTTTGATGGTGTACACGCCGCTGTTCACTCTTCGGGAGATCAAACTGATCGGCGCGACATATCTCACGCCCGACGACATTCTCCGCGTCGGACAAATTTATTACGGGGAGCCGCTGTTTCAATTGGAGACCGACAGCATCACGACGCGACTGAGCAACGACCTGCGTGTCGAGGAAGTGACGGTGCGTCGAAGTCTGCCGTCGACGCTCGAGGTTGAGGTGGTCGAGCGCAAGCCCGTCGCGACGATCAATTGCGATTACGGATATCTCGATCTCGATCGCAACGGCAAGGTCATCGACAGTTACAAGGATTTGAAGGGGCTGGCGGTGCCGATGATCACGGGCGCGCGAGTGGAGGATTTATATATCGGCGACGACATTGACGACGAGCAGGTCAAAAAAATTTTATACTATCTGCAGCAGATGGACGACGAGTCGCTGAATAAGATATCGGAGGTGGCAATCGTCGACGCGGATTATGTAGTGGCGTATACGGACATGGCGCGCGCGGTGCAAATTCGGATCGGCAAGCTCGAGCGATTGGAAGAAAAAGCGCGATTGACGGAGAATTTTTTAAAGGACTTGGAGACGAATCCTCATCCGGTCGAGTACGTTGACTTCAATTATACGGCGCCGTTCATCAAGCTGGCGCAATGAGCCGTTGACACCGGCAGGCGCGGCTGATAAAATTACGATGCAATATTAAAAGCGAAGGGGGCAACCGATATGCAGTCAACGGTCATCGACAGTCAAGTCTTCGGATACCTCTTCAGCACTGACGAGATGCGCAACGTCTTCAGTGACCGCGCATGGGTTCAGAAGTTCCTCGACATGGAAGCGGCGCTCGCGAAGGCGCAAGGCGAGCTCGGCGTCATTCCGAAAGAGAAGGCGGATATCATCAACGAGTACGCGAAAGCGGAGTTGCTCGATCTGCCGCTCATCGGCGAGTACATCAAAAGCTCGATCACAATCGTCCCCGTGCTCAAGGCGTTTAAAAAAGTGTTGCCCGACGACGCCGGAGAATACGTCCACTGGGGAGCGACGAGCCAGGACGTTTACGACACGGCGCTTGTGCTGATGGAGCGCGACGCGTACGAGATCATTGTGCGCGACATGAAGGAGTGCCTCAAGAACGTCTCGATTTCCTCGGGCGACAGCATACGAAATTTAACGTCCTTGTACATATTACAGAATCGGCACCGATTGTGCGAACAGCCCTCGGTGACCGGCAACAGCATCGTGTTTGCCTCGACCGGCGGGCGATAAATCGTTCCGTTATATTCCAGCTCCATATTAAAACGCTCCTTTACATGATCGGATGAAGATCGCGGTGCTCGCGCAGCGCTTTTTCGCCGACTTCGTCAATGATGTGATCGATTGCGTTGATGATCTCCGACGTTCGAGCCGGCAACTCCGCGCGGGCGAAGAACGGCATCGATACATGATCCGACAAAAACACCGTCCGATTCGTCAGCCGCCGAAGAAATTCTTGCATCTCCCTCAGCCGCTCGACCTCGCCCGCCTCGACGAATTTGCCCTTCATCTTTTGATAGTACAACGGCGTTTGCGGGACGAGCGTCAACGATGACACCTCGATCATCGAGATGTTGATCCCGCCGTAAAGCTCCGCCGTCAAGCACGCGTGACTCAATCCGTAATCACGACCGCCGATCCCGTTGAGGAAATTCGCAATGATCGGCAAGCCCGCCTCCGTCAATTTCTCCAATTGCTCTCGAGCCGTCGCCGCATCATAGCCCTTGTGCACTCGTTTCAAGATCACGTCGTCGCCCGATTCAACGCCGATATACGGATCGGAATATCCGACTTCATGAAGTGCCTTCAACTGCTCGACGGTCTTGTCGACAAAATCATCGATGCGCGCATAGCCGCCGATCGTCTTCACCGACGGCACATATTCATGCACCAGCTCCGCCGTCCGCATCAACGTCTCGTAATTCGCCGCAAATCCGTCCGCCGCCTGCAAAAAAATTCTCTCCGGCACTCCGAAATACTTCGGAATTTCTTTGATGTCCGCCTCGATCTCCTCAATCGGCGACCTCTTAAATCCGCAGTCCTTGAAATATCCGCAGAACGCGCATCGATTGTGCGAACAGCCGCTCGTCACCTGCAGAAATGCCGACGACGCCTCGAACGGCGGACGATTGATCCCGCTCGTAAAATGCATTTGAAAATCCCCCTTCGATCACCGACGACGCAAATTGAAAATGCACTTATGACCCGGCGTCCGATAACACGCGTTGCAGCCGACGCACGCCGACGGTCGAATGTCGCCGTCCGCCCAACGGTTGAGCAACGACGGCTCGCGGATCAGCGCGCGGCTCATCGACAGATATTCAATCGGAGTGGTGATGAGCAATCGATTCATCTCTTCGATCGAGCGATGCCCGCCCACCAAAATGATCGGCACATCGAACGCCGACGCGCCGACGGCATAATGCCTGAAATATCCTTCGTTGAAATGCGCCCGAGCCTCGCGCGAAGTGTAGTCGCCGCTGATCTCGATCGCATCGATCCCATGCTCGACCATCACTCGACACGCGTCAAGACAATTCTCGCCGTTGATCTTGGCGATGATCGGATAATCGCGTCCGAGCTCCGCGCGGATTTCGTCAAGAACGTCGCCGAGAATTTTGCCGCGATCGTACTCGATAAATTGACTGAGGAAAAATCCGTGCGCCGCATGCAATTGAACGCCGTCATAGCCCGCCGCCTTCGCTCGAATCGCCGCCTCGACGAACAGTTGAGGAACTTCCTCGACGTGCTCATATCGCGGATTGACGATCGCCGCTTGGAGAAAAATTTTGCAGTCGTGCTCATGAACGAGCGCCGTCAGATCACGATGTTGATCGATGAATCGATCGGAATGAAATTGAACAATGCCGTCGAGCAACGCATCATGATCGGAGATCGTCGTTATGCCCGTGATGATCGCTCCCACTCCGCCCGCCGCCAACTCCGCATAAATGTCGAGCAACGGTTGAGTGAGATTGCCTTCGTCGTCGGCAAGCGCCTCCCACGTCGCCGAGCGCCACACTCGATTTTTCAACGTCAAGCCGTTCAAAACCGTCGCGTCAAAAATATTTTTCATCGCCAACGCTCCTTTACAAACTTTTGTCGATATCATACAATGCAATCGGACGGTTGAACAGAAGGCAGTTTTTTGTGCGTGGTGAGACGATGGAGACGCGAACGATTTACGACGATCGGTGCCCGATTTTCTACACGATGGACATTTTCAATCATAAATGGAAGGTGCCGATCCTGTGGCGGCTGCTCGAGAACGACGGCGCGCCGCTTCGATATAACGAGTTGCGCCGACGGGTGACGGGCATCACTCCGATCATGCTGACGAGATGTTTGCGGGAGCTCGAGCGCGACGGGATCATCGCTCGAAAACAGTGCGGGACGGTGCCGCCGTTGATCGTCGAGTACTCACTCACTCCGCGCGGAGAATCGTTGCGAGCGACTTTGCAATGTCTCTATCGATGGGGCGAAGAACAAATGCGTTGAGCCGAGCGGCGGGCGCTTTTTTTATGTATTTTTGTCGATAAAACGCCGCGCGCCTTGACGTTGCCGCCGACTTATTATAAAATCGTCGACGTTAATACTCTCGACCATATGAAAGGACTGAACGTTTTGGATTTGTCTCAACTGCTTAACGACGTCAATGATTTTGTTTGGGGACCGGTGATGCTTGCGTTGCTCGTCGGCACCGGTATTTTTCTTACGATCCGTCTCAAATTTCTTCCGTGGATTAATCTCGTTTACTCGATCAAAATGATCTTCCGCAAAAGCGATCACGAAGGCGACATCAGCCCGTTTCAATCGTTGGCGACCGCGCTGTCGGCAACCGTCGGCACCGGTAATATCGTCGGCGTCGCCACCGCCATGGTGCTCGGCGGTCCGGGCGCTCTTGTTTGGATGTGGATCAGCGCTCTCTTCGGGCTCTCGACCAAATACGGTGAGTCGGTTCTCGCCGTCAAGTATCGCGAAACAAATTCCGTCGGCGAAATGGCGGGCGGTCCCATGTACGCAATGAAGAACGGCATCGGCGGCGTCTTCGGTCGAGTGATGGCTTGCCTGTTCGCATTTTTCGCCGTCTGCTCGTCGTTCGGCATCGGCAATATGACGCAAGCCAACTCGATCAGCTCCGCGCTCGAAACCAGTTTTGCCATCCCGACTACCACAACCGGATTAATCCTCGTCATCTGCGCGCTGTCGATTTTGCTCCGCGGTATTCGTTCGATCGGCGCCGTCTCGAGCATCATCGTCCCGGGCATGGCGGTCTTCTACTTCATCTTCGCCGTCATTGCGATCCTGCTCAACATAGGCAATCTCCCCGCCGGTCTCGCTGAAATTTTCCGCATGGCGTTCAGCCCCGAGGCTGCTGCCGGCGGTGTCGGCGGTGCGGTCGTCGCGTCGATGATGACTGCCATGCGTTGGGGCGTCGCGCGCGGCGTTTTCTCCAACGAAGCGGGCTTGGGCTCCGCTCCGATTGCCGCCGCCGCCGCTCGCACCGACCACGCCTCTCGTCAAGGCTATATCAATATGACCGGCACTTTTTTCGACACGATCATCATCTGCATGTTGACGGGTCTCGTGATTTCGTCGTCGGGCATGCTCGGCACCATCGATCCCTCGACCGGTAAACTTTTCAGCGGTGCTCAACTGACCATCATCGCCTTCAGCTCCGTCTTCGGCGAATACGCAAAGTATATCGTCTCCATGTCGCTGTCGCTGTTCGCTTTCACCACGATTCTCGGTTGGGAATATTACGGTGAGAAGTCGCTCGAATATCTGATCAGCAATCGCCAAGTGATTTACATGTATCGGTTTTTCTTCAGCGTGATCACGTTCGTCGGCGCGACGCAAACGCTCGACGTCGTCTGGAACTTCTCCGACACGATGAACGGTTTGATGGCGATCCCGAACTTGATCTGCCTGCTGATTCTCAACAAGGACATTGCGCAGGAGTGCTTCCACTTCCAAGAGGTGGTTGTTGAGCGCGAAAAGAACGGCGAGATCGTCGATCTCAACGATCATCTGCACTCCGCACATTAATATTCATGGCACGACAAAAATTTTTAAACGCAAAAACGATGACGGCGTTCATCACCTTCATGAACATGTACCCGCCGCTGTCGACCGACTTATATCTCCCCGCGCTCCCCGAGATGGGAGCATTTTTTTCGGCAAGCCCCGCGCTCGTGAGCATGACTTTGACGGTGTTCTTCTTCTTTTTCGCCGTCTCGATCATATTTTTCGGACCGCTGTCGGACAAATTCGGGCGCAAACCGATCATCATCTTCGGCACGTCGATTTATACAATCGCATCACTCGCCTGCGCGCTCTCGACCGATATTTACATCCTGCTCGTCGGAAGAATTTTTCAAGGCGTCGGCTCGGGCGCGGTGCTCACTGCCTCGACCGCCATCATCAAAGATTGTTTTCGCGGCTCGATCATGTCAAAAATTTTGGCTGTCACTCAAGCGTTGGGCGTGATCGCTCCGATGGCGGCGCCGTTGCTCGGCGGCTTTTTGCTGACGTTCACATCGTGGCGCGGCTCGTTCGTCGTCTTGACGGCTCTCGGCGCTATCAATTTATTGCTGTGCTTTTTCTTCACCGAGACGCTTGACGAGCGCCGACGGTATAAGGGCAGCGTCTTTCATTCGATCGGATTGTTGGCGGACGTCGGACGGCAAAAATTTTTTATGCTCCTGCTGTTGATGTTTGCAATCGCCCACGCGCCTTATATGTCGTACCTGAGCATGTCATCATTCGTCTACATCGAACATTTTTTGATGACGCCGCAACAATACAGTTACTTCTTCGCGTGCAACTCGGCGGCATCGATCGCCGGACCGGTTCTCTATCTTCGATTGAAAAAATTTGCGTCGGAGCGCGCGATGATACGCATGTGTTTGATCGTTCCGGCAATCAGCGGCGCCTTGATCCTCGCGACGGGGCATTGGAGCGCGATTAATTTTTTGTTGGCGTTCCTGCCGTTCACGGTGATCGGCGCCGTCGCTCGACCGCTCTGCATGAATATACTTCTAAACACGGTCAAAGAAAATGCCGGTACCGCCTCGTCGATGATTAACTTCGTCAACATTTTGTTCGGCAGTATCGGCATGATGGCGGGCGGGCTCCCGTGGTCGGATATGATTGACGGGCTCGGCATAATCATTTTGATCGCCGTCTCGATCGCCGCCGTCCTCTGGAATGTGATCGACCGTCAAAAAAACTCTTGACAATATATATATATATATATAATTGCCTCTGATTAATTGTTTGTTTTGTGTTGTGATCGGAGGCGATTGCGATGAAAGGATTGTTGAGGCGATCGGCAACGGCGGGCGTCATGCTCCTGATGATGTTGTCGATCGGATTGTGGCAGAGCGCGACGGCGGAGGCGGCGGCAAAAAAAATCACGTGGACGACGACTGATGTAATCTTAGACAAAGGCAAGTGTACTGTCAGAGGCTACTTCAAAAATGATCGTAACACGGAAGTCACTGTATCAAAGGTTAAACTGGTCGTGCATGTATGGGACGCTGTAAGTAATGCTACCATTTACGATATTGCTTGGAACGTTAATGTTAATTCAGGCAAAGGATTACATTTAGCAGCAGGAGCTCAAGCAAATTGGTCGTTTTCTTATTCCGATGAAAATTGTCCGGCTTATAAGGGTGGAAACAGAAGATGGATTGTGACGCCTACCATTTGGACGCAATAATTTTGTCGGATATTAAAATGGGCGGCGCCTTTTCTCGCACCGCCCTCTTTTTTATTTACCGATTTTAAATTTATCGATCGTAACGCGCAAATCCGACGACAGTTGAGACAGGCTCCGACTTTCTTCCGCAATTTCGTCCATCGACGCCGATTGTTCTTGCGTCGCCGACGATATGATCTGCACTTCCTCCGACGTCTTCGCGCTCGTCTGTTTCACCGAGTCCATCGCCTGTTGCATCACCTGCGCATCGTCCGCCATCTCGTTTATGTGCTCGGCTATTTGATCGACTTCCGTTGCCAACGTCTGTATCGAGATCAAAATGTCCTCGAACACCGCATCCGTCGCGTGCACTTTTTCAATGCCCGCTTGCACTCGATCCGTTCCTTCGTGGCTGGCGTCGATCGCGTGTTGCATGATCTCGCCGTTCTTCGCCACCTGATCCGCTATCTTTTTCGACGAGTTCTCCGTTTCCTCCGCCAACTTTTTGACTTCGCCCGCGACCACCGCGAAGCCCTTGCCCGCCTCGCCCGCGCGTGCCGCCTCGATTGCCGCGTTCAACGCCAACAAATTTGTTTGACTTGCGATCGCCGAAATGATCTCAACGATTTTATTGATCTCCTCCGAGCTCCGCGCAAGCTCATTCGTCGACTCTTGTATCGTACTCATAATGTCCGAAATGCTTTTTATGTGGTCGACCACGTTCTGTATCGACGACCGCCCGTCCTCGACGCCCGTCACCGTCATATGCGCCACCGTTGCTATCGCATTCGTCTTCTCCTTGATGCTGTTTGCGGTGTCGGCTATGTTTTGCGCCTTTTGATTTGTCTCGTCCGCCGCCTGCGATTGCGCCTTCACTCCGACCGTGATCTCGTTGACTGCCGTCGACACTTGCGCCGCCGCCTCCGCCGAATTGTGCACGAGATTTGTCAGCTGTTCGCTCGCCGTCGACACTTCCTCCGATTCCCGATGTACATTCTGCAGTAATTTTTTCATCGTTTGACGCATCTTGTCAAACTCCGCCGTCAACGTACCGACTTCGTCTTGCGACCCGTCCAATTTTATATCGTGGCTCAGATCGCCCTGATTGATCAGCGCGCACTCCTCGCCCAACTTTCGGATCGGAATCAAGAGGCTCTTGTTGACGAACAGATTGACGATCAATATGATGATGATCGCCGCGATTATGAGCGTGATCGCTGACAATCCGATCAAAATTTTCAACAGCGTATTTGACGTTTCCTCGATCTCCGACACCGGCGCCGTCGCCACCGCGATCCATCGACGCCCCTCAAGATGTATCGGCGTGAACACCGCCTTCGACTCAACCCCGTCGGGCGTCTCGTAATACGTCGAATACTGTTGATCGCTGTCGATGACCGTCTTGAATCCGTCGAGCAACCGCTGATCCAACTTCACGCTGCCGTCGGGCTTCGACAAATTCAAATTGCCCGCGTACTCGGGATGTTGTTTGTGCCCGATGCACACGCCGTCCTCATCGACGATGTACACGTAGCCCGTCTGCATGAATTTGAAGCCGCCGATCATCTCCGACAGCGTCCCGAGATTGACCGTCCCGTAAATCAGCCCGACCGTCGCGCCGTTGTTTTTGACGGGATACGCAAACAACGTGATCAGCTGTTTCGTCGTGCCGGAGACCATCGTCCCCGTCATGCACGGTTGACCGGTGCTCATCACGTATTTGAAATAATCGCGACTGCCGCGATCGACTGCCTCGTCCTTATGACTGAAGCCCTTGCCGTCGGAACCGATGAACGCCGTCATTGCCAAATCCGCCGAGCGATTTTTGGATTCTTGGAGCGCCGACAATTTTGCCGCGTGATCGCCGCCGACTATCGACGGGTTGAGCGACAAATCTTCCATGCGCACTCGTTTGTCGACGATATATTTTTCGACCGACAGCGCCGCTTGACTGCTCACCGCCCGCGCGTGCTCGTCGGCGTTTTCGACCAGCGATCGGTTGCACAGATTGTAGCTGATCGTCGAGAACACCACGAAGCTCAACAAAAACAGCGGCAATAACACCAACAAAAACTTCGTTTTGATCCCCATAAAATGTCGCCTCTTAATCGTCAATGATCTGCAGTCGCTTGATCGTCATGTCCTCGGGACCGGTGATCTGACATCCCTTTTTCTTCGCGTATCGAATATAATCGAGAATTTCTTTGGTGATGCGTTCGCCGGGCGCCAGGATCGGAATGCCGGGCGGATAACACATCAAAAACTCCGCCGCCGTCTCGCCGACCGTCTCATCGATCGGCAGAGATTTTTTATTGGCATAAAACGCCTCCTTCGGATTGCAATCGACGATCGGATCGATGTATTCAGCCTTCAACATCTTCGACGGATCTTTTCGATAAATGCGTTTGATTTCGGCGAGCGCGGCGACAAGCCGTTCGATGTCCTTCAATCGATCGCCGACGCTGACGTAAGCGAGAATGTTGGCGATATCTCCGAACTCGACTTGGATATCGTACTCGTCGCGCAGCAGATCGTAGACTTCGATCCCCGCCAATCCGATCGGTCGAGTGAACACCGACAGCTTTGTAATGTCGAAGTCAAACACGGCGTCGCCGTCAATCAGCTCTCGACTGTAAGCGTAATAGCCGCCGATCGCGTTGATCTCGTCGCGCGCGTACTCGACCAGATCGATCACCTTATCGAAAATCTCTCGACCGTGGAGCGCGAGATTGCGTCGTGAGATGTCGAGGCTGGACATGAGCAGATACGAGCCGCTGGTCGATTGCGTGATGTTGATGATCTGATGGACGTAGCCGACATTAATATTTTCCGAGCAGAACAGCATCGACGATTGAGTGAGTGAGCCGCCGGATTTATGCATCGACACCGCCGCCATGTCGGCGCCGACATGCATAGCGGCTTTGGGCAATCGATCGTTGAAGTAGAGATGAGTGCCGTGGGCTTCGTCGGCGAGCAGTTTCATGCCGTGCTTATGAGCGATCTCGACAAGTTTTTCGATGTCGGAGCAAATGCCGTAATAGGTCGGATTGTTGACGAGGATCGCCTTGGCGTCGGGATTATTTTTGATGGCGGTTTCGACGTCGGAAATTTTCATGCCGAGGGAAATTCCGAGCCGATCATCGACGTGCGGATTGACGTAGACGGGTCGGGCGCCGCATAAAATGAGTGCGTTGATGGCGGAGCGGTGGACATTGCGCGGCATGATGATTTTCTCGTCGGGCTTGACGGTCGAAAGGATCATGGCTTGGACGGCGGCGGTGGTGCCACCGACGATGAAGAACGAGTGCGCGGCTTTGAAGGCGTCGGCGGCAAGTTGTTCGGCGTCGCGAATGACGGAGACGGGGTGACAGAGGTTATCGAGCATCTTCATGGAATTGACATCGACATCGAGGCAACTTTGTCCGAGGAAATTTACGAGCTCTCGATTGCCGCGTCCGCGTTTATGCCCGGGCACATCGAACGGCACGAGCCGCGCGGCTTTCATTGATTCGAGCGCCTCGAGCACGGGCGCGCTTGCCTGTGATAAATACTTAAATCTTCCCAACGATCCGTCCCCCAAAACTAATTTCTTAAAATGTATTTTACGCCTTTCGACAAAAAAAAACAATCGGCAACGCACCGATTGCTGTTAGTGATCCGAATTATATAACTCACGGGTCGAAGGCGTTGGAGGACAATGAGCATTGCAAGCACTCAATCATTTTCTACAATTTCCTTGGTTGCAGGATCATAGGTATATTCCTCGCCGTCCATTTCGATTTTGATCTTTTCATTATCCTCGGGCGTATCTTCTCGTTCAGCGTAGAGAACTTCCCCCTTAAATACGTCGAAGCGCGCGCTCTCGGAATAAGCGAAGTTGCCTCTGGGAGAATTAAAATTAAATTGATAGACATAATCGCCGTCTTTAACGATCTCATCGCTGACCACCGGAGTTTCATCCAAAGTAAAAGGTTGTCCCTGTATAGCTTTTAAAACAAGCTTCATATCGTCGACAGGCCAAGCGCGAATCACAGCATCGGGATCATCATTGTCTTCTTCTGGGATCAGCGCCACAAAAATTGGCACTACCTTATCACCTTTTTTGAGTTCAATAAATCCGCGACCGGTTCTGCCGACGCCTCGTCTCGCATTCCTGCGTGCGCCGACAATTTGATATCTTCCTTCGTTCGGATAATGAGCAACCCTCAAAAGGCAAGGCGCGTCGTTGAGAACGATCGGGATGCCATAGATGGCGTAACCGTTCTTAACGACTTCGCCAGCCTCGTTGAGTTGATCATTTCTGGCTTCCATTGCGACCGCGAAGACGAGATGATTGTTGAGCATGGGCCACGATGCTTGGAAATTATCCGTGAATCTGTAGTTGTTGTCCTCGGTCAGTTCGCTTTTGATGTTCGAGCTTATCCCTAAAAATAGCAGACCAATGTCCTTAATTCCAAATTCCGGATCTCCATCTTCAATGTCTCTGGCAATCGAACAGGTGACGCCGGAAATTTTTTTCATTTGTTCCTGAGTAAGTTCTACAAAAACATTATCGGTGTCCTCGTTTATATTAACCCTTAAGTTTTGAAGGTCGGAGAGATCAAAAATCGCATCTAAACTTCGTGTAGAGTCTCTTTTTCGTGAACGAGTTGTGCGAGAATCAGGCGAGTCCGCAGTGCCGTTCTCATTTTCAATTTGCGCCGGAATTTTAATCAGATTTTCATACAGTTCCTTGGTGTGACCCAAAGTTATCTTCTGCGACGCGTAAAGCTCAAATTCCGCTCCGTCTTTGCTCAGCGGATAATAAGTCGAAATGCCGTTGCTGTAAGCTCTATTCTTGCCGGAAACATTGTAAACGACTGCAGAATCAATTGCGCCGCTCAAGTCATTTGCGCTTTGGGTCAAGACTTTTCGTATCGATGAGTCAACATCATACGTCAAATGTGTCTTCGTTCCTTCGGCCAAACCTTTCAAATCAATCATAAGTCCCGGGACGGCACCGAAACCGCTCGAACCTTCTTCGGCGTAGTGCTCGGCATTTTTTGCCGCCGCTTCCAGTGTGATATAAACATACGGGTCTTTATTTACGGATTTAAGGTAATTTTTGTTAAAAGAATTATAGGCTTTGCGAAGCGGAAGCCATTTTTCCGGTGAGAGATCAACAACTGAGAACGTCGACTCGGAAGCATCTCGTTCATCCAAATAATCGAACGAGCTTTGGCAAATGAGTTTTCCCAACTGATCACATCTCATTGAGGGATTTTTGGAGAGCTCTTTTATCCAATCACTGTAATACCATCCAAAAAACGATTCGTTTTCCTCCGAAGCGACCATGTAACGTGCGAAGCCGTAAATATTATTTGCGTTTTCATAAGTTGCTCTAATGCAGGCATCAAAGCCTATGATGTCGAAAGGCGGATTGTTGGGCGTGGCTCTGTAAACTTTTGAGAATGCCTGATGAATGTCGTTTAAATCCAAAAAAGAGTCGTCGTCATTTTCTTCGTGCGTAAACCTTTCATCGTAGCAAACCCCAACCAGACCGCCATGATTCCAGAAAATAAACATGCGGTGATTGGGGCGAAAATCTTTTTCGATGGTGTCTTTGCCGTAGCGCAAGAAAGATTCAAGAGTTTGCGGTTTGCCCATGTCGGCATCAGCGAAGGAACCTTGATAGTGGAAGCCGTTATTATCGTAGAGGTAGCGTCCGATTGTATTGTCGGGGATTTCCTCAGTCAACCATCCTTTACAGCCGCCGGTCTGAATTAAAATTTTTATGTTCGGTGATATTTGGACGTCATGGTTGATGTGAATCGGAAGGTTTACTTTGCCGCCGACCGATTCCTCATCAAAGGATATAAACTTTTGATTTACCATTTCTTGTAGATCTTCTGTAGCTGCTGCGCTGTCAGTGCTACCGGTATTTTCAAGATCGTTGCCGCTGATATACCAATAGATGAGCCACTTATCCTCCGACTTCTCAGGCGACGGAGCTGCCAACGCCAAATTTTTAAAGCCCAAGATTGCTCCAAAGAGCATCAGGAAAATCACGGCTCTCCTCATTTGAATCACTTCCTTCACTGCATAATTTTTTAAAACTGATCGGAAAGGATTTTTGCACCTTTGGGTTTGGTCGACGATCTACTTCCGACGGAACGGAACCCCTTCACGTTTCTACTTCTCAAGTAATCGGCGAGGGGACTCGAGGAGCGAGCCGCTCTGCCGTTTTTAGGAACGACGCGATACAATTTAATCAAAACTTGACCGTTCTGATAGGGTTCCTCAGAAAAGCCCGTAACTCCTTTATAGTCAATGGCTCTTACTAAATTTATATTGTAGATCGGCAGTCTGATGCTGCTCTGAGCGTAGCCGGTATGACAAGCATTCAAAAAAACATAGTCGAAGTTGCCGGTATTTGTTAATTTCCCTTGCCGCGTCCAATAAGCTAAAGACTCCGCTATCGCGTTTGCGTAGTCGTGGCGCAACTTGCTGTGCATCAGTATCCCGAAGCCGCTGCTGTTGGCAAAACCATGGCAAAGGAGAACCAGACATCTGTTGTTGCCGGCGGAGAAGTAATAGATGTTATGATCAAATTCGTTGTTTCGATCGACGCAACGAACAAGAGGTGTTGCCGGAAACATGTAATCACATATCCAGTCATAATCTCTGTCGTAGTCTTCCGCTGAAGCCGCTCTTGTCAGCATCAAAATCGAAAGCATCACCGCGATAAAAACTCTTCTTGGCATAACTGCCACCTCCCTTAAAAATACTACACATCCACTCAAAAACCTTCATATACCTGTTTTTTTTTTCATTATTATTTTAATAGGTTGGAGATCGAAAGTCAAGTATCGATCAAAAAAATAAGGGGCGCTCGCCCCAATGTATGAATAAACTTTTTCAACTGACGGTGATCAGCTCGTAATTAGGATTGCCCATCTTCGACTCCGCCATCGCCGACAATTGTCTCAGCCCGTGCCGCGATTCGATCCGCTCGATCAAATCCGCGCTGTCGGGCGCCGCATACACCATGTCCACGCACGCCTGATCGATCGCAAGTATGTCCGTCGACGCCAAAATCCCAATGTCTTTCATCGTCGGCTCCGCCGCCCGTATCCCCGCACAATCACAGTCGACCGACATTCGACGCATCACGTTCAGGAAAATGATACGCTTGCCGAAGTGATCGCACGTCGCTTTGCCCGAGTCCGCCATCAGCTCCATGAACCGATCCTTCAGCGGCATGTCCTTGCCGTTGAACCACGAATCGCCCGCCGGCGGCATTTGCGCCAACTCGTAGCCGTGCACTTGTCGCTTGCCCACATGCCCCGACGCACAGCCGATCGCTATATTTTTGAGCGAGCCGCCGAAGCCGCCCATCGCATGTCCTTTGAAATGCGTCAACACAATCAACGAATCGTAGTTGGCGAGATTTTTGCCCATCGTAACGGTCTTCAAATGATGCCCGCCGTTGACGGGGAAATCAACGCCGCCCTCTTCGTCCATGATGTCGACGGGACAAAACGTCCAACCGTTGCGCGCAATCGTCGCACGATGCCCCTCGGTCGTATAACGCGCGCCGTCGTAGAGTGTATTGCACTCGACAATGGCGCTGTTCGGAATTTCCGCTTGGAACGCCTTGACCATGTCGCGCGGCAAAATGTTCGGACCGTCGGGCTCGCCCGTGTGCAGTTTGATTCCGACCGTGCCGTAGATGCCCTCGTTGATCATGCCGTAGAGCTTGAGCAGATGCGCCGCGTCAATTTTCTTGGTAAAGTAAACCTTCGCGGCGGAGCCGGACGTTCTCTTGACGAGCGTCGAGCCGACGACGGGCGCTTGAGCGCGCGCAATCGAGCCGCCGTCAATGCCCTTGAAAGTGAGCGCGCCGACTGCTGCCGCGCCTGCCAGTTTGAAAAAGTCTCTTCGATTCATGTCCATCGATATTACCTCCTACGCTACGTTTATCAGTTCGTAATTCGGATTGCCCATGAGATGTTCTTTCATCGCCGACAATTGTCTCAGCCCGTGCCGCGATTCGATCCGCTCGATCAAATCTTTCGAGTCGGGAGCCGCGTAAACCAGATCGACGCTCGCTTGATCGATCGCAAGTATATCGTTCGACGCCAAAATCCCGATGTCCTTCATCGTCGGCGCCGCCGCTCGCGTCCCCGCGCAATCGCAATCGACCGACATTCGACGGAGCACATTGATGAATACGATCCGCTTGCCGAAGTAATTGCACGTTGCCTGCGCCGAGTCCGACATTCGCTCCATCAGTTCTTCCTTGACGGGCATTGCGGCAAGTTCTTTCGGTCCGAACGGCATCGGTCCCTCAAGATATCCGTGCACTTGTCGCTTGCCGACTTGACCCGTCGCACAACCGATCGCTATATTCTTCATGGAGCCGCCGAAGCCGCCCATCGCATGTCCCTTGAAATGCGTCAAGACGATCATCGAGTCGTAGTTGGTGATGTGACTGCCCATCGTCACTTCGTCGAGATAAAATTTTTTGCGGACGGGCAGATTGACGCCGCCGTCCTCGTCGAGAATGTCAACGCGGCTGAACGTCCAGCCGTTTTTCTCGAGCGTCGCGCGGTGCCCATCGGTCGTGTAACGCGCTCCGCCGTAGAGAGTATTCGTCTCAACGATCGTCGAGTTCGGGATCGTCGATTGAAACGATTGAACGAGATCGCGCGGCAGAATGTTGGGACCGTCGGGCTCGCCAGTGTGCAACTTGATCGCGACCTTGCCGTAAATCTCGTCGTTGATCATGCCGTAAAGTTTCAACAGATGCGCGGCATCAATTTTTTTCGAGAAGTAAACTTTCGCGGTTGAGCCCGAAGAATTTTTGACGAGCGTCGAGCCGACAACGGGAGCTTGAGCGTCAGCGATCCGAGCGCCGTTGAAAGTGAAAGCGCCAAGCGCCGCCGCGCCCGCCAGTTTGAAAAAGTTTCTGCGGTTGATGTCCATCGATAAAACCTCCGAAAATTTATGTGGGCGCCCGTAATTTCTTTCAAAGATCAGACAGTGATCATCTCATAGCGACGGGAGCCCATGCCGAGCTCCTCCATTGCAGACAACTGCCGCAGTCCTTCTCTCGACTCGATCCGCTCGACCAGATCACGACCGTCCGCCGCCGCATACACCATGTCCACGCACGCTTGATCCACCGCTAAAATGTCCGTCGACGCCGCGATACCGATATCCGCCATCGTCGGCGCCGCCGCTCGCGTCCCCGCGCAATCGCAATCCACCGACAGCCGATTCATCACGTTGATAAACACAATTCGATCGCCGAAGTGATCACAGATCGCCTTCCCCGAGTCCGCCATCATCTCCATCAACAGCGCGCCCGTCACCCATCGACCGTAATCAATCAAACCATGCACTTGCCGCTTGCCGACCGCGCCCGACGCACAACCGATCGCTATGTTTTTCAACGACCCGCCGAAGCCGCCCATCGAATGACCCTTGAAATGCGTCAAAACGATCAGCGAATCGTAATTCGTCAAGTGAGCGCCCATCGCCACTTCGCTCAAGTGCAAGCCGCCGTTGACGGGAAAATTTACATCGCCGTCGGCGTCAATAATGTCGACAGGACAAAAAGTCCAGCCGTTGGTCTCGAGCACCCGTCGATGCCCCTCAACCGTCGAGCGCGGACCTCCGAAGGCAACATTCGCCTCGATGATCGTCGAGTTGGGAATCGTCGATTGAAACGCCTTGACCATGTCGCGCGATAAAATGTTCGGACCGTGCGGCTCGCCCGTGTGCACTTTGATCGCAACCCGACCTTCGATCGAGCCGTTGATTTTTTTGTAGAGATTAATCAGATGATCGGCGTCAATCGTTTTCGAGAAAAATACTTTCGACGAGGCGTCGCCGCTAACGATCGGTTGATCACTCGTCGGCTCGACCGTCGGAGTGTTCGCCGCCGA
>FLNZ01000074.1_pt1 | contig 16755 bp, 17 predicted proteins | sample 1140391 | NCBI WGS metagenome assembly FLNZ01 (sample SAMEA3878171, study PRJEB12797) | bioreactor metagenome | biome: Moose rumen | place: Sweden | collected 2011-10
TTTAGCAAAAGGCGAGTGCCGCGGCAAAAGTGTGCAAGGCGAGAAAGCGCAAAAAACTTGTTTTTGCATTTTCGAGCCGTAGCCACGGACGTCGCAGACGTCAAAACAATTTTTTGTTTTGACATGGCTGAGCCGAGCTAAATGCGCTCAGAATGAGCGCCATATAGAAAATTTACTGCGAGTAGCGGCTATGTCAAACCCGTACAATCTCGTCGCACAGCTCGCAGATGGCGGTGCGGTGCGTTATGAAGATCATTGTCTTTTCGGGGGAGGCGGCAAAGAGGCGCGTGTACAGTTCGCGTTCGGTTTCTTCGTCGAGCGACGCGCTGATTTCGTCGAGCAAGAGGACGCTGCCCGGGCGGAGTAGCCCGCGGGCAATCGCGATACGCTGTGCCTGGCCCTCGCTGAGGCCCGCGCCCCGCTCGCCGATTTCGGTATCGAGCCCGCGGGGGAAATCTAGCACGAAGTCTGCACAGGCGGTATGCAAAGCCGCCCTGAGTTCCTCGTTGCTCGCGCTAGGCTTTGCAAGGAGCAGGTTGTACCGGATGGAACCGCTCATGAGCGTATTGCCCTGGGGGACATATACGAAATTCGCCCGCGTCGCCTTGCCTGCGGGGAACTCGTTGTTGCCTGCGGGGGCCGCTGCAGGCTTGTCGCCCGAGTTAGACTGCGCCGCATATACCGAGACGTGCCCGCCGGTAGGTTCGATAAACCCGAGCATGAGCCTGAAGAGGGTCGTCTTCCCGGCGCCGGTTTCGCCCAGGAGGGCTGTCTTTGTACCCGGTTTAAAATCGTGCGTAAAGTGCGATACAATTTCGCGGTCGCCCTTCGCGTACTTGAACGTGGCATCCTCGAACCGCACCCCGGCCGCGCCGTTTAATACCGCGCCGTTTAATGCCGCACCGTTTAACAGAGAACCGTTTGATACAGCGTCGTTTGATTCCTCGCCGTTCGCCGCAGGCGCGTCGCTTACAGCAAGCGCGTTGCCAGCAACATCGTCGCCTGTACGGATTTCCTCGAGCCTGTCGATACTTGCGGTGGAGTGCACGACCTGCGGGGTCATGTTGAGTAGCGTAAGAATCGGCTGCTGGATTTGCCCCACCAGCTGTAGGAACGATGTCATGACGCCGAACGTGATTACGCCGTTCCTGAGCCCGATACCGCCCCACACGAACGCCATCAGGTAGCCGATGCCGAAGGCGCACCCGAGCATGAACCGCGTGACGGTCGAGAACTTTGTCCTGCGCTGCACGCCACTTTCGAGTTCGCTCTGCATGGTACCGAGACGCTCCGTCATCCACTGTTCGCTCCCGAGAGAGCGCAGTACCGCATTATGTTCCACGCCTTCCTGCACATGCATCTGGATATTGCTTTCCTTCTCGCGGATATCGTGCGTCATGTTCTTGAGGCGGTGGGCGATAAACTTTCCGATGACAATCGCGAACGGCGTGAATATCACGAGCGCCCAGGCGAGTCGCGCATCGAAGAACCGCATCAGCAGGAACGCGCCCAGCAACTGCAGGCCCGTAACGACCATCTGCGGGAGCGTGTCGGCAATGACCGTCGCTACGGAATCGATGTCCTTCGTGAGGCGCGAGGTTATGTCGCCGGAATGGAAGTCGTGCTCGCTAAAGAGGTGCTTCGAGAAATACCTGCCGAAGAGGTCGAGCCGGAGCGCGTTAGACTTGCGCGTGACGGTGACCGTCGTCATGTAGTAGTAGACCTGGCGGAGCAGGATTCGCCCCACGACGGTAAGCACGAGGAATGCAATCATCCATGCGATTTCGCACGATGTTCCCGTGCGTATGGTCTCGTCGATAAACTTCTTGGAGAGCCATACCATCAAAAGCCCGAGCACCACCTGGACCGAACCGATCCCGATGCGTACCAGGGCGTTTAGCCGTGTACCGCGCGTATTGCGCCATAGCCAGGCCGCGTATTTCATTCTACGACGCCGACCTTTTTCCATTCTTCAACGATGACGGCAACATCCGTCTTGGCCTGTTCCGCACTCACGTCGTATTCTTCGCAAAGGGCCTCGACAAGAGAATCGACGCTGAATTCGCCAGCGGCGTCTGCCTTTTTCCAAAGGAATACTGCCGTCTCGTTGAGGCACAGGAGCCGCCCGAAATCGAGAGCGCCGATACCTTCGCCCATAATCACCTGTTCGCCGCACACGTCGCGCAGCACGAATCCGCTTTTCAGTTTCATAATGCCTTTACCTTTTCTAAAATTCTATAACACAATAGTAACCATTTCCGGACAGGCCTGAGCCTGCACCAGAGCGATGCGCGTCGCCTCGATTGCCTTGAAACGAGCGAGCGGCGTTTACCCTTGCTGTTTACGGCATAAGTAGCCTGCGCCTTGATATCCGTAACCTTGCAATGTTCGACCCCGTAGAGGTTTCCATCGCCCATGAGAATCACGCTTTCGCCATCGATTTTCAATATGCGGTGTATGACGTAGCGGTTGCCTTCGACAAACGCAAGCACGATATCGCCGACCTGCGGGGCAATCGCCTTTTCCAGGACGACGCTTTCACGGCCACCCACGATAAACGGGAGCATGCTCCTGCCGTTCACGGGGAAGGTGACCGGGATTCCTTCCGCTACAAGCCGGATGGCTTCCGCGAGAATTTCGTCGTCCGAAACGTTCATGCTTCCTGTACCCTTATGGCGTTGTAGCTGGTATTGGCCGCATCCGCGTCGGGAAGGCATTCCAGGTACCAGGTAGGCACCCTCATCGCAAGTGCATTTTCGGTTTCGTGAAGCCCGTCGGCGATTTGCTTGTCCCAGCGCTTGCCGGAGATGCTCGGCACGAGGGCTGCATAAGCCTCTATCCCACGTAACCGCTCAATCTTGTTGTAGGGAGCCTGGCTCAAGAGCACGATGCCCCCGAGGGCGCAAGAATCGTTCTTATAGCAGGGCGTCTTGCCGCTCCAGGGCGAACCGAACACGCGGATTTCGTTATCGAAGACGCGCACCACCGGGTTGTCGTCGTTCAGAAGTTCCGTACCCTCGATGTTCTCGAGCCAGAGCCGCGCGTGCGTGCTCTTTCCCGTGCCGCTCTTGCCGAGGAACATGTACCCGTAGCCTTCATGCTTTATTACGGCCGAATGGAATAGAGCCGTCTTGTGGCGGGCCGTCGCAAGAGCGTAGAAAACCATCAGCGAGTTGTTTATCGAAAATTTCTGGGCGAATTCGGTGAGGTAGAGCGTTCCCCGCCGGTATTCTCCTTCGCAAACAAGCGTCCCGCAAATCCTGTTCTGCAGCCTGAATTCAAATACGGCGTCGTTGCCCTGCGTGTGCCCGCAGATAATCTGCTGGCCTTCCTCGTCCTGCCTGGTCTCTTCGGTAAATGCGGGGGAGTCGCCCTTCTCGATTTTCAGGGAAAACAGCGCGGATTCGTCGCCTGCATAGGCGAACGGCGCGTAGTTGTCGAGCAGCGGGGCAATTTCGAGCCCGGATTCCAGAGTGAAAACGTGCCCTGCGACCTTGTATGAATAACATGCCATTTTCAGTGAAGCCTTTTCTTTTTAATATAAAAATGTTTTTGCCTGCAAAATATGCTACATTTGCAATATGTTCTTGTTCAACGGAAAGGTCTTTACCCGGTTGCTTGCATGTGTTAGCCTGTGCCTGCTTACGCTTGCATTTTCGGGCTGCTACAGCTTTACGGCAAGTACGCTGCCGAGCCACATCAAGACGGTGCAGATTCACGATGTCGAAGACAAGGCCCTCGACCCGGTGCTAGCAAATGACCTGCACACGGCGGTTGTCGACATGTTCAAGAAGAACGCTGGCGGCATCCGCCTCGTGAACGAGGAGGCGAATGCCGATTTCGAGATTACGCTCCTGAGTTATGCGAACAAGCCCGAGAACTACAACAGCAACAGCGACGTGGAAACGTACCGCGTGACCATCCGCGTGAGCGTGAAGTTCTACGACAACGTGAAGGAACGCATTATCTACGAGAACAAGTCGCTCTCTGCCGACGGCGTGTACGATATCCAGAAGAACGAATCCGAAGAAAGGCATGGCCAGGCCCGCGCCATCGAGAAACTGCAGGACCTGATTATCGCGAACGCGCTAGCCAAGTGGTAGTGCTCGCTTCTTATAAATACAAAAGCAAATACTCGCACGAAGTGATTGTGTGAGCGTGTGGGAACTCCTTCCCGCAGTTTAATATCAGAATTGATTTTCGTAGAATCCCGAAGGGACTAACAGTCACAAGGGATTCTGCAGAACCCGTCTTTTCTCAAATATCCTGCGATAAACTATTTCCGTCCGGAACAAATATCGTGGTCTTTGCGTAGAGGGGCACTTTGCAAAGCAAATACTCGCACGAAGTAATTGTGTGAGCGTGCGAAGTGCTCCTTGAAGCAAACATTATAAACTGGTTAAATAAAATCCTTGACGAATACGGGCTTCTCGTTCAACAGGGCCTCGGTAAGCGTCGATCCCGCATACGTCAATTTTAACGAGAAGAACGGCTCGCCCCGTTCCAGCAGGGCGAGAAATATGATGTCGCCGTCCCAGTGGGGGAGGCGAATCACATCTTCTTTGGGTACCCACTCAAGAGTCCCCTCGTCGCATTCCTTGATTGTACCCGCAAATTCGGTTGCGGTGAACAGGTGCATGAATTCCGTTTCCTGCATGCCGTCGCTGATGAATGTCACGATACCGCGGTAGCGCGGGTGCACAAGAGTAAGTCCGGTTTCTTCCATGACCTCGCGTCGGATGCAGTCCTCGGGCGATTCCTTTTCTTCGAACTTGCCGCCGATACCAATCCACTTGTCCTTGTTGATATCGTTCTTCTTCTTGACGCGGTGGAGCAGCAGGTACTTGCCGTCTTGCTCAATATAGCAGAGGGTCGTGTTTATCATTTCTGTTCTTCTTCGGCGTACATTATGGGGATGAGCCGCACGCCGCTCCTGTTCCAGTTCTTGAATTCTTCGCCTTGCGGGAGTTTCGCCCCGAACCCTTGCGCGTGGATGCGCTTCTTGTCGATTCCCTTCTCGATGAGGTAATCGGCAATCGCCTGCGCCTGCAGGTTCGAGACCTCTTCTCCCGCGGGGGTGCTGCACTGTATTTCGAGGTCGAACACGAACTTGCGCATCAGGTAGATAACATCGTTCAGTGCGGTGTAGCTCGAGTTCAGCAGCGTTTCGGAATTGTTCTTGAACTTCACGAGCGCGGCGATGGAATTCAGGTTGTTCTTTGAGTTCAGCGGGCATCCGTCACGCCCGACAATCACGTTCGGGAACGTTCCCGGGCATTTGTCCATGTAGTCGTACACCTCATCGTTGTCCGAGTCAGTCGGGCATCCGACAGAATCCACGGGAGCGTGTGCGGGCGAGTTCGGGCACTTGTCGAGCGCGTCGGGCACGCCGTCCTCGTCGTGGTCGCGCGGGCATCCGTTCTCGTCTACCGGGAATCCTCTAGGGGTGTCGAGGCACTTGTCCTTGCTGTCAGCGACGCCGTCGCGGTCGTTGTCGGCGGGGCAGCCGTCCTCGTCCACAGTTTCGCCCTCGACGCTGTTCGGGCACATGTCGATATCGTTGGGAACGCCGTCATGGTCAAAATCGAGCGGGCATCCACGAAGGTCGACTGAGTATCCGCGCGGGGTATGCGGGCACTCGTCGCGGTCGTTCAATACGCCATCGTGGTCATCGTCGAGCGGGCAGCCGTCCTCGTCCACCTTGTCCCTCGAAAGCGAGTTCGGGCACTTGTCATGGTTGTCGTCCACGCCGTCGCCATCGCTGTCGCGCATACATCCTGTGCTATCGACAGCCGTACCCTTGGGAGTCGCCTGGCACTGGTCCAGATAGTCCGGTACGCCGTCACCGTCATTATCTACGGGGCATCCGAAATAGTCTACGGTTACGCCGCGCGGGGTCTCGGGGCAGTTGTCGAATATGTTGAGCACGCCATCCTGGTCGTTATCCACAGGGCAACCCCTGCTGTTGACCGCGACCCCCAGTTCGGTGTTCGGGCACAGGTCATGGCGGTCAATCACACCGTCATTGTCGGCATCCTTGCGGCTAAAGTCAAGCGTCTTGGTGACGGCGAGGACCATCGCGAACTCGGGCGTACCGCGAATGTTGTACTTGAGCGTCTTGTCTTCGTACCGCCGGTTTACCTCTATGCTGTTGTCGAGGTTCGCCTTGCGCACGAAATCGAAACCAACGTCCATGCCGAGCATCAGGTTGAGCATATCGGGCAAATGAATCTTCACCGCGGGCGTCACGCGGAACACGTCGTTCATGAGTTCCTTGACGGGATTGTCGCGGAACAGCGATGTTTCTGCAGTCATCTCGAGCACGCCCGAAACCATCTTCTTCGGGAATATTTCGAACCCGGAACCCCAGACCACGGTGTAGTTCTTTGCGTTCAGCACGTGGAAGTAGCCCGCATAGCTGTTCCAGTAGACGTAGTCGAAGATGTTTACCGAAACGATTCCTTCTATGAACAAGCCCCACTTGCCTGCCGTGTAGGCGTACGAATTGCTGTTGTCGTATATGAACCACTGGTGCCTGGGCCGAAACCCGATGGATTTAGCGCCCGTGGGGAGCGTGAGGGCACTTACGAACGCGAGATTGACCGGAACGCCCGGAATGGGGTAGGAATACTTGATTCCCGCATACAGGTCGCCTGCGCCGAAACCGTCAAGTTCCGTACCGTCGATGGTGCCCTCGTAGTAGAGGGGGAGCATGAGCGAGAGTTCCAGGTTGTCAGTCGCACCGAACCCGAGCGTAAGCGAGCCGCCCGAGGAGGGCGTGTTCTTGTCGAGCGGGGTAATGTCGGAGCCGTCGTCGATTGTGTAGCCGTTCATGGCGAGCGCATGCCCGTCGCTTATAGCCTCGTAACTGCCCGAAATAAAGAAATAACCCTGGCTCAAGGTGTTCGCGGTAGGCACGCGGACGCCCTCCATATCCTGCCCGATGCCAATTTGGGCGTACGGGATTTGGGCTATAAACAGCAGTGAGAGCAGGATTTTCTTCATAATCCTCAAAAAATTTAACTTTTTTTGATTTTTCTTGTTGCTTTTTCAAGTTTATGTATATATTTGCCTCCGTGAGTCTCGCGTCCAGACAAAAACAGAATCTTCCCGCGTGGCATAGGAAGGCACAGAAGGCTTATCGCGTGAACCGCGTGATAATCATTCTCCAGATGGTTGCCGCCCTTGTGATGTGCGGGGTTATCCTGTATGGCATGGCGCGCGTGTTAAACTGAAACAAGAGGTATTATGTTACAGTTCGCCTATCATTGTGGTCGCCGCCCTAAAGGTGATGGTTTTGATGCCCCGATGCCCTTCTCCAACGAAGAAGAAGAGGAAGAAATCGAGGAAGAGGAAGAAGTCGACGAGGAAGTGGACTTCGACCAGCCTTCCTTCAAGCGCGACCAGATCTGGTCCGATTACGCCGAAGACCTGGACTACGACCAGTGATCCGCTGGTGCAGGCCCGTTGGCTATTTTTTAGCCGTATTCGCTACATCCGTCCTGTTAGCCTGTGCTCCAAACCAGGCCGATAGCGGTTTGGCCGACGTGCAGGTGCAAGAAGCGCCTGTGAGCGATACGCTGTCTTTTGCCGAATGGTCGCTCCGGTTCAAGGTTTCCGATTCGCTTGCCATGCGCCCCTCGTGGGAAAACTACCAGTACGCATTGCAGGCGATGGACAACCAGGAATGGAACCAGGCTCGCCGTTACCTGAACCGCTCTCTCCGCAACCTTGTTACAGAACATTTCGATTCTACCTACGCGAACGTGAGCCCGAAGGAGGATTCCCTCTACAGGCTCAAGATGTCCGTGCTATTGGTGCGTGCGCTCGACGAAGTTTACCCCAACGAGGTGACGGGTGCCGACGAAGGCCCGCTCGACGGCATATTCCAGGACGAAAGTGTCCTTGCCGACAGCGCCTCCCTCACGAGCCTCGAGGACCAGCTCGATTCCCTCGACGTGAACGAGTTTACGCTCCCCATCAAGTTCAACGAGCGCGTGTTGCAGGAGGTATTCTACCTCACCTCGAAGGCAAAGAGCTTTACCGAAGGGTCGCTCAGCCGCAAGACCGCCTACGATTCGCTTGTCTACGCGAAGCTCGCCGAGCACAACATGCCCCGCGACCTCATATTCCTTTCCCTCGTGGAATCCGGCTTCAAGGTGAAGGCCTACAGCCGCGCGAAGGCTTCGGGCCTGTGGCAGTTTATCCCCGAGACGGGCAAGCGCTACGGCCTGAGCGTCGACTACTGGGTGGACATGCGCCGCAACCCGGAACTTGCTACCGAGGCCGCGCTCAACTACCTCTCTTACCTCTACAATGAATTTGGCGACTGGCTTTTGGCCATGGCTGCCTACAACTGCGGTGAAGGCCGTATCCGTCGCGAAATCCGCGAATGGAAGGCATATTCCACGCACGATACCACGCAGGCCGTGACCTACTGGGATTTGGAACTCCCGAAGGAGACGATGCACTACGTTCCGCGTATCCTCGCGGCGATGGTCATCGGTCATTACCCGGAACAGTACGATATTACCGTGAAGCAGACTTTCCGCCCGCAGTTCGATACCGTGACGGTGTTCGACTCCTTCTCGCTCGAAGAAGTGGCGAAACTCCTGAAGGTCCCCGAAGATACGCTCCGCACGCTCAACATGGAACTCGTGATGTGGTGTACGCCGCCCAACGTGGATTCTTACCTGCTGCGCCTGCCGTTCGGTACCCGCTCTGCGTTTGTCGAGGGCTATGACCGCATGCAGAAGAACTCGTTCTCCAGCTGGCACCACCACAGGGTCAAGAAGGGCGAGAACCTGGGGGCGATTGCCAAGCAGTACGGCATTACCGTCACGGAACTCAAGCTCGCGAACAACCTCAAGAACGACCGCGTGCGCCAGGGCAAGACCCTCCTGATTCCTATCAAGGTGAGCCCGAAGAAGTCATCGGGCAAGAAGCCCATGAAGGTGCGCACCTACGTGGTGGAACTGAGCGACAACCTCGCATCTATCGCCCGCCAGTTCGGCGTCTCGCAGGAATCCCTGCGCATTTGGAACCAGATGGAACCGAGCGCGGTCGTAAAGCCCGGCGATACGATTTTCGTGTCTAAGCCCGAGCTCAAGCCCGCAGACGAAGTGAAGAAGATTACCCTCAAGAAGGGGGAACGCTACGTGGTGGGGGCAGGTGATACCTACGCGAATATTGCCGAGGCGCTCTCCATACCGACGCGTCTTTTGATGGAAGCGAACAGCGGGTTTATCCGCAGGCTTACCATCGGAGATTCACTCGTAATTCCGGCCTACACGCCGCCCAAGAAGCCCGCAAAGCCCGAACCGAAGGCCGATAGCAAGAAGGCTAACGAGAAGGCGGAAAAGGCGAAGAAGACATCCGAGAAGGTCGCTCCCACGAAGGGCAATACCTACGTGGTGGAATCGGGCGACAACCTCTACTACATCTCGAAGAAGTTCTCCTGCACGGTCGATGACCTGATGGCTTGGAACGGGCTAACCAACTCGAATATCCATCCGGGCGATACGCTCGTGGTTCGTGGCGCGAAGGGGGCTGCAAAAGCCGCCTCGAAGGACAAGCCCGCCGAAAAGGCAGACGGGTTCATCACTTACACGGTGAAGCAGGGCGATTCCTTGTTCGACATAGCCAAGAGCTACAAGACGACCAAGGAAGACATAATGAAGTGGAACGGGCTCAAGGACACAAAGATCAAGCCCGGCGATAAACTCAAGATTAAAAAGCCTTAAATTTGCGTGGGCGCCTAAACGGCGCCTTAAATTATTTAGAACAAATCTATTGTCGCGCTTACGTAAGGCTGGAGGAAGGCGTCGAAGTCAAGCATGAACTCCTCGTTTTCCTTCTTGTCCGAAATGGGCTGCTCGTAGTAGGTGTGGAAGTATTCGTGCGTATTGCGGATGCCGCCGGCGAGCGTGAAGGCATGGAACGTAACGCGCAGGCCCGCACCGTAGGTGTATCCCCAGATTGCGGGAGCTAAGTACTTGGAATCGTTCTGGAAGAACGTCTTGCCGGTAATGCCGCCCACGAAACCGTAGAGCTTGCACATGAACTGGTAGTTGTAGTTGCTGTACAGCGGAACGCCGAAATCCACGCCAATCTGCGCGAGCGCGATGTGAATCTTGTGATGGCCCTCGATGTCATCCTTCTCGACGGGCACGTTCCAGCCGTCATATTCGATTTCCATCGCTTCCTGTACCGCGTAGGCTTCCTTGAGGTTCCTGTCCTTGTAAGAAACACCCAGGAACTGGTAGGCGAGAATGGCATAGATGCCGACGTAGTTGTTGAAGGGGAGGATACCCGTACCGCCGAAGGTGAACGTGTTGTTGACCTCGATATCGTACTTGCGGCCGTAAACCGTGTAGTCCCAGTTCACGTTGTCCATCTTGATGTTCGTGAATTCGATGTAGGGGCCGATAGCGAAGCGTTCCTCGTATTCGTTGATGTCGCTCTTGTTGTCGGCGGCCATGGAATTGTCGATAAAGACGGTGTCGGCGTTGCAAATCGCGGCTGCGCCGAGTGCTAAGGCAAAGAAAAATTTACTCATGAGTGGAAATTTAAAAAAAATTGGAAAAAAATTTTTTTTTGTGAATAAATTGGCTAAAAAAAGTGTAATTTTAAAGGCATAAGAACAAAAACACCTTTTTTGGAGTAAAAAAATGAAGAAAACCCTTCTTGGACTCTGCGGTCTCGGTCTTGCATTTTCCCTTGTCGCCTGCGGTGACGACGTAAACTTTAAGGATCCGGCCTCCGTGCAGGCCTTCCTCGCCAAAGCCGACCCCCAGGGCGTCCGCAAGGCTCTCGAAAACAACCACATCGCTTTCAATGCAAACAACTTCATCAATTACGCATTCAACAGCGATACGCTCATGATGACCGTGTTCCTGAAGGCCTCCTTCGAAATCGACGCCATTGCCGACAACGGTAACAACGCCGTGGCCATTGCCGCAAACAAGGGCAACATGATGGTGCTGAACTACCTCTTCAACAACGGCGCAAAGGCGAACGTCAAGAACAGCAACGGTGAAGCCGTGCTCGACAACGCCGTGATGATGGGCAACGCCGATGTGGTGAAACTTCTCATTGACCAGCTCAAGAAGGAAGGCGCAGACCCGGCAAGCCTCGGCACTGCAGTGCTTATCGCCGCCAAGACCGGCAAGGTCGACATGCTCCAGGTGCTCGCCGATGCAGGCGCTCCGCTCGAGAACCGTGGCCCGGATGGCTACCTCCCGATTCACTGGACCGTGAAGAACGGCAACTACGACGCCATGATGTTCCTCATCGACAAGAAGGTGGACGTGAACGCCAAGTGCGACCAGGGCTACTCCGTGCTTGACTGGGCCACGAACGAAGGTTACACCCGCCTGATCAAGGCCCTGAAGAAGGCCGGCGCAAAGAACACCGCTCAGTACTTCAAGGATTCCAAGAAGTAATCTGCGACACGGTTCCTAATCCGTTTTCTCATCCCCGCCATTATGCGGGGATCTTTGTTTTTTAGGGGCACATTTTTGTATTTTTCGCTTATGAATTTTAGATTCTCGAAACTACTCGTATGTATCGGGCTTGTCGCCGTAATGGCTGGCGCCCAGGAAACGGTGGAAAGCGTACGACGCCAGATAAAGGCGGTCGAGGCAGAAACCGCCCGCGAAAAGAACATGCACGACGCCGAAAAGAAGCGCCATGCGGAATTTGTCGAAGTCGGGCGCAAGAAGGTGCAGGCGCTCTCGAGCCAGAACAAGACGCTCAAGGCCGAAATCGATTCCCTGAAGGCGGAACTCGGGCACATTGCCGAGGTACGCCAGAAGACGATGGGTACCATCCGCTGGTACGAAAGCCGCAAGGCGAAGTACAACGAATCCTTCGCGAAGGTTATTGATTCTCTGGTACCCGTTTTCGAGTCGGACTTCCCCTACAGGAACGAGGAAACGGTAAAGAGCGTCCGGGAGATTGCCGAACAGCTCCACAAGGGTGTTATAGAGGCGGACGATGCCCTGAACCGCACGCTCGAGGTGTTCTATGACCGCATCCGCCTGGGCTACACGACCGAGGTCTACAAGGGCTTTTTGCAGGTGGATGCCCGCAGCGTCCCGGGGACGTACCTGCGCTACGGTGCAGTAGCCTCCGTATTCGTGAGCAACGACGGCAACGACGTGCTTTGGCTTTCGAGGACTCCCGATGGCGGTTACGCCTGGAAGAACGTGTCCGACGACCTCGCGATGCGTACCGTACTGAAGGACGTGATGAAGGTCGCCGAAGGGAAGACCGCTCCGAGGCTCGTGACCATTCCGGTCGCCTTCCCAAAGGAGGGTGAATGATGTTTAGACGAAAGAACGCTTCGTTGCTATGCAACTCCGCTATAGACGATAGACGAAAGGATGTTTCTGGAAATGATGTTGGCGAAAACTTGCTGAGTAGGCTCTCTTTCGTCTTTCGTCTTTCGTCTTTCGTCTTATTTGTTCTCGTTGCGCCCGCATCCTTTGCTCAGCAGCCTTCCGACATCGATGCGGTAAAGAAGCGCGCAGAACTCAACAGCGCGAAGGCCGACCTGGAAGAAGCCCGCAAAAAACGCGACATGGCAGTTGCCGCCCGCTGGAAGGACCGCGAGACGGCAAACCAGGAACGCGAGATGTTCAACGACAAGTACCAGGAAAGCAAGGAGAAGGTCGATGCCCTGATGTCGGAACGTGCCCGCCTGTTCGAGGACGTGCGCGTGGCCCGCGAGGACTTGGCCCAGGTAAAGCTCCAGGCCGAAAAGGCACGTGCCGAATTCCTGTCCTTGGCTGCCGGTCCGGAACGCCTTGAGACCCTCGCGAAGTTCCAGGAACAGGGCGTGCCTTTCAAGATGGCGGAACGCGTGGAAGTGCAGAACAAGGTGAAGAAAGAGATGGGCCTCTACAAGGACGACCCGCTCCGCATTGCGAAGGGCGTGCTCGACGCGGCCCGCGCCGAGATGGCCTTTACCCGCGAGACAAGCGTTGAGAAGGCAGAACTCGTGTTTGGCTCTGCCGTCGCGCAGGGCGACCGCATGCGCCTCGGCGGGCTGTATGCCGTGCAGATGGCGAACGTCGCCGACATTCACGGCCTGCACGCAGCGGCAATGATGCTCCCCGTTGCGGGCGAAAAGAAGCGCGCCTACAGCTGGCAAGAAAACCTCGCTCCCGAAGCGAAGAAGAATATCGCGACCGTGTTTGCGAACGTGAACGATTCCGCGTTCGTGATGGTGCCGGTCGACGTGCTCCTGAGTACGGAGCTTTCGTCCGAACTCGCGAACCACCAGGAAACCACCTGGAAGGACAAGCTCAGGCAGTTCTTCAAGGACGGCGGCATCATCATGTACCCGATTGTTGCGCTGTTTGCCATCGGCCTGCTCATCGCCCTCTGGCGCTTTGTGTGGCTCATGGTGAGGGGCTTCGGCGGTATCGCGAACAGGCGCGTGCTGAAGGCCCTCAAGGCGGGCGACATCGATACGGCACGCTCGCTTGCGGCAAAGACGCACGGCGAAGTGGGGAAGGTGTTGCGCACCGTGCTTTCCAAGAACTACGCCGGCCGCGAGGGTGCCGAGAAGGCGCTCGAGGAACTCTTCTCCGCCGATGTCCCGAAACTGGAATCCGGACTCACTTGGATTTCCGTGATTGCGGCGACTGCCCCGCTGCTCGGGCTCCTGGGTACCGTGATGGGTATGATTGAACTCTTCGACGTGATTACGATGCACGGTACATCCGACCCGAAGCTTTTGGCGGGGGGCATTTCCATCGCCCTCGTGACCACGGAAGCGGGCCTGATTGCGGCGATTCCCTTGCAACTGATTCACACCTTCCTCGTGAACCGCGCCGATGCCGTTCGCAGCCGTATGGAAAGTGCCGGGCTCGCCGTGCTGAATGCGCTCTGGATCAAAGAAAAGTAAGCGGGAATCCCTGTGGAAACCGTAAGCGAAATATCTGTAATCGAAGCCGCCATGGCCGTGCTCTTCCGCGGAGGATGGGTGCTTGCGCCCATATTCGTTATCGGGTGGTTCGGCTGGTTCTTGATGCTTGAACGCTACGGCTATTACTTCATGCTCAAGGGCGGCAGCGTGAACGGCGTGTTCGGCGGGTTCTGGAACAACCTGAAAAAGAAGGGCGAGGATGTCGCGTTCGCTAAACTTGCCCGCAGGCCCTACGGCTACTTTTACGCGCTTGCATGCGACGTGCGCGACCACCGTGCAGAAGGCCCCGTTGCCGTGCGTAACGCGATGGAAGAGACGCGCCACCGCATATCCGTGAATCTCTCGCGTTCCCTCAAGACGATTTCTACATGCGCGGCACTTGCCCCGATGCTCGGCCTGCTCGGTACGGTTTCGGGCATGGCGCACACCTTCGATACCATCAAGCTTTTCGGGTTCGGAAACCCGACACTCCTGGCCGACGGCATCTCCGAAGCCATGCTTACCACGCAGGCGGGCCTGCTCGTGGCGTTCCCGCTGATGCTTGCCTACAACTTCCTCTCGGGCTGTGTCGAGAAGGTCGAAAAGCAGGCGTGGAGCGAGGCGCTCAAGTACGAATCCTTTGTGTTTGAAAATGGCGCGGCAGGGCCGGCCGATTCCATCGCGGATAGTTCCGCGGAGGAGGAAAAATGAGTTTCATACGTAAACGTTCTAGCGATTCCGGCAAGATAGACATTTCCCCGATGCTCGACATCGTGTTCATCTTGCTCATCTTCTTCGTGGTGACGTCGACCTTCACGCGCGAAACCGGCGTGGACGTGACGAAGCCGAAGGCAAGTTCCGCGAAGGAACTCGCGAAGGAAAGCATATTGATTGGCGTGACGCGCCAGGGGACAATCCACATCAACGAGACACAGGTGAACCTCTCGACCCTGAATACGGTATTGCGCCAGATGATGGCCGAAGCGCCCGACCGCCCCGTTATTATCGTGAGCGACCGCGACGCCCCCAACGGCGTGGTGGTGGACATTCTTGATGAATGCAATTTGGCTAAAGTCCGCAAGGTTTCCATTTCCGCGAACAAGGAGGAGTGATGCTTAGACGAAAGAACGCCCCGCTTATCTATCGTCTATCGTCTATCGTCTAAATCATGCTCGACTTTCTCGCTAAATATTTCCGGTTCCCGGCTGCATTCGTGCTCTCCTTTGCGGTGAGCGCGGTGTTCTTCCTTGCCGTGCCGGTGCTGAACGCGCTGTTCTTCGATAGGGGCGTAAAGACGGAGAAGGAACTTGACACCGTGACGGAAGTCGAGGTGCTCGTGAGCGAGAAAAAGCCCGAGGTGAAGCAGAAGGTTATTCGTACCATCGTGAACCCGAATCCGTTCAAGATTTCCTCGAACATGGGTGTAAGCCGCAGCCAGAATTTCCAGATGGATTTGTCGCTTGCTCGCGGTGCAGTAGGCGACGGAGTCGCCGTGGGTACGGGCTCGATGGAGAACGTGGTGTACGAGGCGGGTGAGGTGGACGAACAGGCGCAGGTTCTTAAGGAAGTTCAGCCGAAGTTCCCCGAACGCGCAAAAAAACTCGGCATTTCGGGCTACGTGAAGGTGATGGTTGTCATCGACGTGTATGGCGACGTGGCGCAGGCGAACGTGATGAGCCTCGACCCGCCGGGTTACGGCTTCGAGAACGAGGCCCTGAAGGCCGTTCGCCAGTGGAAATTCAGTCCCGCTCAGCTTGGCGGATATCCCGTGGCACAGAAGGCCACAAAGGAGTTCCGCTTTGTTAAGTAATTTTAATTACAAATTGCTGAGCCTTATAACTCGGGTGCGAACTGCACGCGGGCGGGGCCCCAGCTCAGAGTGGACGCCTACGGCGTCCGTGGCTGCACTCGGTCATGCCGGTCTGCAAGCAGACCGTCACGACACTCGTTTGCACACTATTGCGAAGGCCTGTTTTATTATAGCTTTCACATTATTTATTGCATTCTCGCATGCTGCCGAAGATTATTTCTTCAAGGCGAACGAGCTTTACGACCAGGGAAAATACAAGGAAGCGGTGCCGCTTTACCGTGCAGCCATCGACGAGGGCCGTTACGAGCCTTTCGCATGGTTCAACTTGGGCAACGCGCTGGTGCAACTCGACCGCAAGCAGGTCGCGATGGTCGCCTACAAGCGCACCGTAGAACTCCTGCCGAATTTCGAGAAGGCGTGGATGCTGCTCGGTGACCTCTATTACCTCGCAGATTCTCCGGGCGATGCGATTGCGGCATACCGGCGCGCCATCGAACTCGGGGTGGAATCGGACCACGTGCATTTTGCGCTTGCGGAATGCTACCTGAAGGGCCGCGATTGGACGCTTGCGCAGAAGAACTTCGAGCGGGCGCTACAACTGAACCCCGACCGCATGGATGCCTGGTACGGGCTTGCCGAAGTCTACGAGAAGCTCGGCGACTACGAGTACGCCATCAAGACGCTCCAGAATGCGCTCCAGATGACGGCTACCGCGGGTGCCGACGTGCATTTCACGATGGCGTATTATTACCGCAGCATGGATTCCACGCGCCAGTCCCTGAACGAGATGGAAAACGGCCTGCTGATGGACCCCGAAAACGTCTCGGCCCGCCGCTACCTCGCGCAGATGTACGTGCAGAACAATTCCCCGTGGATGGCAATCTTCACGCTGGAAGAAGGTCTGCGGCATAACAAGGGCAAGGGCGACCTCAACCTGGATTTGGGGCAGATCTACTTCAACCAGAAGCGCTACGACGAAGCGTTCGAATGCTACATGAAAGCCTGGCTTGCGGGCAGTTCGCAGGGCCGC
>FLNZ01000075.1_pt1 | contig 16685 bp, 13 predicted proteins | sample 1140391 | NCBI WGS metagenome assembly FLNZ01 (sample SAMEA3878171, study PRJEB12797) | bioreactor metagenome | biome: Moose rumen | place: Sweden | collected 2011-10
GGCCCTTCTTTTCAAGTTGCGAATAAACAAACTTGTTGTTTTCCTTCGCAAGTTGGGCTGGTATGGAATCGAATACGCGATTGATGCGGCCAAGAAGCGTGCGGTCGATTTCCTCGTTTTCATTCTCATCGAGGTGCTTGCCAAAGTCGTCCTTGTATTCTTCAAGAATGTCTTGCTGTTCCTGCCAAACGACATTCATATCATTCGTCTCGACAAACCGAGAAACGACATAAGGGAGCCCGCCTACACAAAGGTATTCCTTGAAATAGCGGAGCATGGCGTTATGCGTCGCCTCGCTTACGGGTTCTTTTTTCTCGTAGCAATTCTTCAGGTATTCGATGACGTTTTCGCCGATACCCTTCGCCCACAGAAATTCCTCGAAATCCATGGGTTTCATATAAATTATTCTTTCAAAACCGGTCGGGACACCTTTTCCCTTTTTACGGTTGTACCCCTTAATACCAAGCATGGATCCAGTACAGATGACATCATAGCGACCGTCTTCCATAAAGGGCTTGATGCTTGCGCGGGCGTTTGCACATTCCTGAATTTCATCGAAGATGATGACGGTCTTGTTCTCGACAAAATGCACATTAGGGAAAAGCGCGGAAAGGTCTATGGTAATCCGACTCACGTTCAGGTCTCCCTCGAAGACCTTCTTCGCATTTTCGTTTTCCTTAAAGTTGATATAGACGACGTTCTCGTAGTGGCTACGGGCGAATTCCAAAACGCTGGACGTTTTGCCAATTTGGCGCATACCCTTGACTACCAGGGCCTTCTTTTTGCCCCCTGAAGCCTTCCAATTTTCGAATTCTTTAAGGATTTTTCTCTTGAACATATCCCAAAACTACACTTTTCCGACCGAATTGTCAATGTATAAACGCACTTTTTCAACCGAATTAGTGCATTAAAAGCGCACTTTTTCAACCGAAAAAGTGTAAAATTGTCGTTTTTACGCAAATTTCGTCAATTTTAGTCAAATCTTTAGCTCCATCATAAAATCAATGACGTTCATGGTTAAAATTCCATTTTCGTCATAGAAAGCCGGCACAAAATACCGTTCACATCCTTCTAGGAATTATTTTTGCATATTTTGCAGTTTTTCTTTAATTCACGGAACCATTTCCCACCGAAAAAGCGCAAACCCGCCAATTTTACCGAAATTTCTAGAATTCAATCCAAACGCACAATTTTTTTTTATAAATGTGTGATTTTTTCCGCGAAAAACATTTAAAAAATGTGATTTTCGACGTGAACGCACTTTTCCTACCGAATTATTGGCTCTTGACTGCACTTTTACTTTCTATGCAAAAGGTCTTATTGCCGCAAAAAATCATTTCAAGTCCAGGACAGGGCGGAGAGCAACGCCCCAATAGTACACGGCGCGCATAAAGCTCCCCAAGCGCTTCGGAACACTCGCGTTTATGGGGAAATATTCCTTCTCGTTCAAGGCTTCTACGCTGTAGTATTTATCCTTGTCGTAGCAGAGCACTTCGTTGCAAAGGTTTTCTGCAATCGAGGGGCAGCACTCTTCCGGCGACATCTGGATTTTTACGGCGTGCATGCGCTCCGCGACCGTTTGCATGTTCTGCTCGAAGGTCGCCGATTCATGCGTATTGAATACAACATAACGGCAGTTCCCTGCAATCTTCTTTACGGCGTACCCCAGATGGTTCATGCAGAGTTCAAAACGGGTAAGGTTGAACATGGAGGTAAGCTTCTTTTCCGATTCAGGCAACTCCACCAACGCGAACTGCTGAATCCTGAGCCACTCAAGGGCTGCCTCGTAGGTTTCGTCTTTTCCGAGGCCATTGTGCATGTAATACGCACGCTTCCGGAATTTCTGGAATTCATCCACGTTCTCTTCGGAAAGCATTTTTCGCGTTTTTTCGTCCAGCCCATCCACAAGCGCATCGATCTGGGCAATGGCATCGAATACCACCGACGGTTCCTGAAGCGGAAGACTCGAATTCACCTGGACCAGATAGTAATATCCGGTATCATCCGTCGTCTTGGAATACTGCGAGAATTCAGGTGCACGGGCGCCCGCGCGTTCCATGAAGATGTAGCTGTCCACCTCCAATTTCGCAGCCAGCGACTTGGCGATTTCCGCCGACGCAATAACACAAACAAGGCAATCGCCGTGTTCACCTTCGACAAGCCTGCACGGGAAGAAATTCTCCTGCATTTCAATCTCTTGCGGGAACATTCCCTTCTTGACGGTAAACACCGCCATGTTCAGACCGCTACCCGAAACGGGCGCTCCACCCGTCTGGCCATAGTCGGGCAAGGTCATCTTGCGCGATTCGCAGAGCAAATGCGTCATGGCATCCAGCTCGCGATGCATCTCCTTCCGGTCCCTGCGTTTCCCCGCACCCTGCAACTGGTCGATTGCGAAGTGCAGCTTGCGGATATTCCACGGCTTGATTTTGCATTGTTCCATTTTTTACCGTCCTTTTTCCATTTCACCAATGATGCGTTTCGCTATTTGCGCCACGCGGTTTTTGGCACTGTGTTTGCACAGCAAAGCAGCCTTGCCTGCTGCATTATATTATCGCCTTTTTATGCATAAATGTAAATATACGCATAAATCTAAAAGCAATATACAAACCCCATGCGACAAATACTGTCTCGATTTTGTCGTTTTCAGGTAATTTTTAGGGGATTTTTGGCCCTACCGGCAGGAAACTTCGTCCTCGCCGATGTCGCAGAATTCCAAATACTCCGGAAAAAATTTTAAAAGAATTTCCTTATTCTCCACATAGAGTTTGGCCAGACGCCTGTCCTCGTCCCGGTGCGTGCGCGTATAGCGCCTGTCCAGAAACCAGACAGAATCCGCCTGCTGTGCGGCAAGGCCGATTTCGTATAGTTCTTCCAGTTTCGGGTGGCCGGCACCCAACTCGTTGTGGCGGCTAAGCATCGCGGTGACGATGATGGGAATGCGGAGCTCATAGGCAAGGGCCTTCAACTCGCGGGCGACATTCTCCAGCTTTTCCTCGCGGGTTTCGCCCTTGTCCGACATCACCAACTGCAGATAGTCGACAATGACGAGATTGAGTTTCTTTTCCTTGTTCATCTCGCGCACCGTATCCACGAGTTCCGCAATGTTCCAGTCGCAGTGTTCGTCGACAAACAGCGGGGCATCCCTGACAATTCGGGCGGTTGCCGCGATTCGGTCCTTCTCGGCGGAGGTCATCTTGTTGTTCCGCAGGGCCGAGACTTTCACATGCGCACGCGAACAAACCAGGCTCTGTGCAGAAAGTGCATCACCCATTTCCATGCAGAAGAATGCAACACGCCTACGGCAATCGATAGACATGTTCCCCGCAATATTGAAAGCGAGCGTAGATTTCCCCACGCCGGGGCGCGCCGCCAGCAGGATCAAGCCGCCTTTCTTCATCCCATTTGTCAATTCGTCAATGTCCCGAAAGCCGGTAAAGCCTTGGCAATCCTGGCGCTTCGTGCAGTCCGCCTTCGCGACCATCTCTTCCACAAAATCCGCAATAGGCATCATCTTCTCTTCGCTCATAAAAGCCTCCGTTTTTGTGGATAAATATACAAACGCCATGCGACAACTGATGACGCATGAATTTTACGGCCAACTGAAGATTACTCCGGGAGAATTTTCGTACACGGGACCATTGTACCACTTGGGGAGTTTTCCCTTTTTCTCCAGCATCGACTGCCTGAATATTTCGAACAGGTCCGCCTCATCGGAAACATCCCACCGGTCGATATTGCCCTCAAAGTACGAACGTATGAACATGCGGCCCATCTTCCGCACGTTTGACACGTCCCAGTTACTGATGTCGCCATTGAACCAGGAATCCGCAAACATGTAGTCCATCTCGGTCACGTGCGAGACATCCCACTTGCTGATATCGCCATCGAATAGCGAAAACTCGAACAGGTAATTCATGTTCGTCACGCGCGAAATATCGATGCCGTTCAAGTCGCACTTGTCGCCCTCCAGCCAGACCATGGAATCGATAAGCGCCTTGAGATGCGCGCGGCTCCTCGCGACCATCACGCCGTCCGCATTTTTCGAATTTTCGACCCGTTCGCGATAAACCTTGTCTAGCCAGGGCTTCGCCTTTCCCGATTCCTCCAGCCGCGAGCCCCTGAATATGCAGTTCAGGTCGCACTCGTCGGAAACTTTCCACGAACTAATGTCGCCATTGAAGCGCGACCTGGCGAACAACCAGCCCATATCCATCACTTTGGACACATCAATAAAATTGAGGTCACAATCCGGCCCCTGCTTATTGATGGTCCTGTTGATGAGCTGCTTGAGATGCTCGCGGTGCTTCGCCACGACGGTTGCAGAACTGCCCATGGGATTCCTCCTGCGCCGATTACAGCGGGTACTGCGACAGGTATTTATTTTTCAGCACGTCATCGTGCGAGTCGATAATCCGCTTGAGTTCGGGAATCACGGATTCCACGGAACTCCCGTTCTTCAACGATTCGCCGACAGCGAGCAAGGCCTCGTCGCGAGTCGTTTTGTAGAGCAGGTCGACAAGTTCCCGAGCGCTGGAAGTATCGAGCGCGAGGTCGTCGGGATGGTCCAAGGCAGAGGTTTCGTACAGCGATTCAAGCCCCTCAACGGAACACCCGGACGAATCGTCCTTGAGCCAAAGGTTGAAATACCGGCAGACTTCCTTGCCGTCCTTGTTCTTGCAGTAGAATTCGCGCCGCCAGTACGTGACAACCACTTCCATCTCGTTGCCGCACTGCGGGCAGGTACCGCTGTCCGGAATTGAGGAGCGCACCTTGACAAAATTCAGTCGCAGGTCGCCCGCGACCTCGTCGAAATCCGGATTGAGAGTAGTCTCCTTCCCGCATTCGCAACACGAGACATTGACATCCTCGGAAAAGAACCAAATTCTATCGCTAGACATAGTGAGACTCCTTTGCTTGCGTTTGTATAGCTACAATATAGATTCAGTATGCGACAAATGATGACGGGGAAAAATTATTTGTCAGAAGAAGCTTTTGCTTCTTTTAAAACCTTCTCTAATTGCTCCACGAATTTATTCGCCGCTTCTTTCATCTCATCCTTATATGCGGCGTATAATTCTTCATCTTTCTTTATGTTTTTTTCTCGTCCTACTTCTTCCTGATCCTTAAAATGTATTCCGCCAACAATAAATTTGGTTTGTTTGTCCGATCCCCATAAAGAACTTTCCGCAGCACCAGGACCAATAGGAAAATCCTTTCCTAATGGATAAAGCAAACCTGCAAGAACAACATTTTTCCCTTGAGCCTTAAAATAATCAATGTATGAATGAATCTGGAAGAAATCAGACCTGTCTAAATCAGAATATTCAACAGTGCTGTTTCCTCCATCCATTTTTTTCCATTTAGCATCAAATATAACTACGTCATTACCCTTTTCCATTACAATATCAGGGATAATTTTCCTTTTCCAAAATGTATTTTCATACACATCTATCGCTGGAGAACTAATGGTCCATCCTAATTCGGAAAATTTCTTCCGCAAAATCGAACGCAAGAATATTTCCCAGATTTCAGCCATATCAAGAAAACCTGAGAACGATTCATTATTGCCTTTAGTATCGGCTTGTTTTCGAGCATTGATAATCTGCCATGAAAAATCTACTATATCCTTAAACGAATGATATATGGGCTTATAATGTATTTTTCGGTATTCATTTTCAGATATATACCGCGGTGGATAATGCGTTGAACAGAATGCATTAAGGGCGTCTTCTGCATTCGGACTCAGGCGAGTCTTGATTTTTCCGCAGATTTTTTTGTAGGCTTGCGTAATTATTTGTGCTATAGGCTCATCAATCTGCTTTTCTCTTTTTATAGAAATAACTTGATGTTCCCTAAATAATGGAATTATACTTTTTCGAACGTCTAAACGGCCTCTAAGTGCAGGTCCTTTGTATCTTTGTTCAACATTATTGTGCGGGACACCATATTGGTTCGCTTGTGACAATTTGTGCGACCAAATAAACGGAATCAACAAATCCATCAATGAATTCTTTTCAGTTGACGCTTGCTGTTTACCCTTGCTTTTCACAATATTGCAAGAAAAAGCCTCCTCGATCATGGCAAATATGGAAAAATTACCAAATCTAGGAATAACCTCTAATGTTACAGCCTTTTTTCCCCCACTAGGGATGAATGTAGCTTGACCAATCCACCGTCCAGTCCAAATGCGTCTATCATTATTTTCATATCTTTCGGAATCTTTGTAATTCACATAAGCGAATGGAGCTTCAGATAATTTTAGACCTCGCCGATCGTTTTTTGATAAGGCAAAGACGCTTTCTTCCGAAAATCTCTGGGCAAAATCAAAAAAATACCCAGCGTAATCCGCATCATCTATTGGGCTACAATCTGTAAAAGGTGTATTTTTCATATAATTTTAAGACTTCGGTTCTTTTACAGGAGGAATTTCTACAGCATTTTCAATACCAAAAGTTTTTGCAAAATCGTTTATTTTATTTTGTTGCTCACTTTCCTCCATATTTCCCAAATAAGCTTCAAGCAAAGGCTTTATAGATATTTCCCACAAAAGCTTTCTCGCCTCATCAAATTGGCTATCATCGTTATCTTTTGTATTCTCTGAATTAATATTTGCTTTTTTTTCAAGTTGTTGGCGTATACTAGCTATATCTGCAAAAATCGTGTGTCCTATAACATATTTTTTTCCGAGGTTTTCCATGTCTTTTTCTATCTTTTCATTTAACTTTTTACATTTATTTATATAATCTTCATAATCAAAATCACCATCTTTTTCTATAAGCATTTGCTTGAGAATTTTCTCTTCAAATCCTTTGAATATCCATGCAAATCGGCGACGTAACGCAAAATCAATTCTCTCTAAAGAAAAATCAATTTCATTCATCGTGCCGATAATAAATAAATTATCTGGAATGTTGATTTTGTATTTTTCATTAACAGTACCATTTGGATCTGGGAAAGATACTGGCAAATCAACATCTTCGCCCCTATTTTCTATAGCAGAAAACAACTCCCCAAAAAGTCGAGACAAGTCAACACGATTTATTTCATCAAGAATTAAAACATGAGGCATTTCGTCGTTCTTCATTTTTTCCAAAAGGTCAATGAAGTATCCCTTTTTGGGCTGAGAAATGCTAGTCCCTTTACCACTATCTTTTATTTCATATCCCCAAATAAAGTCTTCATAGCTGTAATTTGGGTGAAGTTGTATACGATGGACGTATTGTGTTAAATCTTTAAGAGCTTTTTGAATTTCATTTAGAGTGTTTTGCTTATTTTCATCGTTTACATCATTAGAACCCTTATATAATTCAATACATTTTTCTATGCAATAGTCTTGAATAACGGTTTTTGCGAGTTCTTTTGCTGAATGCGTCTTACTTGTGCCGGGAGGACCATAAAGTATAATGGCTTTTTTGAATTTTAGTTTTGACAAATCAGATTTTCCATCATCCTTGCTATTTAAAGCTTCGTCGAAAAGCCCAAAGATGCATCCTTGATTACTTAAGCCCGTCATCTTAACAAGTTTTCCGTGTAATAATTTGATTTGTTCATTTAAATCTTTTTGTTTTTTTTCATCGTCATTTAACAAAAAAGATAATTTCTTCACAAGATTTTCCTGCTTTTTTACACAAGGATAAGAAGAATATTTATCAGCATCACATAAATGCAAAAATTCGTTTTTTATTGGAGGATTTTTATCCTTATATTCGCCATCTTTGAAAAATTTTATGATATTTTGTTCGGCGGCATTTACATTTCCGTCTTCCAATACTTTTTCACTAAACAACTGAACTAAAGCAAAAAAATCGTCAGGCTTCTTCATATCACCCGAACCAATCGACCATAATCCATTTTTTGGAAAAATAGATTTGTTTGTCTTTGATATTTCTGCTATATTTTCCTCTTTGGCACTATTCTCATACAATCTTGTTTCCCTATCAGAAGGGAGGAGAGACCAAATGTAAGTTAAATGATCAAGTAATTTTTTTAAATTTGGCGCTTTCTTTATAGCGTCTGCCCATTTGTTAATACTTTTATTCCGTTTCTTCTTACCATCAGCACTTTCTTCACGAGGAACTTCGCTTGTCCACTTTTTTATATTCCCGTTTTCGTCCGTTTCCAATAAAGATTCGTATATCTTTTTCCCGTCCTTTTCCAAGAGATCTCTGAAATTTTCGTTTCCAGCAGTAAGTTTTCCTTGCGTACAACTTTCCGCCCAGTCAATCTGCTTTCCTTGTACAAAAACGATATCTACAAATTCATCAAAACGATCGTATATTTCTTTTCGTTCAGGATTGTAAAATTCCATTCCCTCCCGTTTTTGATAAATGGAATTCTGTCCTTGAACATCATTCTGATTTTCGACACCACTCATCTTTCATTTTCCTTTGTGCTTTGCACGTTTAAATTTATCCTTAGCCATTTACGGCGTTGTTAAAATATTCCCAGATTAGAACCATCGACATGGTATCGAGTTCGCAGTACTTGAGCAGGCCTTTGCGGAGGGCGTTGTACTTGACAGCATCCTTTGACGGGTTCGCCGCTGTAATAGCTTTTTCCCAATCCACGTTCGGGTCGAGTGCCTGGAAACTGCGGAACAGTACCAGCGGCAAGCCACCATTGTTGATACGGGTATCCTCATCGGCGTCCATCTCGTCGGCAGATGCGCTTTGCACGTATTGCTCCAGTTCTTCCTCGCTCCAGAGGCCCTGTGCCGCGATTTCCCCGATGAGTTCGTCCTGGATTTCTTTAAGCTGTGGCAATGCCTTGTACGGGTTCTGGACTTCGCCGGATTCGTTCTTGACAATCAGGGTAAGCGGGGATTCCGCCGTATAGTTGCAGCTTTTGATTTCGCTTCCATAAATGGGCTTGCCGTATTTCTCTTGTAGGTAGGTTCCGCTGTTGAGCACGGCGGGCAGCACCTGCTTGATAGAATTCGAGCCCTTCATAATCGGGTGCCAGTAGAACCGCTTGACAATCTCGCAGAGGTCAATCATGTCGCGCTCGCCTTCGTGTTCGTAATGGCCGTCTTTTTTCTTCTTGCCCCGATGCGTAATACTTTCGATAAACTCAATCAGTTCGGCTTTGTCAGGTTCCTTTGACGCAATAAGTTGTTCGCGAATCGCATTCAATATGGTGTTTTCGTGATGCGAATAGCGGAACACCGAGCCTTCGTCTTCCTCCAGTTGGTCTCTCAATTCGCGGACAAAGTCAAAATTCGGGAAATACCCCGGGCGAGTCTCCAGGAACTGTCCCTTATGTTCAATTCTTCCGTTCTCATAAATTACGTGGCGCGAGAACTGGAACGCAACCTGTTCATAAGGGCGCTGTTTTTCAAAGTACGGCAGCGCAGAGTTCGTCGTCTCGAAGTCAATCATGTGAAGCGGGAACTTCCACGTCGCCATCTCGGCACGGAGCTCATCCCTCAGGATAACGGGTTCCTTGCAACCATTATTCGTTCCGTCAATCTGGATCCACTTGCGCTCGTTGATAGTCCAGCCTGCCCCCGTTCCGTCATTTTTGCGGGGATACACCGCTTCCGTAATATCCTTTATAAAATAAATTCCACGACAAATCCAGTCATCTCTCTTTATGCCGGTCCCGCTCAATTCCTTAAGCAACGGTTTCTCGAAATCTCCGTCCTTGAATCCGGCAGTATTGCGCCAGCATTCCTCGTAACCGCTTTTCAGGCCCTTCGCCTTACCCTCTTCCGAAAGTTGGAACGGGCACTTAAAACACTTGCTGCCCAGAAGGCAATAATGCTTCTCGTTGTTCACGAACCACTTTGATTTCTCTTCAATGAACGAGACAAACGGCATGCCTAGCACGTCTGCCTGTTCGGCCGTCTGGCCCTCGATAATCAGCTTGCATTCGTCATCGACATAGAACGGAGTCAGAATATGTTCGTGCGGTTCCTTCAATATCTTGAGGGCCTCGGGCATCACTTCGGCATGGGCGCGCTTTTCGCCATCGCTCCCCACGCTCTTCTTGATGCGGAAAAGGCTGTTTAACCGCGGAATACTATTCACCTTGCTCTTGTCCGCCATCATCAGGTAGGCGCGCACCGTGAACTTCTTGTCCGGGTAGTCATTCTTCAGTGCATTCTCGACAACCCACTTCTGGAAAGCCACGTCATAAAGGTAATCGCGAATTCCGGAATCTACGACCTGCCTTCCGGCATTGGCTCCTCTGGTCGGCGTTTTCACGAAGGAATCATTCGGGTCCCAGCTTTTCGCCTTTACCTCTATCAGGTCAATAAAACCGCCCTTCTTTTTCACCACGTCGGCACGGACAAAGCAATCCCCGAAACGGAAAGCCGCTTCTGCAATGTTCACGTTTTCCTGTTCAAAGAGTTCGCGGGTGCGCTTTAGGGGCTCGTCGTAGCCAAAACAACCTTCCAGATCGTTCTCCGGCGGAACATCGCCATAGATTTTCGCCAGTTCGCCGACCTGGAAACCGCCCTCGGCCATAGATTTCAGGAACTCGTCCGTCGCGGACTGGTTCTCATAAACTGGATTCTTGCCCTTGGAATTACGGTAATAATAGGCCTGCGTGGGGCAGTGAGTCGCAATCTTGAACGCGGATTTGGTAAAAAGAACTTCTGGCATCTCGGGCATTTTGTATCCTCGTAAAGGAATATATACTGAAATTTTCAAAAAAAAACGGCCCGAGAAAACATTTTTTTCATGCGGCTACATTTGTCGCGCTGCGGGGCTATATTTACCGAAAAAGGCCAAATTGGAGGAAAAATGATAGGTGCGATTATCGGCGATACCATCGGGTCGATTTACGAATTCGACAACATCAAGACCAAGGATTTCGATTTCTGGGGCGAGGGCATAGAACCGACCGACGACAGCGTGCTGACCTTCGCGACGGCGAACTGGCTTTTGCACGGTGGCGAGGCATGGCGGCACTACTGCGATTTCGCGACCGAATACGACAACCCCATGGGCGAGTATGGCTCCGGATTCCTGCAGTTCGTCGCAAATGCACGCAAGGGAGGAAAACCGCAACCCTACAACAGCTGCGGTAACGGCTCCGCGATGCGGGTGGGGCCTGTCGGCTGGGCGTTCGATACCATGGACGAGGTTCTCGAGCGGGCGAAGGTTTCCGCGGAATGTTCGCACAACCATCCCGAAGGAATCAAGGGGGCGCAGGCCACCGCGGCATCTATCCTGCTGGCCCGCAAGGGTAGCGACAAGGTCGCAATCAAGAAGTTCGTGGAAGGCGAGTTCGGCTACGACCTCGACTTTACACTGGATGAACTACGGCCCATATACGGCTGGGATTTCCACGGTGCATCGCAATGCCAGGGAACGGTCCCGCAGGCAATCCGCTGCGTGCTGGAGGCTACAGATTTCGAGGACGCCATCCGGAACGCGGTATCGCTCGGCGGTGACAGCGATACGCTCGCGTGCATTGCAGGGAGTATCGCGGAACCCCTGTTCGGTGTACCGCAAGCGATGTACAAGCACGAACTGAACATCCTCAAGGCACTCTTCCCGAAGTTGCAACAGCTGCTCGTCGAATTCGAGAAGAAATATGGCAACAGGGTGATTTAGATTTTGGCTTGAATATTGGCAAAATTTAATTCACATTATCTTGTGAATTATCACACAATTTAAACTATAATTCACTAAATTTTATGAAATAATATTTGACTTTTTCGAGACTTTTTACTATATTCAATACAGGTACCGGGAGGGTTCATGGCTACATATTCCGCACAGACCGACAAATCCGCGCTTGCCCTGCTCGGCAGGCGAATGGCGGCATTCCGTATCCGCAGCAACTGGACGCAGGCCCAGCTCGCCGAACAGGCGGGCGTAAGCAAGGGCACTGTCGAACACATCGAGCGGGGCGATTCCGTGCAGGTGCTGAACCTCATCAAGGTCCTGCGGGTATGCGGCATGCTCGAAGCGTTCCTCGCCATATTCCCCGACGACTCGCCATCGCCCATGCAGATTCTGCGGATGGGCGAGGTCAGGGCACGCAAGCGCGTCCGCAACCCGCGCAGCGCAAATAACCCGCGCAGCACAAATAACTCGCTGGGCACAAGCGCCCCGCGCGGTACCGGCGCAACAAACGTCAATGCGAATTCAGTCGCCGAAAATTCCGCGAAATATGTTGCAGGCGGCATAGTGTCTAGCACGAAAGGCAAAACGTCTGCCGCAAAAACTAAACGCAAAACGCCCTGGGTCTGGGGCGAAGACAAGTAGGGGCTTGCCATGATCGCGGTAGAGGTAAAACTCTGGGGTACGACCATCGGGGCGCTCTCCATGCTCGAGGGCGAATCGGTCGCGCGTTTCGAGTACGCACCTGAATTCATCGGCGCGGGCATTGAGCCTGCGCCCATCGCGATGCCCGTCTCCAACCGCATCTACACCTTCCCGCAGCTTTCCGGAACATTCTACGGGCTGCCCGGGCTCTTCGCGGACAGCCTTCCCGACAAGTTCGGCAACAGGGTAATCGATGCGTGGCTCCTGCGGCAGGGCCGCACGCCCGAAAGCTTCACCGCGCTCGAACGCCTGTGCTACACGGGGAACCGCGGCATGGGCGCGCTGGAGTTCCTGCCGTTGCAGGGGCCCGATTCCGCAGGCGACGATTCCCTGGACGTAGAAAACCTGCGAAAATTTGCCGCCGAGGTGCTGAACCAGCGCAAGCACTTTTCAGTAAGGAACATCAAGGGCAGGCCACTCTCCAAGAAGAACGGCAAGGCCTTCGAGGAAATCCTGCGGGTGGGCACGTCGGCGGGCGGCGCGCGCGCAAAGATTCTCGTGGCATACGACGAGGCCACCGGTGAAATGCGCTCGGGGCAGGTCGCGACAGACCCGCGGTTCGGTTACTGGCTCCTGAAACTCGATGACGTACAAAATAACAGCGACAAGGAAGGCGCCGACCTGTTCGGGTACGGAGCCATCGAGTACACGTACTCGCAAATGGCTAAACTCGCGGGCATCGACATGACGGAATGCAGGCTTTACGAATGCGCTGGCCACAGGCATTTTATGACGCGGCGTTTCGACCGCCTCGCGGGCGGCAAGAAACTGCATTATCAGTCGCTCTGCGCGCTTGCCCACTACGACTTCAACATGCCGGGCGCATACAGCTACGAGCAGGCGCTCGATATTATCAGACGGCTCGGCCTCGGCTACGACGCTCTCGAAGAAATGTTCCGTAGGGCGGCATTCAACATCTGCGCACGCAACCAGGACGACCACGCAAAAAACATCGGGTTCCTGATGGACAAGCGCGGAGTGTGGAGCCTCGCGCCCGCATTCGACATGACATACGCCTACAACCCGCGGGGCGCATGGACCGGCACGCACCAGATGACGTTCAACGGCAAGCGCGAAAAATTTACGCTGGACGACTTCCATGCGGTTGCGAAGTTCGCGGGACTAAGGCAGGGCCGCTACAAAAGAATCCTCGCCGATGTCGAAAGCGCGGTAAAACGCTGGCCGAAACTCGCCAAGCGTAACGGTGTGCCCGCAAGCGTCATCCGTGCAATTGCGGGCGTTCACGAATTCATGCTTCGCTAAACAATCGCAGCAAATACCATTCCCTAGAACGGGAGATCGTCTATAGATTCCTTCTTCGCCTGCTTGAGCCCACGGCGGAGTGCCGCGGCATATTTTTTCTGGACAGGGAAAGACGGCGGGAGTACATAGGCCGCATTGCCAAAACGACCGCAAAATTCAGCGTGACCTTTTTCGTCGATGTTGCATGCAACCACGGTATAGGAGCAGTCGGCATTGTCAAAGCCTTGGACAATCCCAAGCTCAGCATAGTCGTCATAGGCTATCTCGACGAAGTCGCCTTCCTTGAATTTAGCAGACTTGTCGCTGCCCGTGCACCATAGCGAGCCGTCATTCAGGTAACGCCGAATCGAAAGGGGCGCATACGTATCGACAAGGCAATCCCGCGGCATTTCCTTGATGACAAAACCATAGACGTCATCGCGTTTTCGACGAACAATTTTCTTGATGTTGTTTTCGGCATCACGCAATGTCTCGAAATACCCGACCTTCGTTTGCCAAGTGAGAGCACATGGACCGGCACAGCGGTAGCACCTTTCCTTATAGACCTGATATGTATGACTTTCGCCGGGTGCAAATTCGTAAACTTCCAAGACGAAAATGCTTTTTGTCTGTTCTGTTTGTTTTTTCATGGTGACTCCTTCACGTTTTCCGTTCCCTTGATCCAGCGGGTACCCGGGCCGTAATTGACGATGTTTACGGCGAAGGGTGTCTGTTCCAGCAGCTGCTCGATTTGTTTGACCACATTCAAAATTTCGGGAATCTTGTCTGCGAAATTGTTCTTGTTCAGGGTGATTTCTATCATCTTGTGCTTTTTTGTCTTGATGCGCAGAATGTAGCGTTCCGGCGTGCCGCCGGTACCAAAATACTTGTACTCGCTTTCCAGGTTCCACTCGTAGCCGGACTGCGACATCATCTGCGGCACGATGGTCTCGATACTCTTCGACGCCATTTCCGCAAGCTTCTTCTGCTTTATCTCCTCGGTCCTTTTCTCTTCGATAATCGCCTCGGCCTGCTTCTCGTACTCCGGGTACTTCTCGAGAAAACCGCGAAGGTCTTCCAGCGAGGCGCTGATATCCACGTCATGGATGTCTTCCGATATCATGTGTACGTAATCGCCCCTGGAAAGGCCGATCTTGCTCCGGAAAAAGATATGCCCTATTCCAGTCGCAAGATTAACGGAGAGCTTGATGCCCATTTTCGACCGCTCTCTCCACGCCTTGGGGCTGAATTCTATTTCGACACACGAATCCTTGAGGCGCCTGAGTATCTCGTTATGATAGTCCTTTATTTCATTCGCAAAGAGGGTCATCTTGTAGGCCACTATCTTGTAATCCCTGCAGTAGGGGTCCTTCCCGTCTTCGCGCGACCTGCCGAGCCCCAGGGTGAGCCCGCGCCAGAACTCAGCCATCAAAAAATGGCACGAGGTCTCTAGAAGTTTCTTTTTTTTCATCATTCACTCCTCGGAATAAAGGTGACGCGATTGCGCTTGATTTTGCGGATCCACGTAGAGTTCTCTGCATAGCACTGCCTGCTGCAAATGACCCACAGCACGTCGATGGGGCGCTTGGTGTTGAATACCGGGGGCGGGGCGTAGCCGTCGGTAAAGTAGATGAGCCCGTCGTATTCGGGGTGTTCGCAGTAGTAGTCGGCAGCGGGCTGGAAGCTCGTACCGCCGCGGCCCATAATCTTCACGGTCTTGCGCGCCTTCTTGAGCGGCTCGATTTCGCCCTGAATTTGGGCGTCGAACTGCAACACGTCCAGTTTCTCGACTCCGTATTTGAAAAGGCGGTTGATGACCGAGAAGAAAAATTGCAGGCTCCTATCGGTAACGGACCCGCTTACATCGACTGCGATAAGCAAGTTCGTCGAGAGTTCGTAGCGGCTGCCCATCGCGTCGAAACCGGAGCGGCGGTTGGGACGCATGCGCGTGAGGCGGCGCCTGCTTGAGATGACCGAGGTCTTGAACAGGCTCAGCATCTTGCGGTAGTCCATGTCGACTTTCAGGCTTGCCTTGATGAGGCCCTGCAACTTGCCCGCAACGGTGCCCCAGTTGTTGCTCGCGGTGGCGACTTCGATAAACTCGTTTATGCTGCAGCAGGCCTCCTCGTTGTCTTCCCAGAGTTCCGAGATTTGCGAGTTGCGATGTTCCTGCGAATTGCCGGCGCCGGAATTACCCGAAGCACCCGAACCCTTGCCACCGGAGCCGCCGCCGTCTCGGCCAGAACTGCCGTGATTATTTTGGCCAGAACTGCCGCCGCTTTCGCCGTCGCCCCCCTGACCGGAACCATTTCCATCCTGCCCGCCTTCTCCCTGTTCAGACTTGTCGCCCTGACCGGGGCCACTATCCGTTTTCTGCGACTCGCCGCCAGACTTTCCTGAATTCGGTGTCGCACTTTGCAGGAGCAGATTGTAGTATTCCTCGAAACACAGCCCGCTAGGGAGCTTCTGCTCCGTACCGCTCATCCGCTTCTTCACTTCGCGCGATACATCGTACACGTCCGCAATCGTTATATTGCTCGCCATGGTCAGCAGCGCCTTCGCGGCGAAAGGGGGCTGTCGCTGGTATGGGTGCTTGAGCAATATGCGGAACATCTCGATTTTCATGTATTCCGCCAGCACGTCGTCTGCAATCCTGTCCAAGATTTTCGGGGAGAATTCAATCTTCATGTTGCCGGTTCTCATCGGCACTTCAATCGAATTGTTCTCCACGAATTCGTGACTGCAGTAAACCGCAAACAGCAGCGGCTCCGTCAGGAACCACCGCTCGCCGATTTTCTTGATACGGTCTATAGCATTCATATTGACTGGACAAACTGCGTGATTTTCTTGTACAGCTCGGGGCACTTCATGATGACAAGCGTCATGGCGGCCGGGTACATCGAGGAGGAATACAGATTCGCGAAATGCGCCTGCGCCTCGCGGAATTTTTCGCCCGAAAGGAATTCAAAGTATGCGGCGAAGTTCTCTATAACCTTCGCCTCGTCCTTCGCGTCGTAGCCCTTCGTCTCTATGAAGCGGAACACGGACTCGTTCACGGAGGCAAGTTGCGGCGTGGTGCACTTCCTGATTGCCGACTTCTGCTTTGCGAAATCGCCGAGCAAGATATCCTTCGCGCTGGGCAGGTGCTTCTGGTTGATT
>FLNZ01000076.1_pt1 | contig 16584 bp, 7 predicted proteins | sample 1140391 | NCBI WGS metagenome assembly FLNZ01 (sample SAMEA3878171, study PRJEB12797) | bioreactor metagenome | biome: Moose rumen | place: Sweden | collected 2011-10
TTAGGATTGCGCTTGCCGGGGGCGGAAACGACGATGACCTTGCGGTTCTTGTCGGATTCAACGATGGCCTTGATTTTCTTGAACTGGCCGGCATCGGCGACAGAGCTGCCGCCGAACTTACATACGATTCTTTGACTCATTTTTTTACATCAGTCGCTAAAGTAACCGCGGAGGTTATAAACCAGGTTGACCGAAATCCGGCCCCCATCGACGATATCGTCATCTAAACCCCAATCGTACCGCAACATCAGCGATAGCCAATGGGCCTTTGACTTGAACGCAAATAGATTATAACCTATATCACCGCCCATATACCAGCCGTCATATTCCCTATCATAGCCCCATCCCCAAATGAAATCAACGAAAAGTCCTTTCGTCTGCGAGAACCTGTGAATGGATTCAAGTGCCCACCTGGATTCGGTTTGACCAAAGGTTCCTGCATAATCTAGACCCAAAAGCCAAGCATGATTGTCCGAAAAACCCCACGTAAAGTCGAACCGGATATTAGGATACCAATCGTCGTAAAGGTCCTTGCTACCTGCGGCCACTTCTATTCCAAGATAACCGGAAAGTTCGCACAATAAATCGAACGTAACACCTGCAAAAAATCCTGTGACAGATTCCGCTTCATTGACGGCACGGCATTTCGCCTCATGGGTATCGGCATAGTTCCTCACATCGACATCAGCATTCTCGTGGCTTACATCCTGATTCATCGCCTTGTTGGTCAACGAAAAAATAACGGTTTCTAAGTCTTCGATCGGCGTGAACTTTTTATGCACTCCCTTGACAACCTTGGAACCTTCCATACGAATCATTCCCAGCCAAAAGACATCTTTCAATTTCACCAGGAACATCTGGAGTCTGGTCCCATAATTATCATTTTCAGCAAGTTCGAACCCAAGTTCACCAAGGGCCGTTTCCATATTTCTAGCCGAAGGCCTTGCCATACTGTCGTCAATGTCTATAAATTCGGGGGTCATAATGAATACTTTGGAAGGCCTTTCGCTTTTGTAAATTTTGGAAGCCGTTCCAAAGGATTTTGTAAGCAAAGTTTCCACAGCATCGTCTGCAGCATCCATCCCCGCAGTCACGACAGAATCCTCTTCAATATAGCCTCCTGGCAGGATCTTTTTCATCTGTATGGTACGTTTCGCCTGCCCGGATGCAGAAAAGGAGACTGCAAAGGCTTTATTTTCCGAACTAGGAACGTGCCCTAATTCCGCCAGATAGACCGCAGCCATCGCCCGGAGCTTTTTCGCCGAAAGGTCCCACACACCGTCGGCATCCCCTTCGATGACCTGCACATCCTCAGCCCTTGCGCACACGGCAAGGAAAAAGAACAAAACAAGAATACGCGAAAATACAGGCATTAACTAAAATTCAAAATACCTATCCGGGAATTTAGCAGACGACCGATAGACAGAAAATGTCATATCCACTTTCGTTTCTTGCGTTCCGACCATCACAGAGATATGCATGGCACAGATTTGCTTCGTTACATTATCATACTCGAAAGTCATTACCGACGAATTTTCCCCTACAGCTTGTTCCATTTTCTGCACTTGTTTTTTCGCCGAATCATAATAGACTATGGAAGAATCCCCTTCAATCTTATAAAGAGAGCCTTCAACACGTACTGGTTCTTTCCAATTCCCAGAACTCAACGCATCGGATCCATTTTGGACGGATGCAAGCTTTTCTATTTCACCATTGTAAGGGGTAATCCGCTCTTTTTGCGTTACCAAATCAATAGTTTTCATTTTTTTCCCGGATTGAATCATCCGCTGGTTCACAAGGGAACTTCGCATTTCAAAATACACCTTGTTTTTCCCTTTGGTCACATAATGATAATCCGTAGCTTGAGAACCAAACGTAGGAACGGTCACTACAGTATGCACCCGATATTCCAAGGAATCTGGATTAATTAAATTCGCTTTTAAACCTCTTTTCACATCTTCCAACGTAAGAGCGAAGGAAGAAACGCAAACAAGAGCGATAGCCAGAATAATTCTTTTCATTTATAATTCCCTATTGTTAAAAGTTCCATTGAGCGGAAAGACCCCAGCCGCCAACCCAAAAAGCATCAGCTTCTTCATATTGAAAAAGATAACTATCAAACCTTAACGCCAAAAGAAAATGTTCATTTAAATTATAACCCAAGCGAAAACCATAGCCCAAAACACCATCGTTTTCAAAAAAAATTTTCTCGTATTTCTTCCCCCTATTTTCATCCATATTATTGGAATAAAAAGGCTGAGAAACGCAGCCATATATTTCAAGCATCACGTCTTTGTATGTAAAGGACCAAGTTATAGGTTTGATACTTAACAAATATAATGATACGCTTTCTTGTCCTCCATTCCAGGAATATCCCGTGCGTTTAATTTCAAAGGAAAATTTGTAGTCTGCAAAATTTAAGGGTTCATTAAAAAAACCGACTTCAGCAGACCAAGACACAATTCCAGCAGGATCAAGAATCGGAGAATCCTCCTGAATAAAATTGTATCCAATACTCGAAGCGACAAAAACAGCATGAGAATTAACACAAAATATAAACAAAGCAACTATTAAAATTCGCATAGGACTTTTCCGTTCATACTATAAGAGCCAAGCATTTTTTCACCATTCTTATCACGATAAATCACATCCCTGCCATTAACATTCACATTATTTTCGAAATAGCCATCTGGATTTTCAAGAGGATAAACTTCTATGGTATCTGTTTTAAAAAAAACAACTGAATCACGAAAAAAAATTGAGCCCCTATTTGTCCCCGCATATATTGCTTTTGTCTCTAAAGACAACGTATCAGTGACACAGATTCTAGTACACTCCAATCTATCCATCCGTAACGCAGCATTGTAGCTCACATTTTCGTAATAATAGCAGGCGGCAATGTTCTCATAGGTGACTTTTTTGCACTCCGCTTCCGAATCACCTCCCGTTATATACGAACAAGCCGTAATTGGAAAAATTGTAATCAGCATAATTTTTTCACTAAAAAAACGCAACCAGTTCATATCAAAATTTCACTCCAATTTCACCTTGTTCAAGATATTCCCGTTACGAGTCAAAACTAGGAAATTATTTGGTGTCAATGTAGTATTTTCAACAGATACATAATGAACACCTTCATTCCATGAACCTTTAAACAGCGTCTGCAACGGGCTACCCAATGCATCTACAACTTGTAAAGTATAGTAAGCAAACTCATTCACAGTAACCACTACCTGGTCCCCATCAATTTCAATAGCTCCGTGTGACACAACTGTATTCCGCCCTTTCTTTGGCGCACCCACAGAAGGCTGCGGAATAGTTCCCCACAGCAATTGTCCAGAGAGATCGAGTACAACTATCGAGTCCGCCTGTGACATTTCATGAGTCAAACCAAAATGGGACGGATCATCAGCCGCATTCCAATTTTGATAATCAGTATGATGCAAGGCGAACTTCACGCCATTCCCAAAATCAGATTTTTCACCAGGGTTCAAGATAACATCATTATATCGGAACGATACGTAGTACAATCCATTGCCAACCTCCACGTATTCCTGAGCCTGGGCGAACATATTAGAATGTACGTCGAATTGCGGCTTTTCAGCATCATCACGGAAATAGTATCGAACTTCAAATCCGTCCAACTTGACAACACCGGTATTTTCCACCAGCATTGCAATAGTGCTCTTAGCGGAAGTATCCCAATTTTCTTCCATTGCGAGCGCACGAACACTCGGAGTCAACATTTCCGCAGGAGCTCCTTGTTCATAACAGGACCAATTACTGAGCAAATAACCATCCTCATCCAATAGGGCGATACGGTCAGTGACTTGGAAGGATCCTCCTATTGCACTAGAGTCAAAGCTCGGGTCATCATTATAATTCCATGCAGGGAACGAATTGTACTTGTCGTTTCTATGTATGCCTATCTGTGGACCATAACCCCAGTTGGCGTAAGCTTCTCCCGCCACAGATTCAGTCAACGTATATTCTACATAGTACACATCGCCCCCGTCGGTTCCAAAGCTAACCGAAGCCTGCGGATTGAAACTCTGAGCCGAGACATCAATTCCTTCACCAGAATAATAGTAGCGCAAACGCATACTAGATATCGTAGAACCAGTGAGATTCTTTAGACGGAAGTCGCTTTTCATCCATGTTTTATCACCAAATGCCGGATAAAGCATTTCCACCTGAACTTTCGCTTCTGGTGCAAGCCAAGTACTATCGTTCCACGTCATATTAGCGGAGGTAATATTCGCCCGTATCGGAACCAAGGCAAAAGCCGCTATATTAGTCATATTCTTCGGCTTTACCGTTATAACATGCTCTCCAGACGCAAGGCTCATCATCAAACCTTCCAAGCTTTGCGTTTCCCATATTCCGTTAGACGAAAGCGAGTAAGAGCCGACATAACTGCTGTCTACCAACACATCCACAGTCGAACTCATATTCGTGTACCCGCGAGAGAGCACATACATATTATACGCATCTGCAGGTACATTCACACGCCAAGAAACGGATGCATCAGAAGACAGATTCTTTTGTCGCAGATACGCCATTCCGGCCAAATCGCAAGATTGATCCACAACCATCCCCAAACGGTCATCCAAATCAACCGCATGGGCATAGATGATTTCCACATTTGTATCCACGATGCCATTGTATATGGAGTAGACCTGTTCTGCACTCAAGGCATCCTTATAGAACCTCAAAGAGCTCATATTGCCAGACATGGCAATCATTTTGCCATTATTGCCTACAATGGGATTGCCGCGCGATACCCATTCAAAATCTACACCCAAATCCTTCTGATCCGCAAGAATTCCGTTCTTGTACATAGATACAGTCTTTCCTTCTGCGACCAGCACATAATGAGCCTGGACCTTTGCCGTGAGCGCAACCTTGTCAAAGGACACAGAATGTCCCATATAATCGAAGGACAATAGGCCGTTCCTCACACAAATCGTCCAAGGCCTCGATCCATTCCACGACACAAGCGAATACGCCCTATCGTCATGGTACCTACCAGGCTTATATGCAAACTCAACGCTCATGGGAACAGTATCTACCCCCGACCATGTAGACTTTGAAGAAGCCTCATCTATACCTTTCCACATATAGATTGAATTTCCGTTCCTCCACGGATTGTCCATGGAAATATCCAAGTCAATGCCAGAACCTGTAATTTCTTTCGTCACGCTTCCAACGCCTTCTTTCAAAGGATACCACAGCACCATAGTTGTCGGGTACGGATAAATAGGTTCGGAAGAAATTTTCGTTTTGACATAGTTGTGCCCATAATCCTCAGACACAATTTTGAACGAAGCCACACAACCAACGCACTCCATAGTTTTTTCCTTCGTTATCAAGAAGGATTCGGTGAAATGATCCGAAGCAAACACAGTTCTGCTTTCAAGAACAGCACCACCGAAATACAATGTAATAGTCGTTTTTTCGACTCCGCTACCAACATCTTCTAGCAAGGCCCCCAAAGTCACTTGTTTGTGGTCTCCATCATCGCTAATCGAAGTTGTCACTTCAGTTATCTTGGGAAGTGAGGTATCGGCAAGTACGCGAGGGCCAGCAAGCTGTACATTTTTGCCATTTGTCCCGTACAAAGCAAGACGCGAACTCATTGTATCGCCAATGGCACCAATATCGTTCATTCGAGCAGACCAAATGATGGCTCCATCAGCAACACCCTGGACCTCACCCGCAACGCTACCATCAGCCTTGAGCTGGAGTAAGTAGTTGCTTCTTCCGACACAAGGATAAGGATATTCCAGATAACCATTTACAAACCCCATCCAGACAATCGAATTAACAGGCATCGAATCTGCACATGCGAATTCCGGAATAACCTCCACACTGTCACGCACATGAACATTCGCCGCAACTGTGGTATCCATTACTATAAAGGTAGAGAACGAACGTGTTTTTCCAGATATATGAATTCTATCCCAGCCGGAAGGAGCCGCACTGCACGTTGTAACGCCACTAGAATCACCACAGGTTTTCAGGAAAGTGTCCCCATTATAGAAAGAGATTTCCTGGACATCAAGCGGAACAATAGTCTTTGACACCGTATCGGGCTTATATATTCTTGCCTCCAACGGATTCTTGTTCCCTAGAGTTTCTTTGGTAATGTCAACGGATACACGAGGCCACTTTGCGCTGCTATCTTCATCAAACTTGTGGGATGGCAGTACTTCTACAACAACTCCAATGGGCTCCAAGCCTTCAAAAATCCTATACCGGAAATCCGACAACGAAGCCGTTCTTACAGTAACATCCGTGGGGCCATCATAGGCATTGGCCGGGAATTGGACAGACACATTTCCATACATAGATTGAATAAGCGTATCTCTACCCGGATTTACCAATTGTCCTATATGAACATTTAATTGTTTGAAGTAAATATCCCCATTAGAGTTGCCACTGCCATAAGTGAGGAAGAAACTCGTATTTCCCTGCAACCTATACACATTAACAGTATCGATTGCCGGATATGGTTCCACCAACGGTATCGTATCCTGATACCCCCTCTTCAACGGGACTATACGACCATCATACAAATAGGAGAGGTTCCACGGGAGATCCACTCCAGGAACGCGGCCACGCAGCGTCACTATTTCATCCACTCGGGCGTCCGGAACAAGAGAATTGCGAGTCACCTGTACATGATTATTCTTAATCGACACATCAAAATACGGATGCGTTGGGAGAATGTTCGTTGTATCGGCCTTGCGGCTGTATATAGCAGGATTAATGAGAGTGTCTTTCTGCACCCAAGGGCTTCCCAATATTTCGCTTGAGAGATTCTGTCTAAGCAGACGATCCCTAGAAACGGTATCTACAGCCTTAAATTTTACATCATTATATGCCATCGGCACCGAATCAATCGAACGTATATAGGACAACGCTTCAGAAATGTTTTCACCAGGATTATACGCATAACTACCATCATCGGACATTTGCCAAGACTTTGAATCAAGGAACTTCAGCAACGGATTAGGATGAATATTTCCATCCCACGAAGAGGATTTCTCCGTTTTTTCAAACATGCTCCTCGGAATTATCCAACCAACATTTTTCGTATAATTGGTAGAATCAGCCCTTACGATAAACTTGCCCAATCCAGCAGAATTTGTGGGATTCCATCTGTTAAACAATGAATCCTGGGATGCCAACGACGTCAGCATATTTTTCATGACCCCGCCCACCGTAAACTTAGCCTTCCAGTCAGCATCAGTCCAGTCATTTACACTATAATGTATACGTGATGCTGCAGTGTAGGCTTTGTAACACCACAAACTCTGATTATCAACATCCCTTATTGAAGAATCATCACACAAATTGCTCACGCCAGTACCAATCCAATCTTTGGAATCCAAATAAGGGTACGACACCTGGACTCCAGATGGCTTAGTCGCATTCAAATCAGTTATGTAAGGAGCAACCATAACTACAAAACCATCCCGTTTCATCGAGCAGTCGGCCATTCCGTCAAAGGTTTGTATATCCCCATTAGACGACTTGAACGACTTCGTTTTAGTAACACCATCAACCCCGTAAACGGCCATATTCGCCTGGAAGGTCACATCAGCATCCGTATTTTCCCCGAAGAACTTCACAAAATAATGAGAAGCGCCGTCTGTCAGAGTAATCGTTTCATCATTCGCCTCATCTGGGAAGGTCAACGGATTATTTTTAAAACAATCATCTTTTTGAACAGCAAACTTTTGCGTTTCAAAAGCGGTAACAAGGCCATAATTCGAACTATGAACCCATTCCTTACCATTATGTAAATTCAGCATAGAAGCACATGCATCAAAGAAATTGCTTTTCTTATAAAGAGTGTTGTTCGTATGGTCAAAACGAGTATATTTGTTTGCTAGGTTCGTATATCCAAAACAATCTGGATTCCAATACTTGCCTTTCACTGTAAGTTTCAACTTAGCAAAAACACTGGTAGCACTTCCATCATTATTTGATGATCCGTTTAAATCTAAAGAATTATTTCCAAAATATTTTTCTCCATCAACATGCAAAACATCCATTGTCAACATATTCTTGTGAGCATCATATGTAGCATCAGTAGAATCGCACACATAGTCGTTTTCCTTGGACGGCACACACGTTTCATTCGTTCCATCCTTTTCACCCACAATTCCAGTCATGTCTTTACTTTTATATTTGAACGTAGTTTTGGCAGACCATAACAAAGTCTTTTTATAATCGCTGCCAAAAAAATCAGACAACTGACTATTTGTATACTGAGTTGAACCATCAATATTCCCATTTTTAAACAATGTATTCCATGTAGGATTTATAGCATCGGCATCAATTACAAAATCATGACCTTTTTTATTTATGCTATCTAATATATCTTCATAATCTGTAGCACTAAATACTTTTACAAACAAACCTATTTCATATTCCTTATCTCCGTTTGCATCAAAGCCAACCAAATTATTTTTCCCGACACCATTCAATTTTACGCTATTTATTACAGACGCCCCACCATTTTTTAGTTTATCAAATGTCATTCTTTGCGCAGACACCGTAAAATAATATCTTGATTTTTCTGGGTAATACCCGCTTTTATAACACATAAACCCTCGACATTCGAAATTCATATGATATCCGTACGTTGATATCATAGTCACCACCGTCACAGGGAAGCTACGTCTAGCCCTGCGAATTCCAAGACTAAAGCGATTTGCTCTATATATGGAGGGTTCCTGAGTTCCAGTATAATCCCAATAATACTCCAGTTCTCGTTCTTCTTCTGGTAGCTTTTGGGCTTTTGCATCAACAGTCAACTTGTAATCCGGTTTACCAACATAGCGCAGTTCTCCGTTTTCATCAGACAGGGCCTCGTCCATAGAAAGTGCCGCAAACACGCCGCCTGTACCAGACAAACTATCTGGCGCAGGAAGAAGTTGACCTGCATATGTCAAGACAAATGGATAACTACCACTAGAGCGGTTTCCATCAGCATCAACAGCCGAAACTTCAAAGGTATACCTTCCAGAATTTGTCGCAGCAAAGCCACCATCGGTAATACCATTCCACGATACAGAATAGGCATCTTTTTGCTCACCGGCAATGCAACTCGAATCCTTCATCAAAGTACTTACGATATTTCCGACACTATCCTTTACAAACACGCTTACCTTAGCATTTCTTCCGGTTATACCGAATTCATACCCTATATCACCCAATTTAATCATCGCACTAGCGCTTGAATCCCTGGATATTACAAATTCGCCCAAGGTATCGGGAGCCACTCCATAATTCGATATAACCCTAGTCTCACCAAAATGCAAATCCCAATCGCCTTCGGCGTAAATTACCCTTCCATTTTCAATGTTTTCAGTCGCCACTGCGGTCAGTTTTACTTTAGAAGAACCGGGGTAAACATTGTTTTTCGTAAGACCATTCCATACGACATCCAATTTATAAGTATTCAAGTCCACATACACTGTCTGCACATAGCGCAGATTGCTATCCAAATCATTATAATTGAACTTTTTGGCTCCGCAATAAATATGGTTCAAAAGAGTGGTATCTGCGGAAGACATATCGACAATAAACGGAGCAGCAGTTTTAAATTTAAGATGTAGGTCATTTGATTTTTCAGCCAGAACCCATCCTGCCATATAATTATAGGATGGGATTGCAAAATACTTCAAATCTGTAGACGGCGCATAAATTGTGGAGTCATTCACGTTATAGAATTTCTCGTTCACAATGGTTCCGCGTTCCTTCCATACAAGATCGGAATGATCATATTTCAGCACAAGCGCAGTGGTATCATATACGCCAGCAGCTTTTACATCGCCTATATAGCGCACATTCCATTCACCATTGTCATTATAAACATAAAGTCCCTCATCGCTAAAATCGGAGGGAACTCCGTCAAATGGGGATACTTTCATGGTATCCGCATAAGCAGAAGTCGCTTCCACCAGTTTAGTGGTATCAAAAGGATCTGCAACATAAATTTTCATCTGCATGGACCAGTCTTTTGACCCATTGGCCCCATTCAAATAAGCGGAAATAACATGAGCGGAATCACCAGGAACTTGCGAAGACGGAAGACTCAACGATATTACCGAATTATTTACCGGAGCTGTGCCAACGGTATCCAAGGTCACTGGAACAGTAGAACTCACCCAATCACACTTGCTATCAGAAGCATCCCTACATCCGCGAACAGACAACCTAATTTCATAATTTCCACGAGGCAGAGTATCTATATTCCACACAGCCAGTGTTGTCACTAAGGAACTCATCAATTTATTCATTGATATAATCCCGTCCTCATGCCATCCCGAAGACAAACTATCTGTATTTTTCCATTCTATTTTGTATTCCGCAGTCTGGAGGTTTCCATTGGGCACAATAGGATCCGGTGCAATACCTTTAATTTGCACCATATTTCCAGTAATGGGAGCAGTTTCCGACGAAGGATAGACAATGGTCGGATAACGATGGCCAACACTGAAAGCATCGCTATTCATGCTGAAGTTCCCTGCTTCATCGAAACAACCCACTTGCGTTGCATACTGACCATCTCCGAATGTCACCCCTGATTTTTTCATCGAATAAGGAATCCTAACTATGCTAGAACCAGCGACGCTTACAGAACTAATATTCGTCCATCCGCTAGAAGTACTTCCATCGGTAATTCGTTGATAACAAGTTATCAATGAATGATTTTCTTCAACATCAGAAGGCTGAGACACATATACATTGGCAGAATCCACATCCGAAGCCGAAGCATAAACAGGTTCACCAGCAACGACCTGATTTACAGAAGGCGCAGTCCTATCTACTTTTACTTTTTTCGACAAATCTATTACTTCCGTTTTATTACCGGCAGCATCAACCATCACGACAGACACGACATAATTACCATCCGGCAACTGCTGCGCCTCTGGTTCCGTAAATTCAAATGTAGCAGATTTCTTAAAGTCAAAATCCCTTACATAACTTTTAGAAATAGAATGTCCCACATCCGTAAAGAGAATCTGAATACGTACAGAATCATCCAGTTTGTTTGCGTCAATTTCTTTCAATGCGAAAGAAATTTTTACCAGCTCTGCATCGTTGAATACCGGAATACTCCCCTGCGTACGAGACCACGCCGGAATCCCAGATACAGTACGGAAAGTCGTATCGGAAACACCACTGACAACAACCGAAGCCATATTCAATTCCGGTTTTTTCTTATCAATGTATATTTCTTTGCTTACTGTTTTACCATTTATATGAGCTTTGAAAGCCCCTTTAGAACCCAATATATTCTTCCAGGATTTGCGCAAAGCAACAGTATCTCCGATAACGAAACTATCCAAAACGGCAATCATATCATAGCTCGGTACAGCAAAATCAACTGCTTGTACATAAACAGTAGCCTTCCCATGAGGCAACGAATCTCCCTTTCCGTTCCAGTCAAAATCGTACATAGTCGACCCTATTCCGTAATTATGGAATAGGAAAACTGTATCTCCGCCTTCAGGAACGACGAATCCACGAATAGCACGCAAAGCCGACGCATCCGCCCTATTGTCAACCAAGCCCCATACTCCATCACGGTCGGAGCCGCTCAAGTCAGATTGAGAAAGTACAAGCGATATATCCGGAGCCTTCGTATCCACATAAACCCTAACCCGCATAGAGTATTCCGTCGTCTGCGAAGAATTTCGATTCTTAGTTTTCAACTTCCAATGAAGAACATACTCACCATCACTCAAGTTGTTATTCGTCAAGAAATTCTCGCCAAGAGAATTGGAAATTTTCCACTTTTGTTCCCATACCTCTTTCTCATTTCCCAACGAATCTTTTATCACCTCACTCAACGAATCCGTACTCAACTGTACCGTTGACTTTAAGTTTGTCACAGCATCCTGGAAACCATTATTTGTCACTTTAAGCACAGAAAGGGTTCCTTCTGTGAAATCATATGGATCGCCAAGATTACTAGCGTTAAAGAAGATTTCATTCAAGTTAGATACAATCTGGAGATCCTTCGGGAATCCCTCCTGAAGATATGGCAAAGTAGATTGATAATAGAACGAAAATTGAGAATATCCATTTAAGCCCAAATTATTGCTCAATGTAATCGTAACCGTATTGGGGCCTTCCTGCTGGACCTTATTGAAGGCGATTATTTCTGATTCTACTTTTCCCTCGTTAAATTTTTCAACTATGGCCTTCGGTCGGAAGACAAACAATCCGTTCGCATCCACTATCGGTCGATATGTATGGTCAACTGACTTCTTTGTTCCTCCAGCTCTTGCTATTTCTATAGTCCACATCCCCGCCATCGAACGTGTAAAATAGAACTGGACATCAGTATTGAAATCTATTTTTATTTCTTCAATCAAATCAGGACGCAAATCATCTATCTGGAAACGATATTCCTGCAATTCATCTGTAACTGTCATCGCAGGAAGGTTCTTATAAGAAACCCTCCTGACGACTTTGTCATTCTCTACATTTTCGTAATTTAAAGATTTAATTGACAATGCTCGATAATCATTTAAAGTCTTTAGCTTATTGTCTCTATAGGAGTCAATAGCATCCACATACGGATAAATCTTTGAGGGGTTCAAACTATCTTCAACCATGCCAAATCTGCTTGCAAAAACAGTTTTCAGTTGTGCAAAATTCGAAATTTCAGGAACAGCCTGACCATCACCCGATGTTGCATAAAACACCATTGGCAACATACGCACACCATCGACAGAGGAATCCACCACAGATTGCAAACTTATATATGGATTTTCATAAAGCATCGAATCCATACCGGTAAAGCCTCCGGCATCCTTAACAAGGGATGCTTTTATAGCCATTAAATCTGACGCTCTCAAAGCACTAAGTCTATTGTTGAGCTTCACAGATTCAGACGCAATATCGGCCATAAAAGCCATATTCGTTCCCAATCGCGCCGCCTGACACACTTTTTCCAAAGCAGGGCCATATGCAGGGACAAACTTTAGGCCAAAACATGTAGCTGCAAGGACCTCATCAACCAGTTCCCGATTAGAAGTCACAGCACCGATTTCAACAAGACCAGATTTATAACCAGCATAATAGGAATCCATATTTGAATTTACATGCAACGGGAATTCTCTTCGTGAAATATCAGAATTCGAGAACAAGGTCACACTACCACCATACGAACTATTTGCTGAAACGTCATAAGTTCCTTGATCAAAGAAATTTATTGAATACTGAATCAAATTCTGAGCCAACTTCTTTTGGCCGCTATAGGTACAATCTTCTGTATAATCTTTACCTACAAGGTTTGTTACATTGCCATAGGTCAGCGGATTCGACAAAGAAAGGCCCGAAGCGCAATTATCACTAGCGAGTTTCATGCCATCATATTTAGGAGAATAAGATGTGGCAAAAGTTGAAACAATGTCGTCTTGAAGCGGAGAAGGAAGGAAATTTTCCGCAACTGCAATAAAGTCAACAAGCCATTGCGGAAGGTCATCGATAGTTTCACCCAAATCTATTTTATCAAAAACGAAACCAAGTACTTGTTCACTAGCCCATTCTACGCCCGCTTTAACGCCTTTTTTCACCCAGTCATTCATATTATCTTGAATAAGGTTCTTCACTTTGCCTGAAAGGCCGTCAATTCCTTTCAAAATGTCAGAATTTTCTTTAAAATTCTGATTTTCAAATTGCCACATAGAATTAAAATCTGGCGATGAAAGCAGCTTATCTGTTATTCCAGTAAGAACTTTCGAAAGATTATCAGAAATTTTTGATGCAATAATAGTATCAATTTTAGCGCTATCAATCATTATCGTTTTGACTACATTTGTCGCTTGCTTCACAATAATAGCATTCAGCGTAGACTTGTTAATATGATACTTTTTCTGGAAAAGATAATCAGCACGCATACGACGCCCATTTCCTATACTCGGCATACCATAAGAATATGTCAAACGGAACATGGGCTTGTCATAAGTGGTAATCATATCATAAGAATTCAAAAGTTGCACACGACCAATAAGGGTGTCAACATCTCCTCCGGGCAATTTATTAATGGACGGCTTGTATTTTTCGTCCCTTTTATCAGCATCCTGCGCCAAATACCACAACACACCATCATCAAATTCGTAATCATTGAAATACTCCTTTTTTAGGCTATCATATACACCTATATTCACAAGACCAGACAAACCATCTATAAGGGTTTGTGTAACTTCTAGCAAATTCTCTTGCGTAACTCCATCAGCCATAATAAACGCTACCGACACAAGAGGAACCACCGCCGCCAAAACAGCACCCAGCTCCGAATGAACATTTGTCAAATCATCTTTACTTAAAATAGCTTGGTCGGCAAACCCAGAGCCCTCATGAGGGGTATCAAAGAAGAGAATTTTGTCCACATCCCCCCTATATTTTTCGCCCTGCACATATTCACGAGCGACCATACCGCCAGTTCCTTTCGAAATGAAAACATAACGAGAAGGAACCAAATCCGGACGTTCTTTTTCCAATTCGTCAAGTGTGGGAACACGACCTTTCTTAGACTTGTATCCTGTAATCCAATCATGCAGACGTCCATCCATATTCGCATACGACGCTTTAATCGTTGCTTCAGGATCAAAGCTTCCATTAGTTGAATTCCACTTCCACGCATTTCTTCTTATTTGCGTTTTCTCCATGATATCTTTGGCAGAATTACTATCAAGTTTCGGAAGATTAGATTCATTCAACATTTCCTTGAACCAGTGTTCCAAGGCTTCGTCCATAATGGACCCAACTTTAGCCTTATTACCAGAATTCAAGTAGGAGATTTGGCCCTTTGAAGCATCGTACGAAGCATCCTGCGAGTCACAATTCGTTGTATACCAAGCGTCCATCTTTTTTGATAGTTCATCTACCATTTCGGACGGGCTCTCAGACGGATTAAAATACGGCCTAGAATATATCTGAGCCTTAGAATTCGTCACTTCTTCTTGAAGGAACTTCGCAACACCCGTTTTTCCCCACGAGCCACTGGATTCATAGTTAAAATCGACACAGTATTTTTCATATAACCCGTGGCTTTTTGGAGCCATTCCGTCTAAAAGAATGAACAATATTGATTTTGCAGGTTCCATTGGAGCGGGAAACGCAATGGAAACTAACATAATTGCAATTAGAAAAAATTTGTACAAAAAGTTCATTTATCCAACCCATTTAATTTAGGGCGCAAATATAAAATAAATCGAATCGGTTATTTGATTACTTTATGCAAAAAAACTTTACACAAAATTTTACTTTCAAATTAAATTCAAAAACCCTTATTTTAATAGAAATTCGCATTGTAAAACTTCACAACACTTATTTTCCACGTTTTCTTTAGTTCAGACAATTGTACATCACCGTATTTCAAGATAAATGCGGATATCCGCCTCCCCATATCGCAAATCTTATCCATTAAACATCACCTGTGCATACAAAGTGCAATGTATCAGAGATGCCAGGAAAATCGCTTTGAACAAATATTGCTTGCCAGTGGGGCTGTAGGAGCAGTCGCTGCCGTGACTGGATGAACCGCAAAAACGACAGTGTGACATAAGTGTATCTCTGAAGGGAATATCTAAAAAGTGACCCACCCGCCCAGCGGGTGGTTCTTCATAGACGGGCCCTGCCCTAGGATACTAGCGACGCGTTCGACGCGTTGCGCAATCTGACACCTGCGCGCGGTCCTTACCGGCGAGCCCGTAAACGGGCTACATCTTCCCGAGCATAGTCAGTTGTTCGCCGTATTCATCTTCTTTCAGCTGATTTTGGATATACGACGCAATCTTCGCAGTATTCTTTCCGACCGAGTCAACATAGTACCCCTTGCACCAGAATTCACGACAACGGTATTTATACTGTAATGCAGGGAACTTTTCGTAGATCATCAGGCTACTTTTCCCCTTCAAATAACCGACCACCCCAGATACAGAAAATTTCGGCGGAATCTCCAACAACATGTGCACACGGTCCACGCAGACTTCCGCCTCCAGAATGTTGATACCCTTCCAACCGCAAAGCTTGCGGAGTATCGCCCCTATTTCCAGTCTCTTTTCTCCGTAAAAGACTTTCCTCCTGAATTTAGGAGCAAACACAATGTGATACTTGCAGTTCCAGGTGGTATGAGCTAATGTATGATTATTTCTATTTTGCATAGTGAAATCCTTTGATTGTTTGTTAAGCAGGTGGTCAGACCGCGTGGCAAATTTAATCAAAGGATTTCTGCTTTCCACAGGGATGTAAAGCCGTAGGCTCTTTGGAACCACCCGCCTAGCGGGTGGTTTTCGTTATACAAAAACGGCCCGGAATTTATTCCGGGTCGTGGTTTATTCGGGTTTGAGATCCTTCGACGCGATGCCTCGCGGCATCTTGCTCAGGATGACGCCTTTGGCGTCACTTCACAAACGCGCCGTAGATGGCCTTGATGGCCTTCTCGGTATCGGCTTCGTCAACACCGGTGATGATGTTGATCTGCGAAGAACCCTGGTCGATGATGCGGACGTTCACCTTGTTGTCGGCGAGAGCGGTGAAGAGCTTCGC
>FLNZ01005243.1_pt1 | contig 16488 bp, 14 predicted proteins | sample 1140391 | NCBI WGS metagenome assembly FLNZ01 (sample SAMEA3878171, study PRJEB12797) | bioreactor metagenome | biome: Moose rumen | place: Sweden | collected 2011-10
CCTGACAGGCAAGCATCCTTTGCTATTCATCGACAAGAATGCCAAGAAGTTCGCCCTGCACTTCTCGTTTGGATTTACACCATGTATAGCAGACCCCGCCAATCCGTACTACGATGCAGCAATCGCTCACAAGGAGGCTATAGAAATGTTCTGGAACGATAAGAGCATTAGTACCGAAGCGATACTATGGCTGTTGGAGCGCAACTACATACCAGACATCTACGAAGATGCCCTACTGTGCCAAGAGAGTTCACCAGAAGAGAAACAGGCAGATGCTCGTTTCTTACTGAGGTATATGAGAAGAGATAATTACTGATTTCCACTATAATGATATTCTATTCATGCTCCATGTGATTATTACCTCATAATATTTGAGAATGTAAAGCAAACTGTGGCAGGCTACAATAGGAAAGTAGTATAACACGTTTTATTTCGGGCCGCACCTTATTATAAATAGGTGCGGCCCGAAAAGCGTATGCTGTTCGCCCGTTTACGTATGCTTAATAGGCGAAGAGCGGATAGTTCTTCATTGTGTCGTTGACGCGCTGGCGGACGCTGGCTATCACTGCCTCGTCCTCAGGAGCGTTGAGCACTTCCTCTATAAGTTCTGCGATGAGCACCATAAGGTCTTCCTTGGCACCGCGCGTAGTGATGGCTGGTGTGCCGAGGCGTATGCCGCTGGTCTGGAATGCAGAACGTGTGTCGAAAGGCACCATGTTCTTGTTGGCCGTAATGTCGGCAGCAACGAGAGCGGTCTCTGCAACTTTTCCTGTAAGGTCGGGATACTTCGAGCGCAGGTCAACGAGCATCGAGTGGTTGTCCGTACCTCCGCTGACAATGGTAAAGCCGCGTTTTATCAGTTCGTCGGCAAGCACCTGTGCGTTTTTCTTCACCTGCTTTGCCCACTCCTTGAACTCTGGCTGCAGTGCCTCGCCGAAGGCTACTGCCTTGGCTGCTATGACATGCTCCAGCGGACCGCCCTGCTGTCCTGGGAACACTGCTGAGTTGAGCAACTGCGACATCATCTTCACTGCTCCCTTCGGTGTGGTGAGTCCCCATGGATTTTCAAAGTCCTTGCCCATCAGGATAAGGCCGCCGCGAGGGCCGCGCAGTGTCTTGTGAGTGGTGCTGGTCACGATGTGAGCCCACTTAACTGGGTTTTCCAGCAGTCCGGCAGCGATGAGTCCGGCAGGATGGGCCATGTCGATCATAAGCAGTGCGCCTACCTTGTCGGCAATTTCGCGCATGCGCTTGTAGTCCCACTCGCGGCTATAGGCAGAACCACCGCCGATGATGAGTTTCGGCTTGTGTTCCAGAGCCAGTTGCTCCATCTCGTCGTAGTCCACGCGTCCCGTGGCCTGGTTGAGGTTGTAGCCGACGGGCTTGTACAGTATGCCGCTGGTGTTGACAAGTGAGCCATGCGAGAGATGGCCGCCGTGGGCAAGGTTGAGGCCCATGAATGTGTCGCCAGGCTTCAGGCATGCCAGCAGCACTGCTGCATTGGCCTGTGCACCTGAGTGGGGCTGGACGTTGGCGTACTCTGCGTCGAAGAGTTGGCAGGCACGGTCAATAGCCAACTGTTCCACCTGGTCTACAACCTGACAGCCGCCGTAGTAGCGATGGCCAGGATATCCCTCGGCATACTTGTTGGTGAGATAACTGCCCATGGCTTCCATCACCTGGTCGCTGACAAAATTCTCCGATGCTATCAGTTCTATTCCTTTCAACTGACGCTGATGCTCACGCTCGATGAGCGCAAAAATGGCGTTGTCTCTTTTCATTGATATATGAGTTTATGAGTTTGTTATCCGTTCATCACGAGCAGGAACTCCTCGTTGGTCTTTGTCCTGTCCAGTCGCTCGCGCACGGTGTTCATTGCCTCCATCGGGTTCATTTCGGCTATGAAGTTGCGCAGTATCCACATCCGCTGCAGCGTTGTCTGGTCTTGCAGCAGGTCGTCGCGGCGAGTAGAACTCTGCACGAGGTTGACGGCAGGATAGACTCGCTTGTTGGCAAGCATCCTGTCAAGTTGTATTTCTGAGTTGCCGGTTCCCTTGAATTCCTCGAAGATTACCTCATCCATCTTTGAACCGGTGTCAACGAGCGCCGTGGCGATTATCGTAAGCGAGCCGCCGCCCTCTATCTTGCGCGCAGCACCGAAGAATCGCTTTGGTTTCTGCAGTGCGTTGGCATCCACACCGCCCGTAAGAACTTTTCCGCTTGCTGGAGCCACGGTATTATAGGCTCTCGCAAGGCGTGTGATAGAGTCGAGGAATATCACGACATCGTGGCCGCACTCCACCATTCGCTTGGCTTTCTCCAGAACGATGCCTGCAATCTTCACGTGACGTTCGGCAGGCTCGTCGAAGGTAGACGCAATCACTTCGGCATTCACCGTGCGCTTCATGTCGGTCACCTCTTCGGGGCGCTCGTCGATGAGCAGCATCATAATGTATGCCTCCGGATGGTTGGCGGCAATGGCGTTGGCCACGTCTTTCATCAGTATCGTCTTACCGGTCTTCGGCTGGGCTACGATGAGGGCGCGCTGGCCTTTTCCTATCGGCGAGAAGAGGTCTACGATGCGCACGGAGCGATTTGTGGCCGACGGGTCGTCGCAGAGCCTGAATTTCTCCTCAGGGAAGAGAGGCGTAAGGTGCTCAAAGTTAATCCTGTCGCGCACGTCCTGCGGCTGACGGCCGTTGATAAACTGCACGTCGGAGAGCGCGAAGTATTTCTCGTTCTCGTGGGGAGGACGAACGGTGCACTCCACCACGTCGCCCGTCTTGAGACTGAATTTCTTTATCTGCTGCGGATTGACATATATGTCGTCGGGCGACGACAGGTAGTTGTAGTCTGACGAGCGCAGGAAGCCATATCCGTCCTGCAGTATTTCGAGCACGCCGCTGCCCGTGATGAGATTGTCGAAGTTGTAGTTTTCCGACTGCACGGCTCGCGGTGCCGGCGCATTGACTGGCTTCTCCCTGTTTTCGGCCTGGCCGACAGGGCGGTCGAACATGTCCAGTGTGGGCATGGCGGCGGCATCTTCCACGGGAAGGTCAACCACGGTGATGAAGTCTGTACCGTCGCCAGGATCGCCGGCCCATACGCCTGCGGCTGTATTGTCGCCGCCCTCGCCGTCGTGCTGGTTCATCTTCTCCTGCAACTGCTCTATCATCTGGCTGTCCACCTGTATGTCAGCGCTTTCCATGGCCTCGGGCACTGTCTGAGACTCACTCTCTGCAGCGGCCTTGGCAGCCTCTGCAGCGGCTATCTCTTCGAGTTCCTTCTTCGACTTCCTGCCGCGCTTCTTCGGTGCCGGTGCGTCTGTTGTAGCCTCTGCAGCAGCGGTACTCTTCACGGTTGTCTCGGCCTCTGCGTTCTGCTTTGGCTTTCTGCCGCGTTTGGGCTTCTCTACCTCTTCCTGCTGTGCAGCCTCGTCGGCACGCTGTGCCTCAGCAAGGACTTTCGCCAGCGTGGGCTTCTTCTCCTTCTTAGGCTTGCCGTCCACGAGGTCAAGGTTTTCGCCTTCGGCTCCTGTCACGGTATATACTTTGTTGTCGTTCTTCGAAATGCGTGTGCGCTTGCGCTTGGGCTGCAGTCCGGCAGCACTGTCTTCTGCAGCCTTGTCGAGTATGGCGTATATCATGGTCTCCTGACTGTCGCTCTGAGACACCTTCACGCCTAAACTGCCGGCTATCTCCATCAACTGAGGGATAGTCATCTGTTCTAATTTGTCCTTCGTGTACATAGTGATATAACAAATAGCAACTCCTCACGGGAGTCTGGAATTTACTGTGAAATGGGTAGTGATGTTTCGCGGATGGAAACAATAGGTAAATAAAATCGGCGGCAAAGGTAAGGAGATTATTCTGGTTTCGCAAAATTTTTCTGTGTTTTTCTTTTATTTTTTCTGACATTTTTTGAATAAGGGGTGGTGCGCAGCCATGGCTTGCGCCAGTGGTGAGAGTTAAGCAATAAGAGGTGAGATGTGAGTCGTAAGGGGTGAGAGAAAATTTTTAGCAGTGTTTTTAAAAATTAAAACAGCGCTGGCAAAAATTAAAACAGCGTTTTTAAAAACCACAGCAGCGTACGAAAATTTACGACAGTTGCAAATTTCAAAAAATGGGCGTTTTCTTTTGCAAACTGCGCGTTTCTTCATACCTTTGCACCCATAGAACGCGCGCAAGGCGCATAAGCGCGAGGCGCAACGACATCAGAAGTGACTCACACGACACGACATAACGGCTACAGCGTTGGCAGAATACTGCTGACCGTTTTGATTTTTCTGCTTTACGCCCTACCCTCTTCCGCACAGGACGACGGCGCGAGCCAGTTGCGCTATATCGACAAGGCCATAAGAGAGGCGCATCTGAAGCACGACGACGAGGCGCTGGCCAAGGCGCTGTCGATGCGCGCTGCCACTTTCTACAATCTCACCATGAGCGACTCCATCTACGAGCACGTGCCCAAAGACCTGCAGACGCTCAAGGCCATGGGACAGTGGCGCCGCTACTACGAGATATGGACGCACCTCGTCAATACTTACATCTACTACAACGGCCAGAAAAACCTGGCCCTGCGCGAAGTGAAGGCCATGTTCGACGATGCCATGCAGCGCAACAACGAGTATGGCATGGGCATTGGCTACTACACCATGGGCAACGTCTACCTTAACATGAACAATCTTGACGAGAGCGCCAACGCCTACGAGAAAGGCTTGAAAATTCTCTCGCAGATGTCGCCACTCCCCCCTATCACGCTCGATGTCTACTCTTATTACGGCGATGTGCTCAACGAACAGCGCAAGTACGACCAACTGGAACAGTTGACAGTTGGCTGGAAAGACTTTCTGGAAAATTTTATAGCGCAAAACAAACTCGTCGACGCAGAGAAGGATATCCTCTGGTTCTATTACGATGTGGCCTGCGTGCAGTCGGCTCTCGGGCGCAACGACCTGAAGCGCGCCGAAGACATGCTGGACAACGCCAAAAGCCATCTCGCCTCGGAAGACAACTACGAGGGAGGCGCTTGGCTGCTTAACATGGCACAACTGCGCATGATGCAGGGACGATATGCCGAGGCTCTCCAACTGAACAACCGCCGCATGAACCTCATAGCACCCGGAGAGGACAAGGCGATATTCCTTGCCGTGGCCCTGCAGCGTGCCTCCATTCTCACACAACTTGGTCGCTACGAAGAGTCGTCAGGTCTCTACAAGGAAATGTACGAGGCCAAGGACTCTATAAGCAACGCAGAGACGAAAAACCAGTTGAACGAGATGAACACGCTCTTCCAGGTCGACGAACTGAAGATGCAGCAGGAGCGGCAGCAGTTCCGCAATATGCTGATTATCATCGGACTCGTCGTCGTGGCTCTCGTCATCTTCATCATCTTCCGCACCATTGCAGCGCGCAGGCTTAAGAAGGCTCACGACCAGTTGCAGGCTACCCACGACGAACTGCTGACCGCCTACGACCAGTTGGAGGAGACCACCACGGCCAAGGAGCGCATCGAGAGCGACCTGCGCATCGCACGCAACATACAGATGGGCATGGTGCCAAGCACTTTCCCCGAACGCCCGGACCTCGATCTCTTTGCCTCGATGACACCTGCCAAAGAAGTGGGCGGCGACCTCTACGGCTACGTGCTGCAAAACGACCGCCTTTACTTCGCTTTGGGCGACGTCAGCGGCAAGGGCGTGCCCGCCTCGCTCTTCATGGCACAGGCCACACGTCTTTTCCGCACACTGGCAGCACAGCAAATGATGCCTTCCGACATTTGCAACCAACTTAACGAGGCTCTTTCCGGAGAAGACAACGAAACGGGCATGTTCGTTACAATGTTTATAGGATTGGCAGACCTCACAACAGGACACCTGCACTTCTGTAACGCTGGCCATAATCCGCCCGTACTGATCACAGAAGGCAAGGCGACATTCATAGAAATGGAGCCTAATGCTCCTATCGGCCTTTGGCCCGGACTGGAATACGTCGGTGAGGAAATTGCCGACATTACCGACCAACCTCTCTTCGTCTATACCGACGGACTAAACGAGGCTGAGAACCGCCAGCAGGAACAATTCACCGACGAACGACTGCTGGAGATACTCGAAACGACACCCTTCGAGAACAGCAGACAGACTGTAGAGATGCTGTGCAACGCCGTAGAGCAACACCGCGACGGCGCAGAACCTAACGACGACCTCACCATGCTTTGCGTGAAAGTTAAAAGTAAGCAAAACAACTAATCACCTTATACTATGAAGAAAAAACTGATACTGAAAAATCAGGTGGGTGAACTGGAACGTGTCAACCAGTTTGTAGATGAGATAGGGGAAGAACTCGGACTTGACATGGAGTTGCAGATGAACCTTAACCTCGTGATGGAGGAAATGGTGTCGAACGTCATCTTCTATGCCTATCCCGAAAACAAGTCGGCAGACATCGAACTGACGGCTGAGAGCAACGGCAAGGAACTTACCTTCGTGCTCAGCGACCAAGGCAAGGAATTCGACCCCACTGCCAAGAAAGACGCCGACCCCGACGTCAATCCCATAGACCGCGAAATCGGCGGCATGGGCATCTATATCGTCAAGAACATTATGAACCAGGTGACCTACCAGCGTCTGGAGGGTAAGAACCTGCTCACCATGACAAAGGAAATATAACGAGAATATTAAAAACAAATAAAACACTACAACTATGACTGAGATTATCAAGCGTGATGGCAAGACCATCATCAAGACAGGCGAACGCATCGACACCATGAACGCCCCACAGTTTGAACAGGACATACAGCCCGCACTCCACGACGGCGGCGTGCAACTCGAAATGGACTGCTCCGACCTTAACTACATGGCAAGTTCCGGACTGCGCGTCATCCAGAAGACCATGCGCACCGTGATGCAGCAGAAGGGCACTTTCAAGATGACCAATGTCAGCCCCGAGATATACAAGGTGCTCGCCATGACAGGCTTCACAAAGTTTATGACCGTAGAGAAGAAAGCATAACAAAACTGAAAACATGACTTACGTAATAATTATTCTCGTCGTTGCCGTGCTCGTGATGGGCTACGCCCTCTACACACAGCAGAAGGACGACCGCAAGAAGGATGCCGAGACAAAGCAGTTGCTCGAAGACTACCAGCGCCGCGTAGACGAACAGCAGAAACTGCTCGAAGACTACCGCACACTGGAGAAGAACTTCAACAACGTCGGCGAGGGCTACGAACAGGCCCTGCTCGCCTTCGACAAGATGGAGGAAGACCAGCAGAAAGCCAAGAGCGCCAACGAAGCACTGCAGAAGCGCGTAGCCGTACTGGAAGAGCAGAACGCAAAACTCAACGAAGAGGCCCAGAAGCGGCAGGAAGACCTGCGACAGGTGGCACAAGACCTGCAGCAGGCTGCACAGTCGGGCAATGTTGCCCAGATGCAGGTAATGGCCAACGTGCTGACTGGCATCATCGGCTGAAATCCCTGTCCGTCCACACTCCCCACGCTCTCCCTCCCTCCTGTTCAGAGGGGGAGAGCGATTGCTGTTAAAACAACAAATAAAAATATTTCCTCTAACTATATACAGACAAAAACAAATAAAGAGTTATGAGAAAACAAACCCAAATCGCCAGTAGGATATGGCGAAGCGCAATGCTCCTCATCCTGACAGTATTATCTACAGGAGCGTGGGCAGAGGACTACAACCTCTGGATAGGTGAAACGCAAGTGACCAGCGCCAATGCCACTGGTGTGACGGGAGATGGCATCGTAGGCACGGTGACGTTTGAAGTAGACAATAGCGGTACTACTCCCACGTATAATCTTTATTTGACCAACGCAACCCTGACGGTGCCTATTAAGATTTCCTACACTCAAACGAATATTTATATCAAGGGTGACAACTCCATCACGACCGAATCTGGTCCGGCTATTCAAGGTGTGCAAATTACAGGTTTGGCCCAAGCCAATCTTAATGTTTATGTCAAGGATAATGCGACAGGCACACTGCACCTGAAGACTACTGATGGCGAGAGCAGCGTAGCCAAGGGCTTTGGTTCTTTTCTGCAGGTGAATAGCATCACCAGTATTCTCACTACCGCCCCAGTAAAATACGACACCTCTGTAGATACGTTTGAACGCAGTTATAAGTACAGCATAACGAATGACCCAGTTGAGGACATGACCTTCAGCACCGTTGGCACCTATGAAGTATGGGTTGCTGGACAACAGGTGACCGCGGACAATAAAGACGACGTGCTGGACGACGGTACGGTAAGTTTCACTCAGGAAGAAGACGAGTCTGGCGCTGACGTAAATACGCTGACGCTGAACGGCGCAACTATCGCAGGAAGCATTTCGTACAGCGAGGGCAGCCTGCGAATAAATCTGATTGGAGAAAACACTGTCAATGCAGGCAATAATTCCTGCATCATTGCGACAGCAGATAGCAATGAACCTACATTAACATTCTTGACTTCTGCAGAAGCAACAGGTTCTCTGGCACTGACAACAAATGCAGATGCAAAAGGTCCGCTGATATATAACGTAAACAGTGATATTGTATACAAGAACAACCTACATACAGACAACCTGCTAATGGACCGTGGCGTACACAACGCTACCATTAGTGTTTCGCTTGATGCTCCGCAACTGTACAGAAACTACAGCGACGACACGGGTATTCTCACTTTCGGCTTAGAGCCAGGCGACAACTCAGAGGACACCGAATACTACTACTCTATCGACTACGTAAGCGAAGACATTGAAGACGTAGAAGACATGCTGTATGAAGTAGACGTCGTACTGCAAAGCCCATGCACTGTGACGGTTTACGCCAAGTACGGCGACTATCAGAGCAAAAGCGTTACAGGTAAATTGTTCGGCTTTGCAGAGGAGACGATAACGGTAGTCAACGACATGACAGGCAAGACAGTAGACCTGCCTGAAGTAGTGCCTTCGAGAGGAGAGTATCTGACGCTTGGCACTGCCACTATCTCCACGAGCGATGCTGCCGCTGCCGCTTACATCGGTCAGGAGGGCGAGATAGTACTTAGCAGCACAATAGAAAGCGGCACGGTGACTGTCACAGTGCCAATGAGCGAAGTAAGCGGCGTACCGACTCTCGACTTCACAATACTGAACCGCGAGAGCGCATCCGACGCCAGTTATCCGCTACAGTTCACTCTGGTTGTAAATGCTCCGCAGACCTACGGCCTTACTGTCAACGATATCGTGGTGAACGATTTGAACCGCAAGCACATTCTGGGCGAAGACGATGAGAGCGTACAGTTTGACGGACACAACACGCTGATTCTTGACCATGCTACGCTGACATCTGTCGAAATCACAAGAGAATTTGGCAACGAACTCCATATCTTCCTGAAAGGCGACAACACGATAAGCAACGCCAACGACAAAGCCATAACAGGCGCACGCGACTTGGAACAGACGCTATTCTTCCAGACAATGGACAACAACCCGGGAAAACTGACTCTCGAAGGCTCGAATGTAGTAAGCGAATTCGCAACAGTAACCTACGTCCAGCCACTCGCACTGCTGTCAACTTCGCCAGCAGACTATACTCTGCCAAGCGAAGACATCAACATTACCGAGGCAGTAATAGGCGCTCCGCTAAACCTGATAGTAGATAACATAGATGGGACAACGCAAGGAACAGAGGCAACAGTCAGTTATGCATCTGATGCCGGCACAACGCAACTGACGAATGTAGTTATCGGCAACGTGCTCTACACGCTGAACGACACACAGACTGCAAATGCCGACGACGACGGCATAGCAGACGGAAAACTTGTGCTCAACTCTACCGTAAGCGAGAGCGCTCTGGAAGAAGCCATGGCGTTGCAGCCTGGCTCGATAGAGTATGCAGAGGCGTTCAAGGGACTGACATTCATCGTACCGGCAGGAACGGGAGAGATAGAACTGACCGGCGCATACAGTCTGACGGGCAGCCGCCTCTGTCTGAAGGTCGGCAAACAAGATCCTACAGTGACGGAACTGACCGAGACGCCAGCAAACTACACCGTGCCTTATGCCTGCTCAGAGGCAAGTTACGTGCGCATCTATCAGCCGGCAGTAGGCACAGGCGCACGCTCGTTCCATGACGGTTTGCGCCCGATAGGACCGAAGTCGACAGTGTCCACGGGACTGGGCGGACTGAAAGTCACTGGCAGCAGTATTTCAGCAGCGGCAAGCGTCAGCAGCGAATATCTTATGATGAGCGCCGACGATATGCTACAAAAATGGAGCGGACGCGGACAGGGCATCACCGTGGACGACCCAAAAATCACGGCGCTTGCCGAAGACCTGCTCACTCCATTCACAACAGGTTCAATACCTGCGCCACTCCACAACGGTGCTCCACGGCGCAAAACGACAATGGCCGACAACGACATTCCGTTCGTAGACATGCGCGGAACGAGCATCGTGGGCATGGAAGTGTCGCGCAGCAAGGGCGCATTCAACGGCTTCCCAGAGTCGACGCTCATCTACATGCCGGCAGGCAACTTCACGACAGAGCCTAACGTAATCATCGGCGGAGTATGCGACGACCTGAGACTTGACGGCTCTGTAGGCAACAAGCAGACATTCACCGTGCCCAGCGGAGCAACCTTCACGGCCGCCAAGGCACGGCTGGAGCGCACATTCACTGAAGGCGTGCGCTCGACGGTGTATCTGCCATTCGACATAGCCAGCCCGGGCAACTTCGGAACGTTCTACGCCTTCAACAGTGTTGACACTGACAACGGTACGGTATCGATGAGCGCCACAGACACACCACAGGCCAACACGCCATACATCTTTGAGGCAAAGACCGGCGGCGTAAGCGAGATAACCGTAAACATCGCCACCGTCAAACCTGTAACCTCTGACGCCACTACTGAGTTTAAAGGCACCTATGAGAAGAAGACATACGACGGAAGTAACGACATGTACTGCTTCGCAGGCGCTGCAGAGGGCACGGTAAGCATAGGACAATTTGTAAAGATGGAGACAGGATCGTACGTACCTCCGTTCCGCGCATACTTCAAAGCGACGAGCGGCGCACCTTATTTCGACATCATTCTCGGCGACGACGCCGTCACCACGATAGAGACGGCAGTGCCGCTGAAGCCTGCCGACACGGGCGCATGGTATACGCTCGACGGCAGACGACTCAGCGCTGCACCACAGCAGAAGGGCATCTATATTCACAACGGCAAAAAACACGCAGTAAAATGAAAAAGACATATATCAAACCAGTGGTTACTGCTGTAAGCATCAGAACCAGCAGCCAGATGCTAACCGTCAGCGGCTACGGCGGCCCTGCCAATGCTCCAAGTCTCTTCGACACCGACTTCGACATTGACGTCGAACCCTCCGGCGAAGCGGACGAACTGCTGCCGGTAGAAATTTTCAAGTAAAAGCAAACGCCTCAACGACAAAACGAACGACATGGACATAAAGCAAGCAGAATTTTCTGTCAGCGCGCCCAACGTGGCGCAATGCCCTAAGGACACCAAACCGGAATATGCCTTTATCGGCCGCTCTAATGTTGGGAAGTCGAGCCTCATCAATATGCTCACCAACAACAAGCGGCTGGCAAAGACATCGGCCACACCAGGCAAGACTCTGCTCATCAACCATTTTATTATAAACAAGGAGTGGTATCTTGTCGACCTTCCTGGCTACGGCTACGCCAAGCGTTCGAAAAAAGAGGTGGAGCGCCTCGACAACATGATACGCGGATACATTCTGCAACGCGAGCAACTGGTGAACGTATTCGTGCTGGTGGACATACGCCATGAGCCGCAGAAGATAGACGTGGAGTTTATCAACTGGCTCGGACTGTCGCAGATTCCGTTTGCAATAGTGTTCACCAAGGCAGACAAACTCGGCACCGGCAAGACAAAGCAGAACGTGGAAGCCTACAAGGAGTTTCTCTTGGAGACATGGGAGGAACTCCCACCCATCTTCGTCACATCGGCGGAGACAAAGGCTGGACGCGACGACGTGCTAGGCTATATCGAATCCATAAACAGACAAATTTCGCAGCAGAGCAGTGACACCATATCTTGACGTACAACACCTGACGAAGACGTTTGGCGCCCTGGAACTCTTCCGCGATATTAGTTTCTCTATCGGCGAGGGACAGAAAGTGGGACTTGTCGCGAAGAACGGCACAGGCAAGTCTACGCTCCTCTCAATACTGTCGGGCAAAGAGGGCTACGACGACGGCGAACTGGTGTGGCGGCGCGACATCCGTGTGGGATTTCTCGAGCAGTCGCCAACGTTCTCGCCCGACGACACGGTGCTTGACGCCTGTTTCAATCACGAAGGCGACGAGGAGAAAGTGCTTCGCGCCAAACAAGTGCTCACACAGTTGAAGATACGCGACATGGCGCAGCCCATGGGACAACTTTCGGGCGGGCAACAGAAGCGTGTGGCACTGGCCAACGTGCTGCTGACCGATCCCGACCTGCTTATCCTCGACGAGCCGACAAACCATCTCGACCTGGAAATGATTGAATGGCTGGAAGGCTACCTTTCCAGAAGTCACCGCACACTGCTTATGGTGACCCACGACCGTTTTTTCCTGGACCGCGTGTGTTCTGTCATTCTGGAACTGGACGACAAGACAATCTACACCTATCGCGGCAATTATGCCTACTACCTTGAGAAACGCCAGGAGCGCATCGACAACCGACGCGCTGAGATAGCACGCGCCAATAACCTGTATCGCACGGAACTGGAATGGATGCGCCGCATGCCACAAGCGCGCGGACACAAGGCAAAATACAGGGAAGACGCATTCTACGAACTGGAGCGCGTGGCGAAACAGCGCATAGAGGAACGCCAGATACGCTTGAAAGCCTCCAACGTGTATATTGGCAGCAAAATATTTGAATGTCAGTATATCAGCAAGGCTTTCCGTCGCGACAAGGGCAGCAATGCCGGCGGAAAAGAGACGGACGACGTCGTCATAACAAAGGATTTCTACTACAACTTCGCACGCTTCGAGAAGATGGGCATTGTCGGCAACAACGGCACGGGCAAGTCTACTTTCATAAAGATGCTGCTCGGACAGGTAGAGCCCGACGAGGGACGCATCGTGATTGGCGACACCGTGCGCTTTGGCTATTTCTCACAAGAGGGACTGCTGTTTGACGAGCAGCAAAAGGTGATAGACGTGGTAAGGGACATTGCAGAATACGTAGACCTCGGGGGAGGAAGACGACTGACGGCATCGCAACTGCTGCAGCACTTTCTCTTCACCAACGACCAGCAGTACAACTACGTGTACAAACTGAGCGGCGGCGAAAGACGTAAACTCTATCTGTGCACAGTGCTGATGAAGAGCCCAAACTTCCTCGTGCTCGACGAGCCGACAAACGACTTGGACATCGTGACACTGCAGATACTGGAAGAATATCTGCAGGACTTCCCGGGATGCGTAATCGTGGTGTCGCACGACCGCTACTTCATGGACAAAGTGGTTGACCATCTGCTCGTATTCCACGGACAGGGAGAGATAAAGGATTTCCCCGGCAACTACACTCAATACCGCGAGTGGGAAAAGCAGAGGAGCAAGGAGCAGGAAGCAAGGGACGGGAAAAACGACGCTCGGCAGAAAAGCCGACTGAAGGACGCGCAGCCCGAAAATCAGGACACGCAGCCGACGGCCAAGCGCAAGATGTCGTACAAGGAGAAAAGGGAATTCGAGCAACTGGAACGCGACATAGCAATGCTGGAAGAAGAACAGCACCAACTGGAGGAAGCACTCTGCAACGGCAGCCTCACAATAGAAGAACTCACAGAGAAGAGCAAACGACTGCCACAACTGAAAGACGAACTCGACGAGAAATCCATGCGATGGCTGGAACTGTCGGAAATAGGAAACTGAATACCAGAAAAACCATTAACAGCAAACTAATGTTCACAACACAATATCCATCACAACTGCTGGAACGCGCAGTTCAGGAATTCTCAAAACTGCCAGGCATAGGGCGCAAGACAGCACTGCGCCTGGTGCTGCACCTGCTGCGACAGGAAGACGCAGCAGTGACATCGTTCACCGAGGCCGTCAACCAGATGAAGCGCGAAGTGCACTACTGCCGCTCATGCCACAACATAAGCGACACAGACCTCTGCCCGATCTGCTCCGACAGCCACCGAGACGCTTCGACAATATGCGTGGTGGAGAACATACAGGACGTGATGGCAATAGAAAACACACAGCAATACAACGGACTGTACCACGTCCTGGGAGGAGTCATTTCGCCAATGGACGGTGTCGGTCCGGCAGACCTGGAAATCGATTCGCTGGCAGAGCGCGTCGCCAAGGGGAATATAAAAGAGGTGATACTGGCACTGAGCAGCACCATGGAGGGCGACACAACAGGCTTCTACATCTTCCGCAAACTGGTACCGTACAGCAACGTGGCACTTAGCATCATCGCACGCGGCATCTCCGTCGGCGACGAACTGGAATACACCGACGAAGTGACTCTGGGGCGTTCTATTTTAAACAGAACTCCATTTGAAGGAAAATAAAACTGATATTTATGCGTTATACTAAAAACATACTGATGACTATCTTCATCATTGGAATAGCAGCAGTGGTGCTGATAACAGTGCTCTTTGAAACCGATGTGATAGAAGCAGGACAGGCAGAAGGCCACGAAAAGGCAGAATTCGTTGCCGCCACGACAATGGAACTGCTCACGATGGCGCTGATATGGATGGCGCTCAGACTATTCAAAATGGAGAAGGTGAGCCGCGACCTGACGGAGCGGCGCGCACCGGCGCTGGCCAACTGGGGAATACTGAGACTGGCCATGCTTGACGTGCCAATGGTGATAAACATCCTGCTCTACGAGTTGTTTCTCAACAGCACTTTTGCCTACCTCACCGTTCTGCTTCTGATATGTCAGATTTTCGTATGTCCTACACTGTCGAGATGCGAAGCAGAAACAGCACTAAAAACAAATTGAGAAATGAAAAAGATAACCGTTGTCATAGTCAGTTACAACGTGCGCCACTTCCTCGAGGGATGTCTGCGCAGCGTTGAAGAGGCTATGGCTGGAGTAGACGGTGACGTGATTGTGGTTGACAACCAATCGCAGGACGACACCATAGATTATATCTCAACAAACTTCCCACGCGCGCGCGTTATTAATAGTGGTGGAAACATAGGCTTCGCTAAAGCCAACAATATAGGCATCAGAGAGAGCGACAGCGAATACGTGCTGCTGCTCAATCCAGATACCGTGGTGGCCACAAACACTCTGCGCGACGTGATAAACTTCATGGACGCTCACGACACAGTAGGTGCCGCCGGCGTACAGATGCTGAATGCCGACGGAACACGCGCGCCGGAGTCGCGACGTGGCAGGCCGACGCCACTCACTTCTTTCTACAAGATGTGCGGACTGGCCGATCTCTTCCCGAACAATCGCCGACTGGCGCGCTACTACATGAGTTGGCTGTCGTGGAACGAGCCGGCAGAAATCGACGTGGTGAGCGGAGCCTTCTTCATGGTGAGGAGAAAGGCACTGCAGCAGGTAGGGCTGCTTGACGAAGACTTCTTTATGTACGGCGAGGACATCGACCTGTCGTGCAGGCTTCTCAACGCCGGATGGCACAACTGCTATCTGCCATGCAAGATAGTGCACTACAAAGGAGGAAGCACCGACAAGACGACAGTGCGCTACGTGCGCGTATTCTACAAGGCAATGCTCATCTACTTCCGCAAGCATTATTCGCACATGAATATCTTCGCGCGCAAGGGAATAGAGGTGGCCATATACCTGCGCGCCACACTGGCCATGCTGGGAATTCTCCCCTCGCGACTGGTCGGAAACAGAGTGAAGACTGTCATCACGCCACAGGAACTACTGAGATGACAACAAACGCTACCGTACATCTGCGCGCCATAGAACCGGAAGACCTCGACCTTCTATATAAAACAGAAAACGACGAAGGGCTCTGGCAGATAGGTACTACCAACGTGCCGTACTCACGCTACACGCTCCACGACTTTATTGCCAACTCGCAAGACGACATATACGCCGACCGCCAGGTGCGCCTGATAATAGAGAACAGCCAACGGCAAGTGGTGGGCATGGCCGACATAACGCAATTCGACCCGCGCCACCTGCGCGCTGAGGTGGGAATAGTGGTGATGGCTGCACAGCGCCGACAGGGCTACGCGACAGAGGCGCTCCACGCTCTGGCAGAATACTCGCAACACATACTGCACCTGCACCAACTCTATGCAGTGGTGGCTGCAGACAATACGGCAGCACTGGAACTCTTCAGAAAATCGCACTTCGACAGGGAACAGCCGCTGCGTGAGTGGCTCTTCGACGGAAAGGACTTTTCTGACGCCGTATTGCTGCAAAGATTTTTATAACTTTTTTTACTAAAAGTTTTGCACATTCATTTTTTCTCTTTACCTTTGCATCCGCTAAGGACGAACACGGCGTACAGGCTCTTT
>FLNZ01002569.1_pt1 | contig 16475 bp, 9 predicted proteins | sample 1140391 | NCBI WGS metagenome assembly FLNZ01 (sample SAMEA3878171, study PRJEB12797) | bioreactor metagenome | biome: Moose rumen | place: Sweden | collected 2011-10
CCTCTCTTGCTTTTTCCTGTTCTTTCAGTAGTTGAGTGATGTTCGCCTGCAAGCCCTCGCTCTGCGCAATTAGGCAGCGGTAATACTCATGCGTGGATATGTGCTGCGCCTCCGAGCCTTTGATACCTCGTTGCAGCCCGTATGCCGCCATTTGCTCGGCATATGTGTCTTGGTAGCGTATCAAGTTGGCACGGCTCATCACCTCGTCGGCACACAGGCGTGGTGCAGGGGCTTTCGTCCTGTATCTCTTCTTGGCAGTCAGTTCCTTCTTCTGCTTCTTCCGTTCTGTCTGTACGATTGGGACGATGGTGGCATGGATATGCGGTGTTTCCTCGTCCATGTGCAGCACTGCCGACACTACATTGTTCGCTCCGTAGGTCTTGCGGAGCCAGTCAATGTTATCTTGACACCACTCGTCAAGTCTGCCGTTCTTCTCTATCTGCTCCATATCGGTATGAGTGCCAGTGAGTACGATGCGGATGGCCTGTACCTGGTTCTTGCCTATCTTTCGTCTGATCCCTGCCGTATCAAGGCGGTGCTGGATGGCTGCGGTTCGGTTACGTACACCATCGGGGAACTGGATGAGTTCACGGTTTAGATGCGTCCTTGTCGGGTCGGCGTTCTTCGGCTGTATGGTTCTCTCGATGTGGGCAGATATGCCGCTGTCTGCGCCCTTTGCTTTCTCTATGTGTAATACTGCGTATCCCATTCGCTTGTTAATATTTATTCGTTTGACATTTAGTTTCGTTGGTCTCTCGTTCCTGTCTGTGTTCGGCTCTTGCCGACGGTCTTGGCAGGGTGTCCAGAGGGGTGCAACACCTCGGCCTATTGGGGATTTTTAGCGTTGTGATAACAATGCGGCTCGAAAAATCCCCTAATAAGCTACGGTATTTCCCGACTCGTGGAAATATCCGTACCGGCGCCAGCATCAAGCCCGTCGCATATTGCTTAGTCTGTTGCTTGATTGATAAACCAGTAAATCAGCAAATCAATAAATCATACTATCATGCAATCACTCAATCAGTAGTTCAATCAATCATGCAATCATTAGATGGTACGTTAGAGCGTTAGTGCGTTAGTACATTCAAACATTAGAGCGTTCCAACATTAGAGCATTCCAACGTACCATCTATTTACAGATGCCGTCACTCGACTAACTCGTCATGCCATTGATTGAGGTTAGAATGACCTCAAACGGCTTATGGTTTCGGCTGATACGTTCCATCAGTTCCCTGCGGACTGCCCTTGCTTGGTAGGTGTTAAGGCGAAATGCAAGCAGCAGAACGACCTCCATATTATATACGGTGACATATAGGTTGTCTCTCTTCTTGATTGTCCGCTCTGCCTCAAATGGCTTTATCAGTTCCTCTTTGTAGAGGGCTTTGATAGCATTTCTCAGTTTGGGGATGAATACTCCGAACAAGTCCACCAGTTCGGACTCGCTCATCCAAATCTCCTCACTCGGTATAGTCAGTTCTGTGTACTCACTATACTCGTTCCACTTGATGATGTTTCTCTCTTCCATGTCTCTATGCTAATTTGATGTTGTTGAATGATGCGTTTAACCTGTTACCCAACATGGTTAGGTCATTATCCAGTTTCTGCGAGGTAATGCGGGCATAAATCTGGGTCGTGACGATGTTCGTGTGTCCTAATACTCGGCTCACACTCTCAATGGGCATCCCATTCGTTAAGGCCATCGTAGCGAATCCATGCCTTGCGCAGTGAGCCGAAATAGGCTTGTCTATACCGCACTCCTTCATCACTGGCTTCAACTTCTTGCAGATACTCCAGTGGTTGACCTCACCAAAGACCGACTTGGGATTTTCCTTTGGGTAGTTGCGGTAACGCTCGATGATTTGCAAGGGAACCTCCAGCAGTTTCACTTGATAGGGTACGCCCGTCTTATGACGCTTACCCACAATCCATTTTTCACCGTTGACCTCTACGATGTTGTCCGTAGTCAGTTCCTTCAAGTCCACAAACGACAGAGCGGTAAAGTTCATGAACACGAAGAGATCACGGATAAAGGCGAGGTTGGCATCCTCAAACTCATGCTCCATCACCGTCTTCAGTTCCTCTTCTGTCAGGAAAGTACGCTCCTTGCACTTGGGACTGATGTGGAACTGCGCAAACACGTTGCGCTGTATTTTGCCGTTATCGTGGGCACGGCCTACGACTCCTTTCAGATGCATACACGTCAGCCAGATGGTGGAACTGGCCAGACCTCGGTCATTAGCAAGATACACGGCAAACTCCTTGATGAAGTCGGGTGTGAGTTCCTGCATGGATATGTCAGCGCGACGGAAATTCATCTGAAGGAAGTCCGCTACATAGTTCCTCGACCTCACTTGCAGTTTGTATGTTCCCAATGCCCTGTCCTTGCCGACACGTCTTTTCAGGTTGGCAATGTCCTTGTCGAATGCGCCAAGCAGAGTTTCATATTCACAGCCGAAGCCTTGAATACCGAAAAAGTGCTTCTACTCATCTTCTAATTCCTTTTTAAAATTCGGGCTGCAAAAGTAATACCTTTCTGGGAATAAATCGCTACGCAAATCGCGGCAGATTGCGGAAAGAAAAACGCGGAATGTGAAAACGGTTCGAACTGCCGAGAAATGCCTTGATTTGCGTAGTCGATTAAGAAAGTTTAACTTTCGACCGTAGCCCAATCGGGTTACGAATAAGAAACCTAATTCGTTCCGCAATTCGCCTCGATTTGCATAGTGGCACCTTGCGGACTTTCCTTAATTTTCCTCGAAATGCCTTTATTTATGGGGCGAACTGCGTTAATCTTCCAAAATCACTTCTTTGTTTCAGCATTATTTTGTAAATTTGCGGAAAATATGCAATTTGTCAGGATGGATGATGCTTGACTCTTTAAAACTTAAATACAATACTATGACCAACCAATTCTCTATGACAGCCAATCCTTTGGTGGCTTATCTCCGCAAACCCGCGGCACAATTTACAAAATCTGATATTGTACGATATGCTGAGGAAAATGGCATTCGTATGGCCAACTTCATGTATCCTGGAGGCGATGGCAAACTGAAGACACTTAATTTCGTCATCACCGACAAACAGTATTTGGAGACTATCCTCACCTGTGGGGAGAGGGTCGACGGCAGCAGTCTCTTCTCTTTCATACAGGCCGGAAGCAGCGATCTCTATGTGCTGCCACGGTTTTCCACAGCGTTCCTGGATCCATTCGCTGAGATTCCTACGCTGTGCTTGTTGTGTTCTTTCTTTGACAAGGAAGGAAACTTATTGGAGAGCGCACCGGAGAACACGCTGTCGAAGGCTTGCCGGACTTTCAGGGAAGTGACGGGTATGGAGTTTCAAGCGATGGGTGAATTGGAATACTATGTCATTTTCGATGATGACCAGTGTTTTCCCGCCATCGACCAGCACGGATACCATGAATCGGCTCCTTATGCCAAGGCCAATGAGTTCAGGGCTAAATGTATGCTATATATCGCACAGACGGGAGGACAAATCAAATATGGACATTCCGAGGTGGGCAACTTCGTGCTCAATGGCAAGGTCTATGAACAGAATGAGATAGAGTTCCTGCCCGTGCCAGCTGAGGAGGCTGCCGACCAATTGATGCTCGCCAAGTGGGTGATTCGCAATCTGGCTTACCGTATGGGGCTGAATGTCACGTTCGCACCCAAGATCACCACAGGAAAAGCAGGGTCGGGGCTCCACATCCACATGCGTATCATGAAAGACGGCAAAAACATGATGCTTGAAAATGGCGCTTTGTCTGACAATGCACGGCGGATGATTGCCGGTATGATGGAAATGGCTCCCAGCATCACGGCTTTCGGCAATAAGAACCCCATGTCATATTTCCGACTCGTACCTCATCAGGAGGCTCCCACCAACGTCTGCTGGGGTGACAGAAACCGTTCCGTTTTGGTGAGAGTGCCTCTTGGATGGACTGCGGATGTGGATATGTCTGTGGTCGCTAATCCCTTGGAGATGCCTACAATGAATGACACTTCGATGAAGCAGACGGTGGAAATGCGGTCCCCTGACGGCTCGGCTGACCTATACCAATTGATTGCAGGACTGTGTGTGGCATGCCGACATGGGTTTGAGATGGAGAATGCTCTTGAGGTGGCACAGCGCACATACGTCAACGTGAACATCCATGATATGGAGAATCAAAGTCGGTTGGAGCAGTTGGAACAACTGCCTGACAGTTGCTGGGCTTCTGCCGACTGTCTGGAGCGGCAACGTGCCGTCTATGAGCAGGAGGGTGTCTTCAGCGCTGCAATGATTGACAGTATCATCGCTGGATTACGCGCATTCCACGACCAGACGCTACGCAGTGAGATCGCCCACAATCCGGAGGAAATACGCCGACTCGTCAATCAGTATTTCCATTGCGGATGACACTTTTTCTCACTCCCTTCTGACCATTTTCAATCATGAAGCCATGGGCGCTTTCCGTGGATGGGGTGCCTTCGAGGTGGTAGACACGGATGAAGGCCGATGGCGTAGAAAAGGCTCTTCATGACCAAAAAAACAGAAGTTGCGCCTAAGCAAAAGATTACGGATCTGGAAATAATGTTGAACCTTGTCAATTAGGGAAAGCTGCTCCTTCCCAAATCTGTTGCAGAAAACAGACCAAAAGTAGCCAACGCCAGTTGTATGCAAGTTTTCCAACTACTTTCCTGTTGCTTGTCTATACTCCAATATCTTGTTTTGATAATCGGCGTAAGCATCAGTGCGCTTGTCAAGTGCCTGCTGATAGAGCATCTGAGCTTCCAGAAGGTCGCTCATCGTGGAGGTACCCGCTTGGTAATAGTTGCGGTTCAGACGCAAATTCTCTGCTGACTGTTCGATGCTGCGATCGGCAAGCAACAATTGTTGATAGGCTTCTTCTACACCGTTCCAGGCATTTTGCATCCGTATTTGAAGCAGTGCTGCATTGTCGCGAAGTTGGTCTTCCGCCTTCTCTTGGGCTATCTTACTCCGTCTGATAGCATGAGAACCACCCCACCAATCGGAAATTGGCACACTCACCGTGGCGAAGACCATACCGAAAGTTTGGTCGCGGTCCATCAGGTTGTGGTAGTTGTAGCCTGCCCCGACTGCTACAGAGGGCAGATTCTTTCCCTTCTCTATTTTATGTTGCAGCATACTTGCCTCCACCTGTTTGTCCAATAGTTGGTATTCGGGGATGGTCAATAGGGCAGACTGATGATCTTGCCTAAGCGAAAGGGGAGGAGGGACAGTCTCATTTTGATTGTTGACCACAGTGAAAGTTGTGTCGTGCAAACCACAATATTGAGTCAAAAGCATACGGATGAGTGACAAGCCGTTCTCTAATTTGAGTTTTTGACTGGCGATATCGTTTTGGCGCAACTGAACCTGAAGCAGGTCGTTGCGCATGGCAACACCGGCTTTCACGGCCACGGACACATCCTTGTTGATGTCTGCGAGCAGCATTTCCACAGCTGCAATGGTTTTCATCTTCTCTTGCAGCGAGACAATCTGCCAGTAATATTGTTCAGTGTTCTTCTCTACTTCTTCCTCAGAGAGACGCAACTGCAACAGTCCGACGTCCTCGCCGATTTTTGCAAGGCGATTGCCATTAATGATCTGACCGCCGGCGAAAATGGGTTGGATAGCGGTGACACCGGCAATCGTACCGTTTTTCATCATGGAAATATTGATTGGGGTCGCTAATTCCATGAGCGCTTCGTGAGGAAACGACTGTGCGAGAATGGTGCCGAGTGATGAGGGCATCATCTCTGAGGGATTGAGACTGGTCTCTGCCATACCTTTGTTTGCATTAAACCAAAGGGCGGTGCCACTCACATTGGGGAAGAATTTGGTGAATGCCTCACGCCGCTGCTCTTGCGCAGTCATGATGTCATGACGGGCATTACGCACGGCAATGTTGTTGGCAAGTGCGGAGTCTTTCAGTTGTGAAAGACTGTATTGTGGTTGCGCCGAAGAGGTCAGGCCACATGTCAGACAGACCACGAGGGAAAGGATATATTTCATATAATTTGTAGACATTTTATAAGTTGACGTGGCAATCATCTGTTTTATTTCCGGGAAATCTTCCAGTATACGACGGGGAGCATTGTCACGACTAAAATCAATGAGCCGATACCACCGGCGAAGATAGTGACACCCACGGGCATCCAGAAGGATGACTGGGCAATGATCATGGGTACAACACCCACTGCGGTGGTGGCGGTGGTGAGGAAGATAGGTACCATACGCCGTTTGCCGGCGGCGTATGCGGCTTCTTTTACAGCGGCATTGTATTCCTTGCGGGTGATAGGCGGCAACGGCTTGCCGTCTTTGTCGACGACTTCCTGACCACTGAGGCGTAAACGCTTGTCGCGCAACAACTCATTGGCATGCTCGAAGATGAGAATCTCGTTGCGCATGATCATACCCATGAGGGTGATGACTCCAAGGATGGAGGTAAGTCCCAAGGTGCGGTTCATCAGCATAAGGCCTATCAGTGTGCCGGGAACCATCATGCCCAAAGCGGCGATACACACAAGACTGATGCCAAAGCGCTTGAAATTGAACAGAAGGAAGAAGAAAACGATAACCATGGCAATCGCTACACCACCGAAGATCTGAGGTAGTGCCTCGGCGTTGTATTCCAACTCTCCGCCTACCTCGCAGCGGACACCTTTGGGAAGTGGGGTCTCGTCCTCCATGATATGGGCAATGCGTCTCTCCACAGGAGCTGCGTAGACACCATTGGCAAATTGTGCCGTCACGGTGATGCAACGCTCGCCCCCACGGTGCATGATACGGCCCTCACTCCATTTGGGACTCACCTTGGCCACCTGGCGAAGAGGTATCGTGTTCGATACTGAATGGTCGGAGGAAAGGGTGAAAAGCTGTGATGAGATCATGGTGACAGGGGTGGAAATGCCCAAATCCTCAACATCGGAGAAGGTCATTTCAGTGTCGTCTTTGACAATGATGGGCACCTCGTAGTTGTCTTCCCATACCTGGCCTACTCGCAGGTCATTGGTCTGCGTACTGAGGGATAATGCCGCAGTGGTGCGGGTAATGCCTAATTGTGCGGAGGAGACGGGATCCAACTCAACATTGATGATGGGGAAGGGTTGCAGGAAGTCGGTATGTACCCATTCCAACTCGGGCATCTTGCGGATGCGTTCCATCAGCCGCTCGGCCACGACATGCAGGGAGTCTAAATTTTCGCCATAGAAACGGTATTCCAATTCTGGCACTTCCAGATAGTCTAAGCGTTTGAAACGAACGTATGCGTCGGGGAAGGCCTCGCTCCACTGTGGCTGGTATTTGGCCAGCAAGTCGAGCGTGGCATCGTGAGAGGTGGTGTTGACAATAAACTGGGCGTAGTTGCGGCCCGCCATCTGGGGTGCATAGCAGGCCATAAAGCGGGGTGAGGAGCAACCGATGAAACTGGTGATACATCTCACCTGCTCGTCCTTTTCAAGCACCTGGCGGAGGGAGTCGGCTATCTCACGGGTCTCCTTGATACCTTTCCCCTCAGGGAGAAATATCTCTACGGCAAACTGATCGCGGTCGGCGTATGGGAACTGGCGCATTTTAAGTGATGGCAGGAGGAGTGCCGACAATAGGATCAAGAGGATGCCGCCGCCGATGGTGAGCCATGGATGGTGGAAGGTGATGTCAAGCACATGATTGTAGGTGGATTGCACAAATCGGGTGATGGTGTTGCCGTTGCTGCCCATTTTTTCGGGCTTGATAATAAGAACTTCCAGAAAGGGGATGACTGTCACGGCAAGGAAAAGAGATACCATGAGGTTGATGGTGATGGTGACAGGGAAATCCTCGAGCGAGTCGTGAAAACTGCCTGTCATCGTCAGCAGCAGAGGATAGAAGATGACACAGATACACAGCGTGGCGAGCATCATCGGCATGAAATATTGTCGGGCTGACATGATGGCGGCGTCTTTAGGCTTGAAGCCTTTGCCAAGATATTCCAGATATCCGTCAATCACCACGATACTATTGTCCACCACCATGCCAAGCACGACGATAAGGGCAGCAAGGGTCACGATGTTCAACTCGATACCCATCATATACATGATGGAAACGGAAATAAATGTGCTCAAAGGGATGGTGATGGAGGCGACAAGCGCTGAACGAAAGGGGAACAGCACCATCATCACAAGGATAATGATGAACATCGAGATGAGCAGGTCGCGAAGAAAGTCGCGCACACTGGTGCTCACCACATTCGGCTGGTCAGCGATGCGGGTGAGGGTGACATCATCGGGAAGTTCACTCTCGCGAAAGTCATTCAACACTTTGTCCACCTCTTTGCCGTATGCCACGATGTTGTTGCCGGGAGTCATCTCCAGTGACAGTAGGACACAGGGATGGCCGTCTTGCTCGATATAGCCATCGTCGGTGTCATATTCACGTACTACTTCCGCCACATCACGCACTCGCACGACCTTGCCGCTTGAGGCGTCGTTGTAGATGATTTGATTGGCGATTTCCTCCTCGCTGTTGTTCGTTGCTTCAATATGAATAGGTGTCTGCTGGTCTTGTGTGCTGAGACTACCGCTCATGGTGGTGAGACCTTGGGATTGGAGTTGGGTGAGCAGCATCTGCTGACCGATGCCATAGGCTTGAAGCCGCTGACGGTCGATGTATAGGCTGATCTGTTCTTTCTGCTCTCCATAAACCCTCACATTGGCAACGGAGGGAATGCGACGCAGACGGTCGGATAGGTGGTCGGTATAGTCTTGCAACTCGCGATAGCTGCGCTGGTCGCTCTCTATGGCGATCAGCAGTGCGGAGGTGTTGCCGAAATCGTCGTTCGCGACCAAGGCAAGCACACCAGAGGGAAGGCTTTGCTTGAACAGGGCAAGGCCATGCTTGATCTTGCTCCATACCTCGTCTTTGTTGTTGACGTCGTCGTTCAGACGGACCATCACGATACACATGCCATTCTGGGCGGTAGTGGTCGTCTTGGTGCGATTCACCTCTGAATAGGTGAAAAGGTAACGTTCCAAGGGACGGGCTACCTGTTCCTCCACTTCCTCGGTGGTAGCACCGGGATAGACTGCCACCACCACACCCTGACGGATCGTGAAAGAGGGAAATTCGTCCTTTGGCATCACATACATACCATAAATACCCAGGACAAACAATATCAACATGATCAGTAGCGTGATGGGATAATGGTCGATGGGCCACTGATACCAGGATCTTTCTTTTTCCATCTTATATCCTTCACTTAAAATACAACTTTTGTTCCCTCACTCAGTTTCTGATAACCCTCGTTGACGATGCGCTGGCCCTCGCTCAACCCACTGAGGATAATCACACGGTTGCCATGGACATCGCCAATGCGAACGGTCGTACGATGCACGGTGTTGTCCTCGGCTACAATCCATACGAAAAGTGTGCCGTCAGAGCGCTTCTGTACACTTGTGACAGGGACGGTAATGTTGTCGTCGGCAGCACTTCCATCGATAAAACGGACGTTGGCCACCATCCCGGGCAGGAGTTTCCGGTCGACGTTGGGGACATTGATGCGGATGTCGTAGGTGTGGGTCATTGCATCTGCCTGGACACCTTTCTCTATCGTACCACCCATCACTTGCTTGTTGGCGGCCTCCACATCGATGGCTGTACGGGTGTGGGGGGTGATGCTGCCCACTTCTGCCTCAGGGATAGAGACCCGCACTTTTACCGTACTGATATCAAGGATGGTGACAACGGCCTGGGATGGAAGGGCTGTCTCGCCGGCTCCTATCATCTTGCGACCGATGATGCCACTCACGGGGGCTGTCAGGTGGGTGTCGGAGAGTCCTTTACGGGCAATTGTCTCTGTGGCGGTAGCTTGATGGACACCGGCACGGGCTGAGTTGAGAGTGGTCTCAGCTTGATGAAGTTTGGTCTCCATCTCTATCCACTTGATTTCTGGCAGCGAACCATTGTCGTGGAGTAGTTTCATACGGTCGTAGGCATCCTTGGCCTGAGCATACATCTGTTCGGCTTGAGCTACCATGTCGTTTGCCTGGATCGTGGCGGCTTTGGCGGCTTCCACACTGTTTCCCGCGGTGGTGGCATCCATCTCTGCAAGCAATTGACCACGGCTCACAGATTGACCCTCGTTGACATACACGCGCTGAACTACGCCCATGCTCGTGAAACTCACGGCGGTGGCCTCACGTTCCTCCACAATACCTACATACGTATGACCGTTATTCGTCGTTGTCGTGCCTGCTACTTCGGTTTTTACTCTCGTTGGCGATACTTCTTCCTTTTTCTCCTTATTGCCGCAACCGCAAATCAAAAGGAGCGACAACAGGCCAATAATCTCTTTTTTCACAACTGATATGATATTTAGATGTGCTAAAATAAAGGGTGGAAACGAGTACTCTCGTTTTTGGATGCAAAAATAGTATGTTTTTCTCTCGTTTTTATATCCGATTTCTCTCTTTTTATAGTATATTTTTCTCTATGTGGTAGAATAGATTATTTTTTATTCATATTTACCTCTAATTCTTGGTCTTTTTTTCTATATTTGCCCAATGTATGGAAGATATAGTAACACTTCAGTCAATAACTGACAATCAGTATGTTCATATTGGCTATTCTGATGATGATATTGTACTCATTGATAATCTGCGCAGATTCACGGAGATTAGAAACACGCATATCTCCATGAATGCGATTTCTATTTGCTTGAATGGCAAGGTTCAGGCTCTGATGAATGGAAATTTTTTGAAGTTGCAAAGAAATCAGGTGGTAATCATGCCACCCGAAGTGATCATCAGCGACTTGATGGTAAGTCCAGATTTCGAAGCGAAGGTGTTGTTCTTAAGTAATAACATGCTGCATAGCTTCTTGCACGACAAAATGGGCGTGTGGAATGAGGTGATGTATGTGCGACGGGTGCATGTGTTTGATGTCGATGACGAGGGCTTGCATTTCTATAGACTATTCTATGAACTGATGGGAATGTGTATAAAAAATCAGTCAAAGAACCCTATTGGTGTTGAGGTGGTACAGTCGCTCATAAGAAGTGCTTTACTCGCAATTTGTGGTATGTTCACTTCTCTGATTCCTGAAAAAGATGGCATAACGGATAAACAGACTGCCGACAGCTATTTCCAGGGATTCTTACAATTGTTGCATAGAGAGGAAATAAAACATCGTAGTGTGGAATGGTATGCCGGCAATTTGTTTATCTCGCCCAAATATCTTTCATTATTATGCAAGAGATACTCTGGAAAAACCGCAAATGAGTGGATTACGGAGCATGTCATGGAGGATATCCGATATTACCTTCGTCAGACTAATCTCAGCATCAAACAGATCAGCAACCGACTGGGATTCTCAAATCCCTCTTTCTTTGGCAAGTACGTCAAGGAGCATTTCGGTGTCACTCCCATACAACTCAGAAACAGATAGCCCGATGGATGAAGTCGGTGTCATCATTCGATAAGGGGACATGCCGGCATGTCCCCTTTCATAGTCCTTCTGTGTCATACCGAAGGCACCATGATTTTATGGCTTCTTATTATTTTTCAATATAGATTCTCGCATCTACAGCGGTGACGTTGTCTGCATCGGCAAGCAGTGGGTTGATATCCATCTCCTTAATCTCAGTGGCAAAGCGCAGAAGGGTGGACAGACGAACAATCGTCTCTGCATATTTCTGTTGGTTGATGCCGGCTTGTCCGCGAGTTCCTTCGATGATCCTGTAACCACGCAGAGAACGTATCATGGAGTAGGCCTCGCCGTATGACAAAGGTGCCAGACCGCTGGCCACGTCGCGAAGTACTTCCACAAAGATGCCTCCAAGTCCGCAAAGCACGATATGTCCGAAACGGCTCTCATATTTAGCACCGATAAATAATTCAGTCCCTTTGATCATCTTCTGTACCATAACGGCTTGGGCGCCCTCAATCTTCATCATACGGTCGAACTCCATCTGCAGGTGCTCTGGCGTGCGAATGTCAAGTGTGACACCGCCCACATCGCTCTTGTGGACAGGACCTACCACCTTGGCGACGACAGGATAGCCGATGCGGGAAGCGAAGTCCACCAATTGCTTCTTGTCCGGACTGACAGACTCAGGTACCATGTTGATACCAGCACAGGCTAATAACTGATGAACCAGGTCGGGGGAGATATATCCACTCTCCTTGATGCCGGAGATAATCTCACGTATGTGGGGAACATCCACGCCAAAGAGTTCGATCTCTGGAGGTGCGGGTGCTGGGGTGCGCATCATCTGGGTGAGAGCCGTGGCAAGGGTCACCTCATCACTGAAATTGACATGGCCTTTTTTCAGAAACTCCTCCACCTCGGGACCTGCGGTGTGGAGGCTGGGGAGAATGGGGAACACGGGCTTCTCGCATTCATGGATCTTCTTGTCGAGAACATCGTAGGTCTCGTAAAGTTGCACTAATCCAGGCGTGCCGAAAATCACCATGATGGCATCTATGTTGTCGAAATGATGCTCACAATAGTCGATGGCTATGCCTAATTGCTCGGCATTGCCTGTGGCAAGAATGTCGATAGGGTTGGCGACGGAGGCGCCGGGGAAAAGCTTTGACTTCAATTCCTCGGCGGCAGGCCCCGAGATGGGGGGAACTTGCATGCCACCTTTAGAGAGAGCGTCGGTGAGCATCACACCAGGACCACCGGCATGGGTGACAATGGCAAAATTCTTGCCTTTGATTGGTGGAAGTGTGAAGATGCAACCCACCGTCGTCAGCTCCTCGCGTGAGAAACATCTCACGATGCCTGCCTTGCGGAACAGGGCTTCGACGGCGGAGTCGCTGCTGGCGATGGCTCCCGTATGGGATGAGGCCGCACGGCTGCCGCTCTCTGAACTGCCTGCTTTGATGGCGGCGATGCGACAACCCTTTCTAATGAGTGAACTGGCATGGAAGAGCAGTTTGTCTGGATTGGAGATGTTTTCGATATATAATAGCTTTACCTTTGAGTCACGCTCAGGGTCAAAATGCTCGTCCATATACTGAAGCACATCCTCTATGCCTATTTGCTTGCCGTTGCCGATACTCCACACGGAGTTGAATTGTAGTCCTTTGATGACGGCAGACTCCAGGATAAACACGGCGGTCGCTCCAGAACCGGAGATAAAATCGACTCCCGAGCTGCTGAGGTTAGGAATGGGCTTGGTGAAAACACTGTGATGCCAGGCATTGAGCAGGCCGATGCAATTGGGGCCGATGAGTGCGGCGCCATATCGCTCGCATGTGTCAAGAATATGCTGCTCACGGATGGCACCGGCCTCCGTCTCCTCACCAAATCCAGCTGAGATGATGATGAATGCCCGTACATTCTTCTCGGAGGCCAATTGCTCCACACTGTCCGGACACATTTTCGCGGGAATCACCATGATTGCCAAATCGGTGGGGGGAATTTCCTTGATATCGTGAAACACTTTGATACCCTGGATTTCATCTTCCTTGGGGTTGACAATACGGAGCGTGCCCTTGTAGCCGCCATTGATGAGATTCCTTACTACTGCTCCTCCTGGCTTGTGTGTGTTGTTGGAGCCGCCGATTACTACAATGCTTTCAGGATGTAAAAGTTGCCGGTTAATCATAGTTTGTGTATTTTTGCAAAGGTGTTGTTATTCATATACGAGATGGTCAGGGGCATGCCGTCGCTTATATGACAGCAGCTTCTCCCGTGCAAAAGTAATGCTTTTTTCTAATATTATCAAATAATGTGTCTTTTTTTATAAAATGGGCGGATCTGTTTTATAAATAGACGAAAAATGTACGTCGTATTCCGAGAAATGATGGTGAACGAATGATTTACACTGCTTCTTGAGGAGAACTGGCTGATGAATATCGTGAATATTATATGCATACTTACAAAAAAATGCCGTTTTGTTTGGTTAAATTAATGAAAAGTTATACTTTTGCCAACGAGATGTCACAAATATTAACTTTTTGAACCTATTTTTTGATAAAATAACTGTTTCTCTAACAAATACACTGATGTCATCTTGGCAGTGACACTATTAATAGAATATTTCTGATTTATAAATATTTTGCGTATGAGATTAGTTTTTACACTTGTCATTTCTTTCGTATTAAGTGTGTCGGTGGCTCAGGCACAGGATTTTCCTTTGCAATTTGCTGACGCACAAGGGAACATATTCGCTGATGGCACAGAACTGACACTCGACAAACCCATTATTGAGTCTTATGGATATGGAGATGAGGTCATGATGCCATCTGGAGTGTATGTGTTGAACACCACAGCGGATGAGGTGAATTGCGGTACATCGTATTCAATCTCCAAGTTTAGCAATGGTGTCTTCCAGACCTGCTTCCCCATGAACTGTGTACAACGCAATGGGACTGGCTCATGGACGTCGGAGGTGGGGACTGTCAGCGGCAATGAACTGAAAAATATGCAGACAGAATGGCTGCCTGATGCTGAGGGGGCTGTAGATACAGAGTTCCAACTGCTGAAATACAAAATGAATCCGGTCACTAAAAAGTACACCGTAGAGGCAAATGGTCCGAAAATAAAAATGCATTTTGTTTACGACACTTCCTCTGTCCGTTCGACAGAACTGTCCACAGATCGTATCGCAAGCGTTTCTTATTATTCATTGGATGGCAGAAAGGTGGAGACTCCCGCCCATGGAGCGTATGTGATGAAGGTGACCTATAGCAATGGCGTAACCAAGACAACCAAGCAGATATTCTAAACAATCAGCTTACGATAGCTTTTCTATTATATGGATTTGTAGTGCTGAATTTTATGTCATCGTAGGCCTACTTATGACAATCGTTTAATCATGTTACATAAACCAAACGCTTATGAGAAAATTTAAACTCTTTACGATTGTGGCTTTGCTGCTCTCCATGACGGCAATGGCACAAAACAAACAGCATGTGCTGTCACAGCAACGTATGGCAAGTCTGTCGCCGAATGCGAAAACAGAAGCTAAGACAGCAGTGCCTAAGAAATCTCTGCAAAAACAGGTGGACCTGCGTCGTATGCAGTCCGCAAGAGAGACTCTCGCAGCAAAGAAAGCCAACGGTAAAATCAATGGTCTTAATGCTATGCATAAAGTAAGCAAGGTCGCTAAGGCTGACATACCCTTTATCTCCGAGCAGCCAGAGGGCACTCAGATGATTTACTCACGTAGCGGTTCAGCTTATTATGTGTACATCTTTTATGTTGTAAACACTTCTTTCACAGGTGGAGTCGGCAATGTGGTGTTCGGGCCAGGCAATGAGGTCTATATCCAGGATATCATCTCGCAGGTGAGACTCGGGTCATGGATCAAAGGTACTCTCAATGGCAACAAAATCACCATCGACTTCCCATACCAGGCCGCAGACCTTGATGGAGATGTCTACTACGTGGAGTTGCTGAAATATGATGCCAACGAACAATGGTATGTGCCCTCAGAGAAACAGTCGCTCACCCTCGACTATGACCCCGCAACAGGCACCATCTCCTCACCGGAGAATTCTGCTATCGCTACCGGCGAATCCATCATCGGACTCGTCGATGATGGATTCGAATGGGTCGGATATGCAGACTGGGATGTCAATATGACAAAGATGACAGATGAACCGGTGACCGCACCGGCAGGAATAGAGACTGAGGTCTATTCGCTCTCCGCACCAGGTTACAGCGGCTCTTTGTGCAACGTAGGATTCGATGGTAATGACATCTATGTGCAGGGACTCTACGAGGCTATGCCTGACGCATGGGTGAAGGGTACTGTCTCTGGCGACAAGGTTACCTTCAGCAACGGACAATATATCGGTCCGGATATGTCGATGGGCTTACACCAGTATCTGGTATCGGCTACTGTCGAGCAAGTGTGGGATGACTATTATGGGGAATTCTACGATGAATATACACTCGCTGACCAGGATATCGTATTCGACTATGACGCAACGACAAAGTCGCTCACCAATAGCTCTGTATTCCTTATCAATGCAGGAAAAGATGAGGTGTACTACGCTGCCGCATTCTCAGAAGCTCAGATAAAACCATTTGAGGAAGTGGCTGCCACACCGGCAAATCCCACATTGAGCACGATTTACGAGGGTGGCTATTCCTATTATAGTTGGGGATATGGCTGGGGCTATCTGCTCTTCAATATCCCATGTAGTGATACTGACGGTAATTTCATCGTCGCCGACAAATTGTCGTATGTCGTATACACAAAGGTGAATGGTGAGGTAAAGGAATACACACTCTCTCCCGAGGACTACATCTATCTGGATGAGCCTATGACCGAGATTCCTTACAATTACAGTGACAACTATGATGTCGGCCAGTATGGAACAGACAACTATTTATATTATTATGTCGTGGGACCAGAGGAGTTTGGTGTGCAGAGCATTTACAGAGGTGCTGGAGAAGAGAGACGCTCTGAAATCGTGTGGGCACAGGTGCAATCCTTGGGCTCAGAGGTGCAACCAGACGCCGCTACTCCC
>FLNZ01003261.1_pt1 | contig 16371 bp, 12 predicted proteins | sample 1140391 | NCBI WGS metagenome assembly FLNZ01 (sample SAMEA3878171, study PRJEB12797) | bioreactor metagenome | biome: Moose rumen | place: Sweden | collected 2011-10
ATTATTTATTGCTATCTACTCCCTCCCTTTAAGGGAGGGTCGGGGTGGGTCGTATATTCTCCAAGTAGTTTCAGGTTTTGGGTCAGTGGACTGATGGCATTGATAGCCTGGCGATAGCGCGTGTAGTCGGTGAAGGAGAGGTCGATGTAGAACATATATTGCCACTCCTTGCCGATGATGGGCAACGACTGTATCTTAGTCAAATTCAGTTTGTAGAAACTCAGCACGCTGAGTATGGCAGACAGGCTTCCCTCCTCGTGGGGCAAGGTGAAGACGAGACTCGACTTGTTGACATCCTGCAGGTTGCGCATCTGGAGTGCCTGCTGAGGATTGGCAAGGATGAGAAAGCGTGTGAAGTTGTGTTTATTGGTCTCGATGCCTTCCTGCAGCACTTTCATTCCGTAGATGGTGGCTGCATCCTTGTGGCAAATGGCTGCGTGTCCGTGTATTTGTCCCTTGCTGATGTCGGCAGCGGCTCCTGCGGTATCGCTTACTTCCACCACTTTGAGATTGCGGTGCCGGCTCAGGAAATCGCGGCATTGCATCAGTGCCACTGGGTGGGAGTTTACTTCGCGCAGGTCGTCCCAATCCTCGTCGGGGAGGCACATGATGCTGTGACTGATGTGCAGTTTGTGCTCGCCTACAATGCTCGCCCCGCTGTCGCGCAGCAATTCGTAGTTGTGGAGCAGCGAGCCAGCAATGGTGTTCTCGATGGCTACGATGGCCATCAATTGTGGGTCGCGGCTCATCTCGGCGAATACTTGTTCAAAGGTGTCGCAGCATACCAATTCTATCTCCTTGTCCTTGAAATAACGGTGGGCTGCGATGTCGTGGAAACTTCCTTTAATACCTTGTATTGCAATTCGATGTGCCATGCTGATGTCAAATGTATAAGTTCAAAAGTTGTTTAATTTTATAATAAAAATCCCGCTCCTTTTATCTGGAAGCGGGACCTATATTCAGTTTTACTATTTATTTCTTAAAGTCTAATGTACAGCCTTCCCGCTTCACTCCATTGCTAAAGTAAAAGTAATAAAAGGAAGCATAAAAGCGTACGCTTTGCATCATTCTGTTTACAATTTATTGATTTTTCGACTGCAAAGATAATAACTTTATATGAAATGGCAAAGGAAAATGTTATTTTATTTTAAAACCAAGCGATTCTACAGCCGAATGTATGAGATTTTCGTCTATATTTCCACTGACGATGGCCTTATTCTCACTCAAACTGACACTGACATCTTCCACACCCTCGATGCTGCGGATGGCGCGTTCCATGTTGGTGGCGCAATGACTGCAGTTCATGCCTTCGATATGGAATACTTTTGATGTTGCGTCAATTTCACAGGTGTCTTCCTCATCATGATAGTGATGAAACAATGCGTTGATGAACAACACAAGGAACAGGATGGCGCAGATGATGTTGAATGTGCCGAGTTCCTCAGTCGTGCAGCAACCTTCTTGCATGCGCAAGCCCAGCGTGAACCAGTCGCGCGGCAACAGATAGTCGATGCCCAAGCCAAAACCGATGGCACCGCCGACAATAGCGAGGAGATAAAGCAACAACGTGCGGCGTCCCATAACTTTGTTGATGACCAACAGGCTTGCCACATTACAGGCAGGACCTGCCATAAGCAGAACGAGTGCTGTGCCGGGTGTCAGTCCCTTTAGCATCAGTGCTACGGCAATGGGAATGCTGCCAGTGGCGCAGACATACATCGGCACACTTATCGCGAGAACCAACAGGATGGAGAGCATGGAGTTGTCCTTGAAAACCTCGAACCATGTGTCTGGAACCAAAGATGTTATCATTCCTGCGACAATAAGTCCGATAACCAACCACTTGCCGATGTCGGCCATCATTTCCACATAGCCATAGGTTAAGGCAGAGCGCATGTGCTGGAGGAAACTCTCCGATTCGTTGCATTGTGTGGAACAAGCACATCCTTCTGTCTTTGCCGTGTTAGCCTCATTCGCAGAGAGGGTGCTTTGCGGCTCGAATCTATTGACGAGTGCTCCACCGAATATGGCAGTTATGAAGGCCACGATAGGACGAATGATGGCAAAGGGAAGTCCCATGAGCGAATAGGTTGCGATGATGCTGTCGATGCCAGTTTGCGGGGTGGCGATGAGGAAGGAAACGGTGGCTCCCTTGCTTCCCCCTTCGCGGCGAAGTCCCATCGCTGTGGGCAATACGCCACACGAGCACAAAGGGAGAGGAACACCGAAGAGGGCGGCTAAAAGAACACTACGGAAGTTGGGTTGGCTCAGGTATTGTGAATAAATCTGACGCGGAATGAATGCATGCATCAATCCTGCGAGCAGAAAGCCGAGCAACAAATAGGGGACCATTTCAGTTGTCATAGCCCAAATGTCAAGAAATAGGGATTGTAACATAGCAGTATCTTTTTTTTGATTTACACTGCAAAGTTACGACCTATTTCTTGCAACTCGGTTGCGAAGTCACATTTTAAGGCGAATAATCAGGATGCGTCGTGTATTTTCGGTCACACGATAGCGGTGGTCGATGCGCAGGTTTGCCACCCACACAATGTTGCTGCCCATACAAACGAGCCATTGGTTGCGCTTTTCCAACACATTCTGCTTGAGGTCGGTAAGGAAGTCGCTGATGAGTCGCGTGCCATGCTTCATTCCGAAGGGTTGGAAGCGGTCGCCCTCTTGTGGATGCCTGAGCGTGAGGCCGTAGGAAGCATCTGTTACTTCACTTCCCATGATAGTTTGTGCATCCAAATAGGCGTAGTCGGGTGTCAGGGGTTGCTTCTTCAACCAAGCTAAAGGTGTGTCCACTTCCACCTCCTTCACTTCCAGTTGGGGCATGGATTCTTCAGTCTTTTTCTCCTCCACCACAATTTCCCCACCGTGACGAACTACACGATGACTGGTGCTTTCAAACATCGCCCCTGAACGGTTGCTCTTGAGCATATCGCGCTCTTGTGCTGGGGTGAACCCCATTCCGCGCAGCTTTTCGTGAAGGGTGGCGGCATCCATTTCGTCGGAGTTCTCTATTCCTTTTATATAATAAGGTATAGCATCTGCCACATGATTGGCAGCCTCGCAGATGTGGCGAACGGCCTGTGGATTGATGTTGCGCAGTAGGGGGATGATGTCGAGTCGAATATGGTTGCGCTTGGCATCGCGAATCAGATTGGTGCTGTCCGTGACATAGTCCTGACCGATGCTTGAAAGGTAGTTCTGGATTTCCTGCCTTGACTTGTCGAGCAAGGGGCGTATGATGTTGCGGTTTTCCGACCTCATGCCTGCAAGGCCGCGAAGTCCTGTGCCTCGGATGAGGTTGAGCAATACCGTTTCAGCCTGGTCGTCCTGATGATGAGCCACGGCGATGTAGTCTGCCTTGAGACTTTGTCGCATCTCCTCGAACCACTCGTATCGGAGGTCTCTGGCAGCCATCTCGATGCTGATGCCCTGGTTCTTTGCATAGAAGAGGGTGTCGAAGTGCTTGACATGAAGGGGTACACCCAAGCGTTGGCACAGGTTTGTGACAAATTGCTCGTCGCGATTTGATTCGGCACCACGCAACTGGAAGTTGGCGTGCAAGGCTTCCAGCGTATGCTTGCCTTCTTCGAGCATCATGCGCAGCAAGGCAACGCTGTCGGCTCCTCCGCTCAATGCGACGAGTATCTTCATGTGGGCAATCTTTCTTTTATGGATTCGGTACGTTTGGCTATAGTTCGATTCCTGCTGCTTACATATTCAGCAGGGCACGGGCATTGTCGAGGGCTGCCTGAGTCAGGGCTGTGCCAGAAAGCATACGCGCAAGTTCCTCTACGCGATTCTCAGATGTAAGAAGTTCTATGTGTGTGGTGGTTTGTTCTGAGGTTTCGGTCTTGAATACATGGTAGTGGTGGATGCCCCGAGCGGCAATCTGTGGCAGGTGGGTGATGGCTATGACTTGCCGCCCCCCATCGCCCATTTCACGCATGGCTTCTGCCATCCGTTCGGCTATGTGACCCGAAACGCCCGTGTCTATCTCATCGAATATGATGGTCGGGAGGCGTACGATGCCGCTTGTCATTGCCTTGAGGCACAGCATCAGGCGACTGATTTCGCCACCGCTTGCCACTTGTGACAGGGGGAGGAGGGGGGTGCCTGTGTTGGCAGAAAAGAGAAAGGCTATTTTATCGCGTCCTGTGGGGGTGAGGACCGGACTTTGAGTAAGGGCTACCTCGAAGCGAACATTGGGCATACCCAAGGGTGCGAGGCGCTTGTGCATTTCCTCTTCCATCTTGCGTGCGGCTTGGGTGCGCGATTGTGTGAGTGCTTGTGCCTGTGTGTCGAGTTGCAACTCCATTTCACTTATCTGCTGAAGTTGCTGTGCCAGTAAGGCATCGCTGTTTTCAATGACAGACACGCGCTGTGCCAAATCGTCCCGCAAGGCAATAAGTGAGGGGATGTCGGGGCTGTGGAACTTTTGCTTTAAGTCGTGGAGTTGTGCCATGCGTTGGCTGGCTTGCTCCAGTTCCTCGGGGTCGTAGTCGATTTGCTCTGCCCCGTTGGATATCTCTTGTGAAACATCACGCAGTTCGATGTAACAACTATCGAGGCGTTCTGCCAGTTGTTCGGCAGGGACATAGACAGAGGATATGCTTTCCAAACGGCGCTTTGCCTCGCGGAGTTGCTGGATGAGTCCGTTGGTTTCACCCTCAAGCAAGTCTGCACTTTGGTATAGTGCCGACTTGATGTCCTCGGCATGTTCCAATGTGGAGAGCCTATGCTCAAGTTCTGTCTCTTCATCCTCCGTGAGACAGGCATCTTGGAGTTGCGCGAGTTGGAAGGCGAGATAGTCTTGCTCCTCTCTATCCTTGTCTGCCTGCGCCTTAGCCTGTTCATAATCAGCCTGTGCTTGACGGTAGGCTTTGTAAAGCGACTGATATTGAGAGAGCGCATTAGATGTCTGAGCAACGGCATCAAGTGTCTGGAGTTGAAAGTTTTCGGCTCGTAGCAGCAAGTTCTGGTGCTGGCTGTGGATGTCGATAAGTTGGTCGCCGAGTTCCTTCAAGTCATTTAGTGCAGTCGGGGTGTCGTTGATGAACGCGCGAGACTTGCCTGTGGCGGTCAGCTCGCGGCGTATGATGCACTCCTGCCCGTCGAAGTCAAGGTCGTGGCTGTCGAAGTATTCTTGGAAATTGTATGCCGAAAGGTTGAAGGTGGCCTCAATGACGCAACGCTGTGCGCCTGCTTTTATCATGCGCAAGTCAGCGCGTTGTCCCAGCAACAGTCCTATGGCACCAAGCAGTATGCTCTTGCCTGCACCAGTCTCCCCCGTAATAACAGAGAAACCATCCTCGAAGTTAATGTCGAGATGGTCAATGAGTGCATAGTTTTCTATGTGCAGGGAAACGAGCATGGGCTACTTTTTAATTTTCTCCCAATAATCGGCAAGTGAGGTATTGATGCCGAAGAGAATGTCATAGGCAGCCTCTTTCTCTTGACTGGTGCCTTGTTTGCTGAATATGTTGACCAATTCGTCGCGCTTGTACTCGGTAAAGAGAACTGGCAACTGGCTCATGGTGCGTGCCGACTTGGAAGCATCGAGCAACTCCAATGCCTCGCTGATGGCCTTGCGTCCACTTTCGGCATTGTCTGCCATTTGGTCAAGTCCTTCACGGTGGTACTTATAGACGAGTTGGCGATAGTCCTCCATGGAACCGTCAAGGTAGTCATTGAGTAAGCCGAAGCGGTTCTTGTTGTCGTTGAACGAGGCCCAACCAGGGAACCCAAGATTCTGAGCATTGTTGACAATGTTCTCTGCCGTCTGCAGGTAGGCGGTGCCGCCAAGTGGCGAAAAGGAATCCATGTCGTAGCCTATAATCATGTAGGCATAGTATGCCAGCATGGCGGTGAGATTGTTGTCGATATAATCTGGGTTCCATTCCAATTGGTCGGAGGTCTGGAAACGGAACTGAAAGTCTGCATCGCGGGTGCTGTAAAGTGTGGTGTTGTACGAACTGTTGAATACGGGGCGACTGCTGGTCATGAGCAGGGTGCTCTTAATCATGCTTTCCGACTCGTCCCACGAACTTACCGTGATGTTGAAGTTACAGTCAATCTTTTCTTTCTCTTCGAAATGCAGGTCAGTCCACTTATGTTCGTTGAGGAAAGCCTCGGCCTTCTCTTTTAGGGCATCGAAGACCTCGGTCTTGGTGTTTGACAGTTGCGCCGTGTTGATGGAGACACGGGCATGAAGTTCCTGTGCGAAAAGAGATGGGGTAAATGAACATACAAGAAAAGGGGAAAGCAGCGTGAGCCACATCCTCCCACTTAAGATGTTATGTTTCCTGGTTACTCCCATCCTTACATTATTGAACTAAGTTCGTCCACAATATCCTTTGCCACCTCTGTCTTGGGCTTTAGGTCGAAGACTTTGGTTGCGTCCTTGGAAAGGATACTTACCTTGTTGGTATCGTGTTGGAATCCTGCACCTGAATCGCGCAGGGAGTTGAGTACGATAAAGTCGAAGTGCTTACGCTCTAACTTTTCTTGGGCGTTGGCATCTTCGTTACAGGTCTCAAGTGCAAAGCCCACAAGCCGCTGGTTGGGCTGCTTCATTTCCCCAAGTTTCTTGGCAATGTCCTGCGTGGGGGTAAGATTGAGCACGAGATTGTCGCCGTGGCGCTTGATTTTCTCGTGGGCAATGCTTTCGGGCGTGAAATCTGCCACAGCCGCACACAGGATGCCTGCCTGACAAGTAGGGTAGAGGTGTACAGAGGTTTCGTACATCTCATGGGCACTCTCCACCTTCGTTACGTGTATGCTGCTGTGTTTGGGTAGGTTGGACATAGGGCCTGCGATAAATTCAACCTCGGCTCCTCGCAAGGCACATTCTTCAGCCAAAGCTATACCCATCTTTCCGCTACTGTAGTTGCCAATAAAGCGAACGGGGTCGATGCGCTCGTAAGTGGGACCTGCGGTAATTAGCACACGCTTGCCTGCGAGGTCTTTCTCATAGAAAAAGTCGTTGAGGACCTCCACTATGTTCTCAGGCTCCTCCATGCGTCCTTTGCCTTCAAGGTGACTGGCCAATTCGCCGGAGGTGGGCTCGATGATGTGATTGCCGCGACGCCGCAATGTGTCGAGGTTTTCCTGTGTGGAGGGATGTGCAAACATATCGAGATCCATGGCGGGTGCTACAAATACGGGTGCCTTCATGGAGAGGTAGGTAGTAATGAGCATGTTGTCGGCGATGCCGTGTGCCATCTTTCCGATGGTGCTGGCGGTAGCGGGGGCGACAAGCATGGCATCGGCCCATAGCCCGAGGCTGACATGGCTGTGCCACGTGCCGTCGCGCTGCGAGAAGAATTCGCTGATGACGGGCTTAGATGTCAGTGCGCTGAGCGTGATAGGTGTTATGAATTCTTTGCCCGCAGGGGTAATGACCACCTGCACCTCAGCACCTTGCTTTACCAACAGGCGAATGAGTATGCACGCCTTATAGGCTGCAATACTACCCGTAATGCCCAGAACGATTTTTTTACCTTGCAGCATATTTCAACCATAGTTTCTGGAACACCTGCTTGGTGTTGAGCGTGAAGTCGCTTTGCATGAGCCAACCGTAATAACCAGAGTCTTTTGGGAAGACATCCTTTACCTTCACGCCCTTGTACTTGCCGAAGTTGATGACCTCGTTGCCATCTTCGTCGAGGACTACGCGCCCCGCAAAGTCCACGAAACGCTTGCCACCAATGATGCTGGCATCTGCCAAAGCGTCCACATTGTTCTGCAATTGGCGTTCTTCTTCTTCCTGACGACCAGGGGCATACATATCCAGTTGACCCTGCAGGACGCGCCAGGTGGCTTCGGTATCTTGGTCAGCAAGGTGGGCTTGGAAGTCCTCCTCCATCTTGCGTCCGCAATAGAACTTGTAGGCGGCTGCCAGATTGCGGCTTTCCATCTTTTTGAAGATGTTGCAGGCGTCGATAAAGCGTGCGTGCGAGAAATCAAAATTGATGCCAGCACGCAGGAATTCCTCGCACAAGAGGGGCACATCGTAGCAATTGGAGTTGTAGCCCGCAAAGTCACAGCCCTTAAACTTTTCTGCCAATTCGGGTGCCAGTTCCCTGAACGTCTTGGCGTTCTTTACCATATCGTCGGTAATGTGCGTCAATTCCTGTACTGCCTGAGGAATGGGGATTTGTGGATTGACAAAGATATTGCCACGCTCCTCGCTGCCATCTGGGTGTGCGATGATGTACGATATCTGTATGATACGAGCCGTGGCGATGTCCAAACCTGTGGTCTCCAGGTCGAACACCACCAACGGACGAGTTAAATTCAGTTTCATTCTAATATAATAACATTAGCCATTGACCTTCGGGCGACTTTTCTCGCAACTTGGGATAACTCGAATGGGTTCGGTTCTCCTCTTGCTGCCCCCAAAGTTATCCCTTAATCATTCAGCATCATGGGCATCAGCAACATCAGTGTGTCCTCACTCTCAGGCTGTTCTGCAGGTACGATAACGCCTGGACGGCTGGGGTCGGCCAGCTTAATGGTCAGAGCCTCGCCCTCCAGAATGTTGGCAATCTCCTGCATGAACAGGCAGTTGAAACCGATGTTGATGGGGTCGTTCTTGTACTCACATACAAGGTTTTCCACGGCGTGGGTCGAGTAATCCGTGTCCTCGGTATTGAGTTGCATCAGGTTGGCCTCGAGATGAAGTTTCATGAGCGGTGTGGCCTGATTGGAGAATACGGCAATGCGCTTCAGTGCGCTAAGCAGACTGCCACGGTCAACAGTGGCCACATAGGGGTTGTTGGTAGGTATGACACCATTGTAATTGGGATAGCGCCCCTCGATAAGGCGGAAGTACATGTCGAAGTCTTCGGCATGGATTTGTGCCTTCTCGTTATCGAAGCTGATGCTTACCTGTGTACCCTTTTGCAGGACGCCACGCAGGATGGATGCAACCTTCTTGGGAAGTATGAAATTCTTTTCCAGACCAGTCTTCACGTTGCGATTGATGTAGCGCACCAACTTGCGACCATCGGTGCTGGCGAAGGTAATATCTTCGGGATGGATGTCGAGGTAAATACCCGTCATCACAACGCGGATTTCGTCGTTGGCCGTAGCAAAGAGACAGCGGTTGACACCCGTAAGCAGGATGTCTGCCTCCAGGTCAACCTTTGTGCTATCCTCGGCAATGGGTTGTGGGGCAGGGTAGGTGGCGGCGTCGTAGGCCATGAGGGAGAATACGCCCGTCTGGTGCTGACCCTGCAACTCGTGTGACTCGGGATTGTAGTCAAAGGTAAGGGGCTGTTCTGCAAGTTCCTTTATCGAATCCATGATGGTGCGAGCCGTAACACAAAGTTGTGCGTTATTGTCGCTATCCACCAAGGGGATGCTGGTGATGAAATACTTCTCGCCATCGCTTGCCGTAATGGACACTTTTCCGTTCTTAATGTCGAAGAGGAAGCAGTCGAGGATGGGCATACTGTTCTTGGCTGTCATGACTTTGCTGGCAGCGGCAAGGCGACCATAAAGGGCCGTGCTGGAAACAACGAATTTCATAGTATATACTTTATTTAGATTACTTTTGTCGTGTTGGTATATATATATTCCTCTACAAAAATAATAAATAAAAGCGAGATGCCCAATATAAATCTTCAAATATTTTATCTTCACTACCTTATTTTCCCCTTTTCCTTTGCTTTTTCGCTCACTTTTTTGTACCTTTGCATCTGAATAAGCAATAATTATTAAATTCAAAGATAGAAAAATGGAACTTACAGGGAAAATTATTTATGTGTTGCCCGAGCGTAGTGGTATCAGCCAGCGTAGTGGCTCGGAATGGAAAGTTGCCACCTATGTGTTGGAGACCCAGGAGCAGTATCCCAAGAAGATGTGCTTCGAGGTCTTTGGCTCTGACCGCATTCAGCAGTTGAACATTCAGGCAGGCGAGTTTCTTACGGTGTCTTTCGACATTGATGCCCACGAGTACAATGGTCGATGGTTTAACTCGATTCGTGCCTTTTCGGTAAATCGTAATGCGGCTGCTGGCGCACCGGTTGCACCTCAGGATGGTGCTGTGCCTTTTGAAGGTGCTCCTGCTGCTCCCACTGCTCCCGCTGCTGCTCCTGCTCCTACGGCTGATATGGCTCCCTTTGGTGGTGAGGCAGGAAGTGAGGACGGTAGCGACCTGCCCTTCTAAGCCCTGTGCATCTTGTACAAGGAAAGCCCGACCTTATGGCCGGGCTTCTTTGTTATCGGTTCATGTGGTCAACCGATATATTTTGCCTTGTGATTTGATAGTAACCAGGAGGTCGGAAGGTTAGTAATGTTCGTTGTGTAAGATTACTATCGTGGGCATCCTAAGAATACTATCGCGTGGAGGGGAACATTACTGTTGCTGTGCTTGCTCTGCTCCGCCGCCAAGTGCCTGATATAGGTCGATGACACCAGAAATGACGGCAAACCGATTGCTGAGTTGCGTCATCTGTGCATTAAGCAATCCGCTTTGGGCCGTGAGGACTTGCAGATAGTTCACCTGATTGGAGTTCTTCATAAGTGCCTCAGTGGCAGAAACCGCATCGGCAAGGCTATTTACCTGGTTGGTAATAAGTTGTTCTTTTGCACGTGCTACGTTGATGGCAGCCATAGCCGAACTTACTTCATAACCTGCATCCAGCACCTTTTGCTGGAACCCAATCTTTGCCACTTCCTGTTCAGCCAGCGCGTTCTTGTAGGCAGCACGAATCTTTCCCTGTGCAAAGATGGGCTGAGTGAGATTGCCCACGAGAGCCGCGATGATGCCACCTGGGTTGACAACTAAATTACCAAGCGAGTTGGTGTATTGCCCCGAAGCAGAGATGTTGAGGGAGGGGAAGAAGGCAGCCTTGGCATAGTTCTTCTGGTAGAATGCAGCGGCGAGTGCCAGTTCTGCCTGACGGACATCGGGGCGGCGTGAAAGGATGCTGATAGGCACGCCGGTGGTGCAGAGGGCGGGAGCCTGAAACGAATCGATGTTGCTGCGGGCGATGTGATGGGGAACTTCGCCAATGAGGTTTGCCAGGGCATTCTCCACGCTGACTATGTTGTCCTCCAGTGTCACGACGCTGGTCAGTATGCTCCAGTACTGGGCTTCGGTGCTTGCCACGGCAGCCTTGTTGCTCATACCTGCATCCATCAGTTGTTGGGTAACCTCGAGGTTCTTCTTCCAGTTCTCGCTCGTTTCTTTCGCAATTCGCAGTTGCTCGTCAAGCATGCAAAGGGTGTAGTACATATTGGCAATATTTGCCACAACAGCCGTTTGTACGGCTTGGCGCACGGTTTGCATGTTTTCCACGGCCACTTCACTTCCTTTCTTGGCATTACGCAATTGTCCGAAGCAGTCTATTTGCCAGTTGGCGACGAGGGGGATGGAGTAGGTCTTGGTGGCTCCGTTGCCCATGACCCCTTTATATTCCGGACGGTTCGAGGTGTCCCAGATGCCGCTTATGGTTCCTTGCGGTGACAGGGCAAGCGATGGGAAGAATGCCCACTTTGCTGCCTTCAGGTTGTTCTGTGCTTCCTGAATGCGTAGGTCGGCTTGCCGCATATTGGCATTTTGTGCCAGGCCACGCTCTATGAGTGCCTGAAGTTGCGGGTCGGTGAACATTTCACGCCACGAGAGGTCGCCCAGGCCGAGTGAGTCGCCACTCAAGGCCGAACCATAGATGCCCTCAACTACGATGTCATTGGGACGTTCGTAGCTTTTGAACACGCCACAGGAGGACACTAAAACTAAAAGAGAGAAATTAAGTATTAAAAGTGATATGCGTCTCATATTGTATATTGTCAATTATACTTCTGGTGAGTAATGTTTTGCCTTTTCTTCCTTGCTCCGTTCTTGTTCCATGAGGAACTGCTGATCGGCTTCCTCCTTCATTGCGGGACGAATCTTTTCTTGCAGATATTCAAAGAATATAAAGAAGACAGGCACGGTGAAGAGTATGGCAAAGGTGCCCACAATCATACCGCCCACGACGCCCACACCGATGGTGCGGTTACCATTGGCACCTGCACCCGTTGCGAGAAGCAGGGGTACCATACCCAAGACACAGGTGAGGACTGTCATAAGAATGGGGCGCAGACGAGCCTCGGCTGCAGCATAGGCAGCCTCAACTATGCCCATCCCCTTGCGGCGGCGCTCAAGGGCGAATTCCGTAATCAGAATGGCTGTCTTTGCCAACAAGCCAATGAGCATGATGACACCTGTTTGCAAGTATATGTTATTCTCAATCTTTCCGACAGGTGGGAACACCGTATAGACTTGATTCCAGAGCCATGCAAAACCGAACGAGCCCAAAAGGCCTGCAGGCACGGAAAGTATGATGGCAAAGGGAACGAGGAAACTCTCGTAAAGACTTGACAGTATAAGGAAGATGAGTATGACGCAGATGGCATAGATGAATATAGTCTGGTTGCTGCCCATCTGCTGATACTCCTCACGCGAGATGCTGCCATATTCGTAACTGATGTAGTCGGGCAGGGTCTGTTGCTTGACTTCTTCGACCGCTTTCATGACATCGGTGGAGGTAAAGCCCTGGGCGGGTGATGCCATGATGCTGATTTCGGAGAATAGGTTGAAACGAGTGTCGTTTTCAGGACCAAGGACAGGTGTCAACTTGACGAATTGCGATATGGGAGCCATGCTGGCACCATTGCGCACATACATATTAGATAGGTCAATCTCGCTGGTGCGATACTTCGGGTCGGCTTGCAGCATGACGCGATACACTTTGCCAAACTGGTTGAAGTTCGATACATACGAACCACCGCAATAGCTTCCCAAGGTCGAGAGCACGGTGGCTGGAGATATGCCAGCCAGTTTGCATTGTGCGGCATCTACTTCCACCTGATACTGAGGATAGGTGCGCGCATAGGAGGTCATGGCCATCTGCACCTCGTCACGCTGGTTCAGGGCTGCAAGGAACTGATTGGTAAGTTGGAGGAACTCGCCCTTGTCGCCGTCCGACTTGTCCTGCAGGTGGAGGTCAACGTTGGAGCCCATGCCATAGCCCGGAATCATACCTGGTTCGAATACGAATATCTGTGCTTCTGGTATCTCTTTGGCGAGTTGTCCCATGAGCATGTATTTCTTGATGCTGGAGTTGTGAATGAAACCTGAGCCGGGAATCCAGTTGCCAGAACGGTCGTCCCAGTGTTTCAGTCGCAGGATGATCATGGCGTTGGCGGCACCTTGCCCATTCATCATGCCGTAACCTGCCACGCGAGAGAACAGGCGGATGTCTTCATCCTTCTCGATGATGGCCTGCACCTTGTCGAGCACCTTCTCGGTCTGCCCGAGGTTGGAGCCTGGGGGACAGGTGACGTTCACCATCAGCACACCCTGATCTTCCTGAGGAACAAGTCCCTTCGGCAGGTTGGTCATGGTCAGATAGAGAAGCACAAAGGCTATGGCGACGCTGCCCCATGCCACCCAACGATGGCTGACCACGCCATGCAGGGCATGGGAGTATTTGTGCATGACGGCACCGAACGACGCTTCATAGGCTGCACGCACGCGGCCATTGAGACTTTTCTCGCTCTTCTTGCTGTCGCTGGGGCGCATAAACATTGCACACAGGGCAGGGCAGACCACCAGGGCACTGATGCAGGAGATGCCCACGGCAGTGGCCAATGTGATACCAAACTGGGTGTAGAACATGCCGGAGGTGCCGCCCATCATCGTCACGGGTATGAACACCGCCATGAAGACGAAGGTACAGGAGATGACAGCCATCGTCACGTCGCTCAGGGCATCCTTTGTGGCTTGATAACTACTCTTATAGCCTGCATCGAACTTTGCTTGAACCGCTTCTACGACAACTATGGCATCGTCAACCACCGTGCCGATGGCCAGCACGAGGGCAAACAGCGTCAGTAGGTTGAGTGTGAAACCTGCGACGCGCAAGGCTGCGAAGGTTCCTATCAGCGAAATGACGATTGATATGGCAGGAATGAGCGTAGCCTTGAAGTCTTGCAGGAAGAAATAGACCACCAGCACAACGAGGATGAGCGCGATAATCAGCGTTTCCTCTACGTTGCCGATGGATTCGAGCAGGAAGTCGTTGGACGACATCATCTGCACGAAGTGCAAGCCCTTTGGAAGGTCTTTCTCCAGTTCTTTCAGTTTTGCAGAGAATCGGTCGTTGGTCTCCTTGGCATTGGCACCAGCCAATTGGAAGGCCATGAACTGCACGGCGGGCTTGCCGCTCACCTGGCCGCTGTAGCCGTAGTCGGCCTGTCCCAACTCGATGTCGGCGACATCCTTCAGACGGAGTATGCTGCCGTCCGATTTGGCAGATATAACGATATTCTCAAATTGTTCGACCGACTTCAGGCGGCCTGTGTACTTCATTGTGTATTGGTACACATTGTCCACTCCCTTGCCGTGTCCGCCTTCGATGGGCTTCTCGCCAAGGTTGCCGACTGCTGCTTCAAGGTTCTGTTCGGCCAGGCAACCCGTGATGTCTGAGGGAATAAGCCCATGCTGAGCCATCACCTCGGGCTTCATCCAGATACGAAGCGAATAGGACGCGCCGAGTGCGAATACTTCACCCACGCCCTGAATACGCTTCAGCTGCGGGGTGACGTTGATGTTCATGTAGTTTGCCATGAAATTGGCGTCGTACTCTGGCACATCGCTCACGAGGGCGTTAATCTGGAGGAACGAGGTCTGGCGCTTGAAGGTGGTCACACCTATCATGGTCACCTCCTGCGGCAGCAGACCTTGAGCCATGGATACGCGATTCTGCACGTTCACGGCCGCCATGTCGGGGTTGGTGCCTTGTTTGAAGTAAACCGTAATGGTGGCGGAGCCGGAGTTGGTGGACGTGGAAGTCATGTACATCATGTTTTCCACGCCATTGATGCTCTCTTCCAGTGGTTGGATAACAGCCTTTGTCACGGCCTCGGCACTGGCACCCGGGTAGGTGGCGCTGACCATCACGGTTGGAGGTGCTATATCGGGGAACTGCTCTACTGGCAGGCTAAAATAGGATATGACACCCAAGAACAATATGACGATGGCTATGGACATCGCCATCACAGGGCGTTTGATAAATATATTTCCTTTCATTGTCAATGGTCATTTATTTATGGTCAGTGTTGATGCTTTGCATCGAGCCTGCTCACGTTCGGCATAGCCAACGTCAGCATTGCTTTGCGCTCGCTCAATTGCAGCCTTCAATAGTCAATTACTTCTTCACCTTTTGGTCTTCCTTCACCATGCTGGCACCTTCGGCAACAATTTCAGTACCTGCCTCCAGACCTTCGGCAACGATGAATTCCTTGCCGTTGTTCTGAGGCATGATGCTGATAATCTTGCTGTGTGCCACACCGTCTTTGTCCACTACATAGACCTTGTGCTTGTCCTGCATCTGCACTACGGCGGCAGCGGGCACGACAAGGACGTTCTTGTACTCGACTGGTACGATGACGTTGCCCGTCGAACCAGAGTGGAGCATGTGGTTGGGGTTGCTGAAGACGGCACGCAACTGTACGCTGCCAGTCGAACGGTCAACCACACCGCTGGCAGACTCCACGGTACCAGTGCTTTCATACATAGAACCATCCACTAACTGCAGTTGCACGCTGGGCATTTCCTTGATTGCCTTTTCGATGCTGCCTGCCTGACGAGTGATGTCGAGGAACTGGCTTTCGTTCATGCTGAAATAAACATACATCTGGCTATTGTCAGACACCGTGGTCAAAGCCTGGGGAATCGTGGGACCAACAAGCGCGCCCTGGCGATAGGGCAGTGTGCCTACGACACCATTGGCAGGACTCTTTACCACAGTATATGACAGGGAATTGCGGGCATTCACCACTTGCGCCTTTGACTGAGCAACTTGCGCCTTTGCCGTGAGCAGGGCGTTTTCAGCGGTCTTCATGTCAAAGTCGCTCACGACTTGTTGCTCAAACAATTGTTTGCGGCTCTCGTAGTTCAGTTGTGCCGTGGCCTCTTGCGCCTGAGCGGCTTTCAGTGCAGCCTCTGCTGTGTTCAGTGCAGCCTGGTAGGGAACCTGGTCGATGATGAAAAGGGCTTGTCCCTTGCTCACTTTTTGTCCTTCGGTCACACACAGGCGTTGCAGGGTTCCGCTAACCTGAGGATATACTTCAATATCCTGACGACCACGAATCGTGGCACTGTATTTCGTCTCCAAGGAGACATCCTTTTGGGACACCTTGGTCGTCTTAAATTCAACGACGGAGTCTTGTTGTTGCTTGTTACCTCCGCACGAACACAGCATGGCACTCGTGGCCAATGCCGATACAAATAAAAGTTTGATGTGCTTTCTCATATTTTAATCTGATTTGAATCTTTTTTATAATTCTTTAGGGATGTTCTAT
>FLNZ01002938.1_pt1 | contig 16357 bp, 11 predicted proteins | sample 1140391 | NCBI WGS metagenome assembly FLNZ01 (sample SAMEA3878171, study PRJEB12797) | bioreactor metagenome | biome: Moose rumen | place: Sweden | collected 2011-10
CGGCGCAGCGGAAAGCATCGCACAGGCTCCAGGGAAAAACCCCTTCAATCCGCTTTTCCTCTTCGGCGGCCCCGGACTGGGCAAAACCCACATCGCCCAGGCAATCGGCATAGATATTAAGGAACATTTCCAGGATCTTACGGTACTCTATGTTACGGGCCACGAATTCAAGACCCAGTACATGGATGCCACCCAGGGTAACCGCCTGGTAGATTTCATTGCATTCTATCAAAGGATAGACGTACTCATAGTGGACGATATCCAGGACATGATGGGGCAGGGCACGCAAAACGCCTTCTTCAACGTTTTCAACCATCTACACCAGAATGGCAGGCAGCTCATTTTCACCAGCGACCGCGCTCCGGTAGACCTGCAGAATTTTGAAGACCGGCTCATGTCCCGCTTCAAATGGGGCCTTTCGGTGGAACTTCTCCGCCCGGACTATGCGACGCGCCTGCAAATGCTCCGCAGCCGCGCCCAGCGTGAAGGCGTATCCCTCAGCGAAGATGTTCTCTCATACCTTGCGGGGCGCATAAAGACAAATTTCAGGGAGCTGGAAGGCACTCTCACCTCACTTGTCGCCCATGCAACGCTGGCGCACCGCGCAATAGATGTAGATCTTGCACAGCTTGTGAGCGGCAAGATAGTAGGAGAACAGACCACGGAAATTTCCACAGACCTTGTAATCCAGAGCGTCTGCGAGTATTTCAACATCACCAGAGATGCCCTCGTGTCCGCTTCCCGCAAGCGCCAGATTGTACAGGCACGTCAAATTGCAATGTACGAGTGCAGGAGCCTCATTCCAAACTGTTCCCTAAGCACCATCGGCTCAGCTCTGGGCGGCAAGGACCACGCAACCGTAGTGCATGCATGCAATACCGTCCAGGACCTCATGGACACGGACAAACTCTTCCATCAGTGGGTGGAAGACATAGAAAGCATGATTGTAGTAACTGTTAATTAGCCTCGCATCAGTGAAACGGCTTCAGCGGGATTTTCGGCCTTGAAGACGGAACTCCCTGCTACGAGTATGGTCGCTCCCGCTTCCACAACCTTTGCGGCATTGTCCGGACCTATCCCGCCGTCAACCTCAATGGGCACGTTTTCCCGTCCAATGCGGCATAGCTCCTCCTTCACGGCCTTTATCCTGCTGATGGATTCTGGGATGAACTTCTGCCCTCCGAAACCCGCAAAAACGCTCATTATAAGCACGAAATCTACTATGGGAAGGTAGGGGAAAATCTTTTCCACCGGGCAGTCGGGATTAATTACTATGCCCGCCTTCACACCCTTTGACTGTATCTTTTCAATCACGGATGCCGACTCCTCCTGTGCCGCCTCATAATGAAAGCTTATCATGGATGCGCCGGCATCGGCGAAACGCTCTACATACTTCTCCGGATGCGCTATCATAAGATGCACGTCAAGCGGTTTGCGGGCCTTCTTCGCTATAGCCTCCACAACAGGAAAGCCAAATGAGATGTTGGGCACGAAAGTGCCGTCCATCACGTCCAGATGGAAAATATCGGCCTCACGGTTCACAAGTTGAACGTCTTTTTCCAGATGCAGGAAATCGGCCGACAGCATTGATGGCGCTATCTGTATCATTCGTAATTGAGAACTACGTCGTTAAGGTGGGCGACAAAGCGGTCGAGAGATGCAAGCTCCAGCTTTTCACCGGGGGCATGCACTCCGCGCAGGGTGGGGCCGAAGGATATCATGTCAAGGTGGGGGAATTTCTCGAGGAACATGCCGCATTCAAGGCCTGCATGTATGGCTTTCACCTTGGGATCAACCCCGAAGAGCTTCCTGTAGGAATCTACGCAGACCTTTAGGATATGCGAATCAAGATTTGGCTTCCAGCCGGGATATCCCCATTTGTGCTCTACGTCAAAACCGCCGAGGAAGCACACTGCTTCCAGTTTTTCTGCAATTGCACTTAGTTCCGACTCCACGGAACTCCTGTGCGAACAAAGCACTGTAAGGGTATTTCCCAAAGTATGGACGGCAGCCATGTTCGTTGAAGTTTGCACAAGGTCCGGAATGTCCATGGACATTGACTGCACCCCGTGCGGAATGGCGAGTAGGGTTGCGATAATTGCGGCTGCGTCTCCTTCCGATATGGGTTTTTCTGTCGTTTTTTCAAAGACCGATACTTTCGCGTGCGCTCCAGGGTCTGAGGTAGCGAATTCCGAGCGCAGTATCTTGTCGAACGCCTTCACGTCCTCCTTCATGTCTTCGGCCTCGTCGGCGGGGACGGCTATGACGGCGTATGCCTCGCGGCAGATTGCGTTGTGCTTGTTCCCGCCTTCAATCGAGATGAGCTGGAAGTCGTACTGCAGTTCCGTATAAAGGAAACGCACAAGCTGCTTGAGGGCGTTCATCCTCTCTTTGTTTATGTCGTCTCCGCTATGGCCGCCGGTTCCCCCCTTTATTTCTATCTTGAGGGGCTTGTAGTCCTTTCGAAGGGGTTCACGCTCAAACTCATATGTCACATGGCTCTCCTTTCCTCCCGCACAGCCTACGAACATCTCGCCTTCATCCTCGGAATCGAGATTGATGAGGGTTTCCCCCGTAATCATTCCTTCCTCCAGGTTTGTTGCCCCCACCATGGTGGTTTCTTCAGATATGGTAAATAGGCATTCCAGCTTCCCCATTGGTTCATTGCTGTCCATAAGGGCCAGGCAGGCTGCAACGCCTATTCCGTCATCGGCTCCTAGGGTTGTCTCATATGATATCATCCAGCCGTCTTCAATCTTGTAAGGAATGGGCTGGGTTGCAAAGTCGAAATCGAAACTTGCATTCTTCTCGCAAACCATGTCCTGATGCGCCTGGAGTATGAGCGTGGGCACGTTTTCCTTCCCCTTTGAGGCGGGTTTTGTTATAACCACGTTGCCGGTTTTATCTGTCTTGCAGGGGAAATCGTGCTTTGCCGCATACAGCTGAAGATACTGTGTCATGCGCTCCTCATGGCCGCTTTCACGCGGAATTGCAGTTATTTCCTTGAAATACTTGAGAACTGATTCGGAATCCATATGGGTAATTTTTCTTCAAAGATAGGCTTTTTTGCGCTATTCTGCAATTATATGAAACTGCCAATTTGGCAGGGATTGATATTGGCGTTTTTTTTGATTATTTTTGTGCAAACATTTATTAATATGATTACTCACGATCTAAGACTCATCGCCGATGCCGTCTATGACAAGAAGGGCCAAAACGTTGTTTCACTGGACCTGAGGGCCATCGACGGGGCCATTACAGATTTTTTTGTGGTGTGCGACGGGTCAAATACCACCCAGGTGGGTGCAATTGCAGAAAATGTGGCGCAGAAGATGAAAGAGGAGGGGCACACCCTTTACCGTTCCCAGGGAGAAGGAAACAACTTCTGGATAATACAGGACTACGGTTATCTTGTGGTGCACATTTTCCTCAAGGAATACAGGGATTTCTACCGTCTGGAAGACCTCTGGGCAGACGTCCCGCGCAAGGAACATAAAGAAAGGACATCGAGACATGGCAAAGAATAAAGGCATAAGGATAAATCTCTCCTGGCTGTATTTCCTGCTTCTGGTGGGAATCGGCTATCTCCTTTTCTACAATCAGGGCGGCAATTCCCCTGAAAAAGTTGAATGGGCCGATGTGCAGCAGATGGTAAGGGACGGGGACGTATCCGAAATAACATTCGTGAGAAACGACTTCAAGGGCGAGGTGAAGCTGCGTCCCGAAAAGGTTGCCAAATATTCCGAAAAATTTTCCGGAGGGGTTGTTCCGAAGCGTTCGCCCCAAATGTACTTCCTTGTCTCTTCCAAGTTTGATCCCGAGACAACATTCTCGGCCCTCAATGAAGAGCTTCCGCTTGAAAACCGATTCAAGGTGGTGATGAAGAATGAAGAACACATCTGGGAAGATCTCCTCCAGATGATTCTTCCGCTGCTTATCCTTGTGGTGTTCTGGGTACTCATGTTCCGTGGAGTAAACAGGGGAGGCGCTGCCGGTCCCGGCGGCGCAGGAGGGATGAATCCCTTTGGAGCAGGAAAGTCTACCGCGCGTGAAACTGAGAAAGGCGACGTTAAAGTTACCTTCAAGGATGTCGCGGGACTATACGGTGCCAAAGAGGAAGTAATGGAAATTGTAGATTTCCTCAAGAACCCTCAGAAATACACGGCCCTCGGCGGAAAAATTCCCAAGGGAGCGCTCCTCGTGGGCCCTCCCGGAACGGGAAAGACACTGCTTGCCAAGGCCGTGGCCGGCGAAGCCAATGTACCTTTCTTCTCCATAAGCGGCAGCGACTTCGTGGAGATGTTCGTGGGCGTCGGCGCTTCACGCGTGAGAGACCTTTTCCGGCAGGCGAAGGAAAAAGCACCATGCATTGTTTTCATAGACGAGATAGACGCCGTTGGGCGCGCACGTGCAAAAAACGGAGGCTTCTCTTCAAATGACGAGCGCGAAAACACCCTTAACCAGCTGCTTACAGAGATGGACGGTTTTGGCACAAACAGCGGTGTCATAGTGCTTGCAGCCACAAACCGTGCAGACATCCTGGACCAGGCGCTAATGAGGGCAGGCCGTTTTGACCGCCAGATAAACGTGGAACTTCCCGAACTCAAGGAAAGGGAGGAAATTTTCAAGGTTCACCTCAGGGACATCAAACTTGCCGAAGACTTTGACGTTGAATTCATGGCCAAGCACACGCCCGGTTTTTCGGGTGCCGATATAGCCAATGTATGCAACGAAGCCGCTCTTACTGCAGCGCGTCGTAATCATGACCAAGTGCACCAGCAGGACTTTCTGGACGCCGTAGACCGCATTATCGGCGGCCTTGAAAGGAAATCGAATACAATAATGACTCCGGCCGAAAAACGCACTACGGCCTATCATGAGGCAGGCCACGCACTTGTGGGCTGGCTGCTCCCTTATGCAGATCCTGTATTCAAGGTTTCCATCATACCTCGCGGCAAGGCCCTCGGCCTCACCTGGAGCCTTCCGGAAGAGCGTAAGAACTGGTCCAGGAGCGTAATGATGGACCAGATGTCCATGCTCCTTGGCGGCCGCGTGGCGGAGGAAGTGCTCAACGGAGAGCCTTCCACCGGCGCCCTCAACGACCTTGAGCGCATGACCGGGATGGCATATTCCATGGTGCAGTACTACGGCATGAGCGACAAGGTGGGCGCCCTTTCCTTCTATGACTCATCTGGTGCACGCGGGTACAATCTCGTGAAGCCTTATTCGGAGAAAACCGCCCAGATCATGGACGAGGAGGTGAAGCGTGTGATTGGCGAAGTGCACGCGCGCACCCGCAAAATCATAGACGAGCATAAGGAACAATTCCTGCAGCTGGGTGCGCTGCTTCTGGAAAAAGAAGTTATCTTTGCTGAGGATATCGAGAAAATCCTTGGCCCCAAGGTAAAACCTGCCGACGATGAACAGCACAGTTAAAAGGAGCATATCCGGAGTCCTTTTCCTGGCAATAGTGCTGGGAGGGCTACTTTTTAACGAGGTCCCTTTTGTCATCCTCTTCGCTTTCATCACTGCCGTCATGCTGTATGAATTCTACCGCATGACAATGGGGGAGACATACAAAAACCTGCAAATAGAGGGAATCATCCTCGGATTGTTCTTTTTTATATGCGGTTTCCGCTATTATGCAGGAGAGAACGGGGCAGGCAGGCTTTTGGCCATGGCAATCCTATTCCTTGTACTGCTCATGTGCGCCACGGTACTTGAGAATGACCACAATGGTTTTCTAAAGACGGGATATCTCCTCGCAGGGCAGGTGTACATAACCCTTCCAATGGCTCTGTCTCCCGCCGTTGTGTATGCAAGCGGTCAGTACAACGGGCTTCTCATGGTGGCCTTCTTCATTATAATATGGTCTTCCGACGTTGGCGCATACTGTTTCGGCATGCTCTTCGGCCAAAAAGGAAATGCACGGAAAATGTGCCCGGAAATATCTCCGAAGAAGTCATGGGCCGGTTTTTGGGGAGGGTTGGCAGCTTCCGTCCTTGCAGGTGCCATCCTTTATTGGACAGGCCTTTTCAAATTCCCCATTTGGCATGCCCTCACAGTAGCTGCCATAATGAACGTGGCCGGCGTTTTCGGAGACTTGTTTGAATCCCTCTGGAAGAGGGCGGCCCACGTAAAGGATTCGGGGAAGATAATGCCGGGGCACGGAGGCCTGATGGACCGCTTCGACAGCGCGCTTTTCGCCATCCCCGCCGGCTTTGTTTACCTTATGCTTTTTAATCTTGTATAACCATGAAATGGTTCAGGATAGACAGTAATTCTTACCTTACGATAGCAGCTTGCTGGCTTGTGTGTGCGGTGTTCATCTTTTTGGACGCACACTTTATCCACAACCTGTGGATAAGCATCCCCATAGCGGCAGTACTTATTGTATTCATGGCGTTCATCACATGGTTTTTCCGCGTGCCCGACAGGCAGACGCCCGATGAACATAATAAGAGGCTTGTAACCTCCGTGGCCGACGGGAAGGTGGTTATAGTGGATAAGGTGTTCGAAAAAGAATACTTTAAGAAAGACTGCATTCAGATATCGGTCTATATGGATTTCTTTGACGTGCACTGCAATTTCTGGCCCCTGACCGGAACTGTGACGTACTACAAATACCACCCCGGAAAATACATTCTTGCCTTCCACGAAAAGGCCTCAGAGCTCAATGAGCATGCCTCATCGGCCATGAAGAACGAGTATGGCGAGGTTTTCTTCAAACAGATTGCGGGCACCTTCGCGCGCCGCATAGTATGTTACTCCGAACCCGGAAAGATGGAATACCGCGGAGACCAGTGCGGAGTAATAAAATTCGGCTCCCGCATAGACCTTTTCGTTCCGCTGGAAGCCGATGTAAAAGTGAAGGTAGGGGACAAAGTTACCGCCGTGGAAGACGTCCTTGCTATCCTTCCCGATCTGCCTCGATAAGTCTTACAAGTTTCTCAATTGCCTCGTCCTCCGGTATATGCCTGAGGACGGGTTCTTTTTTGCGGTATAGCGTTACCATGCCGCGGCCCTCTCCAACATAGCCATAGTCTGCATCGGCCATCTCTCCGGGACCGTTCACTATGCATCCCATTACGGCTATCACGACGTTTTTGAAGCCACCCGTGGCTTCCTTTACCTTGTTGAATGTTTCTTCAAGGTTATAAAGAGTGCGCCCGCAGCCGGGACACGCTATGTATTCCGGCTTGTAAAAACGCCTCCTGCAGGCCTGCAGAATCTCGTCCTTGAGGTATTCGTCCCCGATGGGAATGTCGTCAATCTCATGTTTCAGAAGCGGGGCACCCCACCTGCAGGCTGCTTCCAGCATATATTCTTCGCGCTGTCCAAGGCCTGCCGGCGCGGGTGCATCCGAATACTTGTGGGCAAGAAACTGTGCAACGGGAATCTCCTTCACGGGCGGCTCGGTAAGTGAAACCCTCACCGTATTGCCGATCCCTTCCTGAAGGAGAGTGGAGATGGCTACCGCGCTCTTTATACGGCCGCTGTCGCCGTTTCCGGCCTCCGTTACGCCCACATGGAGCGGGAAAACCGTGCCGGCTTCCTTCATGAGGCGAACCATTTCCCTGTAGGCATCCACCATAACTACTGTGTTGGAGGCCTTAAGGGACACTACCACATTATAAAACTGTGCATCGATGCACATCTCTACCCATTCCATGGCGGCAAGCGCCATCGCCTGCGGCGTGTTGCCGTATTTTTCAACTATATATCTGCCCAGGGAGCCGTGATTCACGCCAATGCGTATTGCCCTGTCATATTTCTTGCAAATCTCGAGGAACTCACGAAAAAGCGTCCTGGCGCGACCATGGTCGGGATGGAAGTTGCCGGGATTGATGCGAATCTTCTCAACTACGGGAACAACGGCTTTTGCAATATCGGGGGAGAAGTGCACATCGGCCACAAGGGGAGTGTCTATGCCATCTTTCCTGAGTCGGTTTTTAATGGCGGCGATATTCTCCACATCGGCCATTGAGGGCACAGTGATGCGGATAAGCTGCGATCCCGCTGCCGCAAGTTCCTTGCACTGGGCTATGGTGCCTTCAATGTCTGATGTATGTGTGTTGCACATTGTCTGCACAACTATTGGATGGGCGCTGCCGATATAGAGGTTACTGCCCACGCGAACCGAAAGAGTATCTGTCATTGCTGCTTATCGTTTTGCTCCCGGACCATTTTCTTCGCAAGCCTTCTCAGGCCGGCCTTTGTATAGCCCTTTCTGGGAGTAATTTGGTAATAAACGCCAAGTGTAACGGCACCGTCAAGAGGGTAACCGAAGCGGTAGTACCACTGGCTGGCATAGTCTGGCTCCCAGAAAGAATTCCAGCCCCATTTGACCTGCACCATGAGATGAATTTCAATGGGATCGAAGACGAGTCCGGCTCCAAGGCCACCCTGAAGGCCATATGAAAGACGCTTGTCATAATCCCGGAACTCATTTTCGTACTCCTGCCATGACGACTCCTCATAGGCGGGTGCGAGTGTTCTTTTGATGTCGAGCCTGTATCCTCCGTACAGGCCCACTTTTGCCATGAGTTTGAAATGGTCTCCTGCATCAAGGTGGAAATGTGAAAGGAAGAAGGCCTCCGGAACCCTCATTACGGCAGCGTAGGCACCGGATTCCGTAGTCCTTGTGCCGGTCTCCTTGTTTTCCTTGAACTCATATCCCTCGTAATTGAGCTGTGCGCCGAACTCGATTCCCATATTGGGGAAAAGGCCGAACATGGAAAAGTGGCGCACTACCGAGAATCCCCCCATGGGGTATATGGGCTGAAGATTGACAAAACGCGTGGGATTGAAGTCTCCGTAAGTGACAGTAGCGCCACCGTAAACTCCGGCCATAAAGTAATTGTTGGGCTTTTTGCGCTCAATCCTTACCGTGTCCAGGTATTCGTTGGTAACGGAATCTGGCAGGGAGAAGAATTCTTCCTCCAGATTAACCTGTGCAAAGGCAACAGAAGCAAAGAGCGTGAAGGCCGATATTAATGAAAGAAAACGTCTCATCTGAACATATCCTCCAAATCTATCTTCCATGTCATCTCAGACCGTTCAAGCACGGGTATGATGAACTTGTCACCGTCTGGCTTGAAGAACATAACCTTTTCGGCCTGCTTCTTTTCAAGGAGCACGCCGGTATCCACTATGCCGTTGCGGTTTACGTCTTCCGTTATTCTGATGCAGTAATTGGCTGCCCTGAGGTAGGGGAAAAGGACCACTCCGTTCTTGTCGGCCAGAACGCTCAGTATCACTTTGTCCCTCTTCTCGTTAAGGAGATCGACTATATAACGCTGCTTTACCCCGCTGAGTTCAAGGGCGATGGAAGACAGTTTGTCGTCGTTTGGAAGTGTAACCTTTACCTGCGTGCTGTCATTCCAGTAACCGTTCACGTCCCTGAATTTCCTCCCCGGGACAGTGAGGAAATAGTCCCACCCAACCTGAAGCTTTTCCACAGGTTTCACGCGGAAGTGCCTGAGGTTGGTGGAATCTTTTTCTATGGTAACTTTTCCCGGAGTGCGCTGCTGGCGAGGATTTACGCTGTAAAAGCGCAGCGAATCCCATGCGGCTTCTATCAGGGGATAGCTGAACTCTATGTCGAAGCCGTATCGCTCTACAGACGTAGGCTCGGCCTTTGCAGTATAAACGGCTATCGTATCCTCATGCTTCCGGTTACGGAAATTCTGCTCCTTCTTCTGCATTTCGGCCCTCTTTTCCTTGCTGTAGGTGAGCTTTACGGTCTCCTCTGTCGGACGGAGCCTTCCGGTGGTGTCTGTCTTGTCGTAATTGATGATAAGGTGAAGGGTATCCGGCATGCGGCGCTGGTCGTTGACCCAGAGTTCAAGCGAGTCCTTCTGGATGTTGAACTGGGATATGAGCTTGCCCTTGGGAAGTCCCTTTATCCTCATGTTGTGAATGTTTGCTACGGGCGCCATGAAAGTGAGATATGCGGTACGCGGCCCAACCCTTTCCTTCTTCACTATCATTTGTTTGGAAGGACGCTCACGGAAGAGGCTGAGCTCGATGTCGGCTTTCCTTGCAAGGCAGTGGAGGGTGTCTTTCATGTCGAACTTGAGGAACTCATAAAGCGAATCCCTGTATACTGTCCGGGGCCTGAACAGGGTATCGAGGAAAGCTATTTTCTCTGCATCGGGATCATAGATATTGTTGTTATTCTCGTCCTTGATGGCGTAAACCCTGTACAGCGTGTCCTGGATGTTACGTATGGAGAAGAATCCCCAGTCGTCGGTCTTCGCGGCGGCGACAGGCCTGCGGAGGAGGACGGCGCTGTCTGCATGGTCCTTGTAAAGCAAAACCGTGGCGCCTTTGACGGGCATAAGTGTCTTGCAGTCCTGTACAATGCCCGTCAGGCACATTGAATCAATCTGGGGACCGGTGGAAAACACCAGCGTGAAACCGGGATAAGGATTCCCTTCGTTATTGTCTACCAACGCTCCCGTAAGGTCCAGGGTGTAAGTGGTGTTAGGCTGCAGGTCTCCCTCGAAGGAAACGTCAAGAGACTTGCCCTTTATGGCCGACTTGGGCTTCTTCTCCAGAGGAGGGGAGAGGAAGATTGAGTTGGCGTCCTTTATCTTTACGTATTCGTTGAAGGTAAAACGAAGGTGAGTTCCATGGACGGGAACGTTCACGGAACCTGGAAGCGGCGAAACTTTCTTCAGTACTGGAGGAATGGTGTCCTTCGGCCCTCCGGAAGGGGGCGTAGTGGTGTTTGCGCAGCCCGAAGGCAGCGAAACGGATATTATCACAAGGGCCGCCCCAAGCAGCGGCAGTAAACTCCCTATCTTCATAATTCGCTTCTCGATACCTGCCGGAGCCCGTCAATTGAAGACAGCCTCCTTATAAGTTTGTCAAGGGTGTCCCTTGAATTCACGTACATGTCTATATATCCCTCAAACACCCCTTCATGGGCCGATATGTCAAGCCGCCGCATGTTCACGCCCATAAGCAGGGACACGCAGCGGGTTATCTCATTGAGAAGCCCCACGCGGTCAAGGCCTCTCAGGGACACCCTCACGAGGAACGACGACTCCTCGGCCTCCTTGCCCCATTCGGGAATTGTCACAACCCAGTCCCCGTGCTTTGAGGCTATGCTGTCGGCAACAGCGCATGATTTCTTGTGGACGGTGACCATGCCGTCGGGAGACTTGATGCCCACAACGGGATCTCCGGGAATAGGATTGCAGCAGCTTCCGGGAATGAAACGGAGCCCTTCGGTCTTTTCTGCAGCCTCCTCACGTCCTTCCTGACGGAACATCTTCCTTATCCATGACAGGCGACTCGAAGAAGAACGCTTGAGGATATCAGAAAGGTTGTCGAGTGAGATATTACCTATGCCTATACCCCACAGAAGGTCTTCCCTGGATGAAGCCCCATAGGCCGCCTCAAGCCGCTGCAACGTCTTTTCGTCCATCCCGTAACCACTTGATACAACGGCGCTTTCAAGGAGAGTGCGGCCATAGTCAACTGTCTGCTTTCTTTGAGTTTTGAAATAGTCTGTGACAACGGTACGGGCTCGCCTTGTCCTCAGGAAGCCAAGCCACTCAGGCTGGGGTTTTCCGTCCTCGGCCGTTATTATCTCAACCTTGTCTCCGGTTGAAAGGGTATGGCTGAGCGTAACCAGGCGCTGGTTCACCTTCGCGGCGATGGCCCTGTTGCCAACCTCCGTGTGAATGGCATAGGCAAAATCAAGCGCCGTGGCATCCTTGGGCAGCGTGCGCTGTTCACCCTTGGGCGTGAAGACATATATCTCGCTGGTGGTGAGGTCGTTGTGAACCATGTCAAGGAGCTCCATGGCGTTTACGTCGGGGTTGACGAGGATTTCCTTGATCCTGTCCAGCCACACGTCAAGGTCATTTCCCTCTCCCACAATGCCGTGCTTCTTGTATTGCCAGTGTGCGGCTATGCCCTTTTCTGCAATATCATCCATGCGGCGCGTCCTTATCTGGACTTCCACCCAGATGCCAGCCTGGCTCAGGAGGGTACAGTGAAGGGCTTCATAACCATTTGATTTGGGGTGTTTTACCCAATCCCTCAGGCGCTCGGGCATATAGCGGTAAATGCCTGTGATGATGGAAAAAATATGGTAACACTGATCCCTTTCGTTATCTCCCGGAGCCGGGTCAAAGATAATCCTGATGGCATACAGGTCATAAATCTCCTCGAAGCTCACTCCTTTTGTCTGCATCTTCTGCCAGACGGAGTAGGGGGTTTTTACGCGTTTCTTTATCTCGAATGTAAAACCGGCTTTCCTGAGCGCTTCGTTTATGGGCTCCACGAACTCGGCCATTTCAGGCCCCTTCTCCTTTACATTGCGCTCGATTCTCCCGCAAATTTCCTCATAGGCGTCCGGCTCCTTGTAGCGAAGCCAGATGTTCTCAAATTCAGACTTGATGGAATAAAGGCCCATCCTGTGCGCAAGAGGGACAAATATGAACATTGTCTCGGAGAGGATCTTGTCCCTCTTGTGTTCCGGCATATGCTCAATTGTGCGGCAGTTGTGCAGCCTGTCGGCCATCTTTATCAGAACAACCCTCACGTCGTCGTTGAGGGTGAGGAGGATGCGCTTGAAGTTTTCGGCCTGAAGGCTCTGCTGGGAAAGGTCTGTGCCGCGCTCTGTGTCCAGGACATTCTTTATTTTTGTAAGGCCGTCCACCAGCGAAGCTATCTTGTCCCCGAAGCGGTCCCTTATGTCCTGGACGGTATAATCCGTGTCTTCCACCACGTCGTGCAGAAGTGCGGCCGATATCGATTTGTACCCAAGGCCAATATCGTCAACGACTATCTGCGCAACGGCAATGGGATGGAGCATGTATGGCTCTCCGCTCCGGCGGCGTACGTTCCTGTGTGCGTCGTTGGCAAATTCATAAGCCTTCCGCACTACTTCGAACTCTTCATCTGACGCACATCTTCCAAGGGCCGATTCCCTGAGAGCCTGCCAGTCCCTGTCTATAAGTTCGTAGTCCTTTGGTCCAAATTCAGAAAAACTCATAATCTACACTTTAAAACAGGGTTGGTTCAATAAGATTATCTCCGGGAAGGGAATCTTCCACGGCGCCGATCATTGCCCTGAAGGTGTCCTCGTCAATTATCTGTACGCCCAGTTCACCGGCTTTCTTTATCTTCTCCGGACCTGGCTTGGAGCCGGCAAGGAGATAGGATGTCTTTGCACTTACGGAGGAACTGTTCCTGCCGCCGTTCGCCTCTATAAGGGCCTTCATCTCATCCCTGGAGACGGAGAAGTTACCGCTAATGACGATGCTCTTGCCCTCAAGAGTGTCGGAAGCCTTCGCGGCGGGGGAGTCAAGCTGCATCCTCAGCCCTGCGGCGGCGAGGCGCCGCACTTCCTCCCGGTTTGCTTCATCGGCAAAGAAATCCACGACGCAGGAAGCGACTATTTCGCCGACGTCCGGTATGGCGGTAAGATCCTCTATAGTTGCCGATGCGACAGCTTCCATACTGGAAAAATGGCGTGCGATATCACGGGCGGTGCTTTCTCCGACCTGCCTTATGCCTATGGCGAACAGCACGCGCTCAAAGGGAACGGTGAGAGAAGCATGCACGGATTCCAGGAAACGAGTGGCAGAACGCTCTTTCCAGCCTTCCAGAATAAGAAGCTGGTGCATGTTGAGGCTGTAAAAATCTGAAGGACGCCTTACGAGGTCCAGACCGTAAAGCTGCTCGATGGTGGCTTCTCCGCAGAGGATATTCATAGCCTTCCGGCTCACGAAATGCTCCAGCGAGCCCTTTATCTGCGTGGGGCATCCGGCCGAATTGGGGCAGTACCATTTGGCTTCACCTTCTTCCCTCACAAGAGGGGTTCCACAGTCCGGGCAAAACTTCGGGAACTCCGGAATCCTGGCCCCGGGAACGCGTTTGGAAGGTTCCGTGGCAGTGATTTTAGGGATAATCTCTCCGCCCTTTTCCACATACACCCAGTCTCCCTCGTGAATGTCAAGGAGCCGGATCTGGTCTTCATTCACAAGCGTTGCGCGCTTTACCATGGTGCCGCTCAGGAAGACGGGCTCGAGGTTTGCCACCGGAGTGACAGCCCCCGTGCGACCCACCTGATAGTCTATGGACAGTATGGGAGTGCATGCCTGTTCGGCCTTGAACTTGTATGCCACGGCCCACCTGGGGCTCTTTGCGGTATATCCGAGGGTGTTCTGGAGTTCCAGCTCGTTTATCTTGATTACTATTCCGTCGGTGGGGAAGGGAAGGTCCCTGCGTGCCTTGTCCCAATGCGCTATATATTCTTCTATGCCTTCTATCCCGCTGCATACACGGCGCTCATGGGAGACGGGAAGGCCCCAGGACTCGGCAGCCGTGAGGGCTGCGTCATGAGAAGGGAAATCCACCTGGCCCACGGGAATGTGATAGAGAGTGCACATAAGCCCCCTCCGGCCCACTTCCCCGGGGTCCTGGAGCTTGAGGGAACCGCTGGCCGCATTGCGTGGATTTGCGAAGAGGGGCTCTTCCTGAAGCTCGCGCTCGTGGTTGAGGCGGTCAAATGAATCGAAGGGCATGAGTACCTCACCGCGAATCTCGAACTCCTCCGGCCACCCGGTGCCGGAGAGCCGTGTTGGGATATTGCATATCCTGCGAGCATTGCGAGTGACATCGTCACCCACTACTCCGTCGCCTCTAGTAAGGGCGCGGAAAAGCTCTCCATTTCTGTAGGTTAAGCAAATTGCCGTGCCGTCGAACTTTAGCTCGCATGAGTATGTAAAAGGCTGCCCCTCAAGCGTTTTAGCGGCCCTTTCGGCAAACTCCTCCACCTCCTTTATGGAATATGTGTTGGAGAGGGAAAGCATGGGATAGCGATGAGGGTATTTCACAAAACCGCCCTCGCTGCGCTCCTCAAGATCCGACCCCACGCGGTGGGTGGGGGAGTCGGGCGAATCGTATTCGGGATACTGTTTCTCCAAATCTTCCAGTTCATGCATGAGGCTGTCGTACTCGTAGTCGCTCATCACAGGAGCGTTTTCTACATAGTACAGTCTGGCATTTTCGCGGAGAATCTCCCTAAGCCTTTCTATCCTGTATTTAGCTTCGCTAAAATCCATAAATGCAAAAGTACTATTTTTACGGGAAAATTACTAACTTTGTTCCCGGAAAAAATACAAACACTTTTTATACAATGAAAGATTCAATCATCATCCTTTGTGGCGGCGGCCCGGCTCCGGGCATGAACACCGTCGTAATGTCAGTTGCAAAAACCTTCCTCAGCGGCGGATACCGCGTAATAGGCCTTCATGGCGGCTACAGCGGCCTTTTCTCAAAAGAGCCCAGGACTGAGGACATTGATTTCTTCAAGGCCGATGCATACTTCAACCGCGGCGGCAGCTACCTCCAGATGAGCCGCTTCAAGCCCACCGACAAGGATTTTGAAGAGAATTTCAATCTTGGCCTCTTCCAGGAGAACAACATAAAGCTTCTCGTGACCGTGGGCGGGGACGACACCGCATCCACCGCCAACCGTATCGCCAAGTTCCTTGCGGCCAAGGAGTATCCCATCCACAATATCCATGTGCCCAAGACCATAGACAACGATCTTCCGCTGCCCATGAACACCCCCACCTTCGGCTTCAATAGCGCAAAGGACGAGGGAGCCCATCTTGCCCGCACCGTCTATGAAGATGCCCGCACAAGCGGCAACTGGCTCATCATCAGCGCCATGGGCCGCAGCGCCGGACACCTGGCCCTGGGTATCGGCGAGGCCACGCACTGCCCGATGACCATCATCCCCGAGATGTTCAACAAGACCACCATCACCCTCGACAAGATAGTGAACCTCGCCCTTTCGGCCATTCTCAAGAGAAAGATCCTTGGTATTCCTTACGGCACCGTCGTAGTGGCCGAGGGCGTTTTCCATGACCTCGATCCTCAGGAAATCAAGGATGCAGGCGTTTCCATGACCTATGACGAGCACGGCCATCCGGAACTTGGAAAGATTTCAAAGGCCGTTCTTTTCAACGATATCCTGGAGAAGAAGTTCAAGTCAATCGGCCTCAAGGTGAAGACCCGTCCCGTGGAAATTGGCTACGACGTGCGCTGCCAGGACCCCATTGCCTATGACCTTACATACTGCAGCGAGCTTGCAATGGGCGTTTACGATCTTTTCAAGAAGGGCGAAACTGGCTGCATGGTATATGTAGACCACAATGGAGTTGCAAACCCGCTCTATCTTTCGGAACTTCAGAACGAGGAAGGGAAGATCCCCCCGCGCCGCGTAGCAATGGATGGCGGCACCGCGCAGAATTACCTCAGGCACATATGCCACTACATCACTCCCGAGGACTATGAGGCGGCAAAGAAGTATGTTCCCAATCCC
>FLNZ01004531.1_pt1 | contig 16331 bp, 8 predicted proteins | sample 1140391 | NCBI WGS metagenome assembly FLNZ01 (sample SAMEA3878171, study PRJEB12797) | bioreactor metagenome | biome: Moose rumen | place: Sweden | collected 2011-10
CCGACGGCGGTAGCGGCAGCGTGACTCCCGACCCGGATCCTGACCCTGACCCCGAAACTCACAACATGTCGATTAAGATTTTCGAGGAACAGGCTGATGGCACTACCGTTACATTCGACAATCCTGTTACAGTGCTTGCCCAGAAAGGGAACTACCTGTATGTGAAGGATGCAACAGGGTGTATGCTGGTTTACGGCAATGTGGGTCAGACCTACAAGATGGGCGACGTGATTCCGGCAGGATTCAGCGGTACCAAGACCACCTACAGTGGCGAGCCAGAGATGACTAACCCCACGAACTTCAACGCTTCGACCAAATCAGAGACCGTCTATACCGAAATCATCACATTAGACGAAGTGGGCCACTACACGTTTGGCAAGTATGTGGAAATTCAGGGTGTGAAGGTGGATACCGAGAGCAAGATGCTGAGCAAAGGTGCTGCCTTGACCGCAGCTTATTATGACCGCTTCGGCGTGACTGCTCCAACCGACGGAGCCGACTACGACGTGATTGGCATCATAGGCTCTTATCAGCCTAAGGGCGGCGACGTGGTGTATCAGGTGATGCCCCTTGAGTTCAAGAAGGCAGGTGGCACAACCCCCGACCCCGATCCCGACCCGCAACCGGGCGATATGACCATCGCTAAGTTCAACGTGCTGGAAGACGGTAGCAGTGTTACATTCGACAACACTGTGACAACACTGGCCCAGAAGGGCAACTACCTGTATGTGAAGGACGCAACAGGCTACCTGCTGGTTTACGGCAGCGTGGGGCAGACCTACAAGATGGGTGACATAATCCCGGCAGGCTTCAGCGGCGAGAAGACCACTTACAGCGGCGAGCCAGAGATGAAGAACCCGAGCAACTTCAGCGCATCGAGCAAGAGCGAGAGCGTGAGTGCTGAGGAAGTAGCAGTGAGCGGTGTGAACCACGCGAACTTCGGTAAGTACGTGGTGGTGAAGGGCGCTACAGTGGACGGAAGCAACATAGTAGTGGGCGGCGCAAGCGCAGCCATCTACGATCGCTTCGGCGTGGCAGCCCCGACCGACGGCAAGACGTACGACGTGTACGGCATCATCGGCTCTTACCAGCCTAAGGGCGGTGATGTGGTTTATCAACTGATGCCCACCGAGTACAAGGGTGAAGGTGGCAGCGTGACCCCCGACCCGGAAGGTTACACCGACGCAACAATCGCTGACCTGGTGAAGTTGACAGCCAACAAGGCGAAGATAAACCTGACGCTGACCGATGCTGTGGTGCTCTACGCAGACGCTGACAACGGCAACAAGCAGATGTTCGTTCGCGAGGGCGACAACGCAATCCAGTTCTACAACACCGGTCTGGCGCTGGAAGACTACCAAGTGCTGAACGGAACCATAAAGGTGGACTACGAGTACTACAAGGAGTTCCCGGAGGTAAAGGCCATAAGCGGCGTGACAAGCCTGGACGAGGTGGAAGTTCGCGACCTGGGCGAAGATGAGGAGCTCTACGCAGTGGAGGCAACTATCGCCGACCTGAACGACGGACTGTATAAGAACGACGTTGTAAACATTACCGACGTGGAACTCACGAAGAGCGGCAATAACTACTTCGTGGTGGACGAGGACGGCAATAAGGTGCAGTTGTATGACAAGTTCGGATTTGAGTTGCTACCCGAAGACGTGGAAGAAGGCACAGTTGTTTCCGTAATGGGAATCTTCGGTCAGTACTACAACGGCGTACCAGAGTTATATCTCATGGACATAGAAGGAGCCGGCGGTGGCGGTGAAGGCGAATACCTGAGCGACCTGCTGTACTACTCTGAGGACGGACAAGAAGTGACAGTTGCCGATGACCTGTACGTGATGTTCGCAGACGAGAAGTCTCGTGAGATATATGTTACCGACAACTACTACGAGGAGTGGGACCTGAGCGAATATGGAATGGAGAACTACATCTTCTATCCGTCGTGGGTTGAACTTGACTTCAGCGACAACGAAGAAGGCTTCAATGCCGTGAAGGACGCTTACGCAATAGCCGGCGGAACCATCACCGGTATCATAGACGGAGTGCTGCTGAATCCTGTTATCGCCGTGACCTCATTGCCTGAGGAGGCCGACGTGGAGGAAGTGGAAGAGTGGTACATCTTCGAATACGACCTGGCCGATGAAATTGTGGCTTACTCGAATGAAATAGGTTACGCTAAGGGTTACTTCGTGGGCGGCAAGTTCCACGGTGTGGCCGACGGTAGCGACGCACCTGTGGATTACGACCTGAGCTACGTGGGCGACTACACGTTCACCGAGGGTCAGCAGTACACGTTCCTGGCAGTGTTCAAGATTAAGGAAGAGTGGGAGAGCGCTGATGACGATAGCGACGAGGCCCCCGCGAAGATACGCCTGAACAAGAAGCACGCAATTAAGGCGGCTCGCGCCGAGAAGGCCCGCATTGCCCGCGCAAAGCGCAAGATGCTGGTTGACGACCCGAACGCGAACAGCAACTACGTGCTCTATCCGCTGGATCTGAAGGGTGACGGTGTGGAAGACATCAACACCAACAATACGGTTAAGAGCGTGAAATACTACAACATGATGGGTGTTGAGAGCAGCAAGGAGTTCAACGGTGTGAATGTGGTGGTAATCACCTACACCGACGGGACAAAGAAGGCTGTTAAGGTTCTCAAGTAAGAGAAACTGAGACAAATAAATAGTGAGGGGGAATCGCACGACGAAGTGCGGTTCCTCCTTTTCAAGTAGTATGACGGGGTTTAACCCGAATCGGTCATTAGGCCGACAAAAGGCGGTTTTAGAATGTCTATTTATGCCATAACAGTTTTCTTCTGGAATCTTGCTTCAGAAATTGTCTCACCATAGCCCACTATGCCTTCGACAATCTCTTCGCAACCTTCTCAAAAGAAAATCTGCTCTGGCATAAATCCTACTGACCGAATCGGGTTTAATATAATAATGAGGCGAGTATGTGGCCGAGAAAAAGGTGTTAGTAGAAAAAGAAGGCAAGAGTAAGAACAAAAAAGCAAAAAGTTGTAACAAATAATGGGTAATTTTTGTAAATTTGCAACATTGACATAATAGCAACTATAAAGAATTAAGAAACGAGTTATAATAGCATGAGAAAGATTTACCGGAAAAGCATGGTACTGGCCGTGATGGTGCTGGTGCTGGCAGCGAGTAGTGCACGCGCTGACATATCGATAAAAATAATGAAAGGTGGCACGGCACCATATCTGTATGCGTACGACAGCAATAATAATGCGATTGGCGACGCGTGGCCGGGTACTCAATTGAGTGAGAAGGACGCTGACGGCTATTGGACGAAGACTTACGCAGGTTACAGCGTGGTGAATCTTGTGTTCAATAACGGGAGCGGCAGCCAAACGAACGACATTCTGAATGTGTCGGGTGTGAACGGCGTGGCTCGCTTTATGTACGACGGCGCCACCACTTGGTTCAGTACGATGCCGGACCTGAGCGGCAGTAGCGAGGGTTGCATCTATTTCAACTATCCGCCCGACTGGGGAGATTACACGCCTCATATCTACTTCCTGAACAGCAGCGGCGGTCAATTAGGTTCCACCAATTGGCCCGGCTACGAGATGACATACGTGGGACTGGACGGAGCCGGTTTCAAGGTATATAAATATGACGTTTCGACCTGGACCGGCATCAGTAAACTGATATTCAACAATGACAACCACGGGAAGCAGACAGGCAGCCTGACCTATGTGGCCAATGGTTACTACAACACCGAGGGTAGTCAGGCCGTGGTTCACACGCTGAGTGCCGCCAACGGCTATAGCGACAGTAATTTCCGCAATGCCATAGCGTCGCAGCTTGGGATAAGCGAAGGGACAGTGTTCTCGCCCGAGATGGTGACGTATCTGGACGTGAGCAACCAGGGTATCAGCAGCCTTGCCGGAATAAGCCACTTTACCAACTTGCAGACACTTCTGGCTCGTGACAACAGCCTGTCGATAGTGGACCTGGGCAGCAATCCATGCCTGGAAGTGCTGGACCTGAGCGGTAATAGCAGTCTGCGCGGCTTCACCGGCTCGTTTACGAGTTCATCCACCGGTTATATCAACCTGTCGGTAGGCGTGGGGCTGAAAGAGTTGTATCTTGCCAACTGCGACATAGGCTTTTTCGTGCGCCTGAACACGACGTACAATGTGACCACGCTGGAGCGCCTGGACCTGAGTGGCAACTCGGCGATGGGCGGCTGGAGCGACGGCATAGGTGCGCAGACGGGGCTGAAGTACCTGAACGTAACCGGCAACGGGTATGGTTCGGATAAGTTGAAGTTGACCAACCTGACCCAGCTGGATACGCTGATAGCCGACTCAAATCCCAGTCTGGGCAACATATCGACCCTGAGGGCGGCATCGGGTCTGCGCTACGTGAGCTTGAAGAACTGCGGCCTGACCAACAGCATAGGCTTCGGCAACAACACTGCGCTGGAGTACATAGACATAAGCAACAACAGCGGTACGGCGAAGAACTTTACACTGAGCAACAACCAGAATCTGAAAGTGTTCAAGGCCGCCAGTTCGGCGATAAGCCAGAATGGCCTGACGTGGGACGCCGTGAGCCCGAACCTGGATACGCTGATAGTGAGCGGAAACAGTGCGATGCAGTATCTGGCTACCCTGAACAATGCCACGGGGCTGAAATATCTGGACATGAGCAGCGGTAACCTGTACATGGACAACATGCCCACGTTTATCGGCGCAAACTTCCCCAACCTGACCTATCTGGACCTGAGCAGTGACCAGATAACCGGAAGCAAGACCCTGAGCGGCTTCGCATCGCTGAAAACGCTGAAAATGGGCGGTAACGTGGTGAGTAGCAGCGGTATGCCTTCACTCATAGTGGATAACTGCCCATCGCTGGAGACACTGGACCTGAGCGGCAACACAAAGCAGACCCAACTGGGCCTTACCAACCAGGGTTACAGCGCAATGAGCGACCTTCCCACAATGGATTTGACCGGCTGCAGCGCGCTGAATATGCTGGACCTGAGTAGCAACAACTTTACGGCCGTGCCCGACCTGGGTGACTATGCCTCGAAGTTCGTTTACCTGAAACTGCGCAGCAACGCGTTGCCGGCAACCTACAGCTTCACCGATAACACCACCCTGAGCGGTCTGGACCTTACCGGCAACAGTGCGCTGACCGACCTGACCGTGAGCGGAACGAACCTAAGCGCCATAATGCTGGGCGAGCTCACCGCGCTGAAGAAACTGAACCTGAGTAATAACCCTAGCATTACGAGTACGGCAGGGTATAATACCGACGCGAACCTCACATCGGGCCTCGGGCGAGTGTATCTTAGCGAATGCACAGCCCTTGAGGAGATAGATATCTCTAACTGCAACATCCGCGGCGCGTCGTCGTACAACAACTTTGACCTGAGCGGCTGCACCTCGCTGAAGAAGATAAAGGCATCGGGCAACACGGCCAGCGGCATGACCCACCTTCAAGCGAGCGACCTACCCGCCTCGGTGGAAGAAATATATCTGGACGGCTGCACAAATCTGGTGCTAAGTACACAGTTGACGGCCCTTTCCGGCCACAAGAGCACGCTGAAAGTGCTTGACGTGACCAACTGCGGAATAGCCACGATACCCACGGGCGGAATCACGGGCTACAGCGCCCTGGAGACACTGCGCATTGGCGAGAATCCCGGTATTACGTCGCTGAGCGTGACCGGAAACAGCGTGCTGAGCACACTGGCGGTGGAGAACAATAGCGGCATGACCAGTCTGACTGCTTCGGGCAACGCCCTGAGCAGCATAGACGTTACCGGCTGTTCGTCGCTGACCCGCCTGGACCTCAGCAGCAACCAATTCAGCGGAATGCCCGACCTGACCGGCAGTAGCGTGAGTTGGCTGGATATGAGCAGCAACAACATTGCAGGACTCCCGGCAAATACGGTGACAAACAATCCGATAGTAACACTGAAGATGAACAACAGTTCGGTGAGCGACATAGCCAACGCGAGCACATACGAGAACCTGCAGTACCTGTATGTGCAGGACAACAACTTCGGGGCGGACTACGAGTTCAAGAACAATAGCCAGCTGAAAGGACTGGCGATAAGCAACGCCGCGGCCAACACTGCAATGACGAGCTTCACGGCAGAGGACAACACGTCGCTTGAATCTCTTGACCTGAGCGGAAACGGCAGCCTGGAGACACTGAACCTGCACGGCAACACGGCGCTGATCCGCACCACCGCCACGGCAGGCGCGATAGAGAGCGAGGCCGGTCTGTACGTGAAAGGACTGTCCAGCCTGAAGACTATGGACATAAGCAACAGCTCGTTCAGCGTGATAGGTCAGAGCAATTCACTGCTGGGCACCGGTATAGAGACCCTGAACGCATCGCACAACGCGTTCACCACGTTCACCAACTCGAATTACAACGTGGATAAGAGCGGCGATGTCAATTACCGTCCGGCGAGTTATGTGACAGGCAAGCCAAGCCTTGAGGACCTGACCGAACTGAAACATCTGGACTTGAGTTACAACCAGATAGCCGACTCGGTACACCTATACCGTAACACCAAACTCGAATATCTGGACGTGAGCCACAACCAAGTTCTTGGCGCACTGGCCACAACCGATGCCGAGAAGGAGGCGATGATACGGAAGAAGGTAATGGCGATAGTGAAATACTCGAGCCGCAATCCGGCCACAAGTGCAAGCAAGACCGTGGGTCTGTCGGTGGCCTATAGCAACACACTGCGCGACGCGCGCAAGGTGGCGGCTGACGCCGAGGGGCTAACGCGCTATTACGACTACCGTCCGTGCGACCTGCGCGACACCACCGGAATCTACCATCTGGACCTGCATTACAACACGAATCTGGAGTATTTGGACTTCAGTTACACCAACATCCATAACACGGCGGCGGGTCACATCTACATGTGCCCGAGTTGGGACCGTACCGGCAACTGGGACGACTACGTGACCAGCGGCTCACCCAGTGCTGCCAACGGACCTACGAAGCACCACTTCATTTGGTTTCAGCCATGCTATAAACTGAAGGTGATAAAGGCCGACTACAATAATATGCAGTCGCTGGGACTTAACAGTTTCCCGGCACTGGATACGGTGAGTTGCAAGGGCATGTACGGAGACTGCCGTTTCATGGCCGACAACCGCGAGTCGGGGTACGGCAACAAGGGCTTCCCTAACGGAATGGCAATCTACGACCACTCCAAACTGACGCTTAACAGCGAGGGAACGTACGATGAGACGCTGTACTACAAAGGACGGGCCGGAACAGTGTATTCCGGAGGAGCCACGGCGGTTCCGGTGGCCGACCGCTATCCGAGCGTGATACGCTACGCCGACTTCAGCGACTGCGGATTCTACAACGTGAACGCGACATACGGAGTGAACCTGGTGACACTGAATGTGAGCGGCAACCCGCTGCAGAGCGGTCATTTCACCACTACACCGCTGGACGTTACCACGTGCCCGAGCCTGGAGACCCTGAATGCGGCAAACTGCGACGACCTGCTACAGGTGAACGCCTACGGGCTGAGCAGTCTGGCTACACTGGACGTGAGCGGCTGCACATCGCTGGAAACGCTTAGGGCATACGACGACCCTGTGCTCAACGGCGGAGGCACCGGCGACTTTATCACCGGTCTGGACGACTGCACGGCACTGAAGGAACTGTGGGTGTCGAACGATAACATCAGCACGGCGCCGGACTTGAGCGGAAAGGTGAATCTGGAGACGCTGAAGATATACGACAACGCCGAGTTGCCGGAGGTGGATGTGACAAACAACGCTAAACTGAAATATCTGGACCTTGCACGCTGCAACGTGAATGAACTGGACCTGAGCAACAACGCGGCACTGGAGTATCTGGACTGTAGCAATGCATCGGCACCGACTTCAATAAGCGACGGCGGCAAGAACAAAATCAGCGAACTGGAATTCGTGAGCCCCAACATTAGCGAAGTTCACGCTTCGAACAATAACCTGTACTCCGTGAAGGGCCTTGCCGGCCGCACATCGCTGAGCAGGGTGGAGGTGGCTCATAACCACATTAACGGCTTGGATCTGAGCGGCTGCACCTCGCTGACGGCCGCGAACATCAGCGATGAGGACAACGGCCGCACCATCACGGCAGAATATAACGTGGTGAGCAAGAACGAAGGCGGCGTGATAACAAACTACGATGTGTATTTCTTCCAAGCCGACGAGTCGGCCGCGACATCGGAGGGACACACCTTCCTGAGCGACCGCACGAGTACCGATGAACTGAAAGGCACGCAACGCGACGACCTGGCCACTGAGGGCTTCGACATAAGCAAAGTGAGTGCGTGGACAAGCAACGCTACAGTGTATGAGGGCACAAAGGGACAGTCTTCGGCTCGCAGGAAAGCCAATTCGGCACTGGACCCGAGCGACGCAGGAGATGTGCTGGACGCAAGCCGAGTGAACGGCACGCTGGTGCTGCTGGACGCATCGAACCCGACGGCCGAGTACAGTTATGACAACGGAGTGAGCACAAGCACGTATTATCTGGCATGGACAGCGCCGTCGGTACCTACAGCAGTTGAGACCGTGGCCGCCGACGGATTCAGCGCGCGCGGCGGTGCAGGCTCCATCCTGATAGAGACCGGCGAAGACGTGGAAATCATGGTGGTTAACGTGGGCGGAGCGGTTCTGCGGCAAGAGTCGCTGGCGGCCGGGCAGCATGTGCTGGAAGGCTTTGAGCCGGGAATCTATCTGGTGAATGGAGAGAAAGTGCTGGTGAAATAAAATTGAAGTGTGATGAAAGCGTGATAAAAGTGCGATAAAATTGCTGAAATTTGAATTATAAAGTATTTTTTATTATCTTTGGCAATTATTAACTTAGAAAGATTACAACAAACTAAAAAGATTACTAAAATGAGAAGATTACTATTATTGGCCTTCATGTTTGCCATGTTAGGGGTATCCGCTAAGAATTTTGAGATATCCACCGGCGGCGAGAATCTAATGACACTTACCAAAATCACTGATAATGAGGAGCCGTGCATTAACCCTCAGGGCGGCGAACTGGGGTTGAACTTGTTCTTTGCAGTAAGGGAGAATAAGAAGTATTATAATATTTATAAGAAGGACAATGTGTTCTCTTCTGCCATGAGTCAGAAGACAAGTGGCAAGAATACCAATTTTGCTCCAACGTATAGTGAGAAGTTGGACAAGATAGCGTTTCGTTGTCAAAATGAGGGCAGTCTGACGAGTGATATATTCATGATGAATAATCTGAAAGGAAAGACGTTGCAGGCTGTAACAGAGACCCCTGACGCATTTGAGAACAATCCGTGCTTCAGCCCGGATGGAGTGTATATAGTGTATGACCGTCAGTCATATACATTCTATAGGAAATTTGGAATTGGCTCACTCTTTGGCTTTGGCGGCACTACGGTGGCGGTTGAACACAGTGAGATATGGCTGAGAAATCTCTCTACCGGCGAGAATGTGTTGCTCACGAGTGGATATTGCCCGCGATTCAGCCCTGACGGGAAGTCGATAGCATTTGTGAAGTATTCGTCAGATGCGAAGAGCAGTAGTATATGGACTATGGATTTGGACGGTAGCAACCAGGTTCAGATAACCGATGCGAAAAAAGGATATGCATTTTGCCCCAGTTGGAGTCCCGACGGGCTGCGATTAATATTTGAGTCGTATAAGAAAGATAAAAAAGATTCCGATTTATATATCATTGATTTGGATGGAAGTAACTTGGTGCAGTTGACAACCAATAAATCATACGATGGCCAGCCGTACTGGAGCAAAGACGGTTTTATATATTTTGTTTCTGATCGCGGAAGTAAGAAAGGGAATTATCAGATTTGGCGATTCAAATTAGAGGAGTGATGATTAGCCCAAGCGGGCTGATGACTGATATGAGAAAGAGAGCGGGCACTGCTTGGCTAAGCGGTGCCCGCTCTGTGGTAGTATGAGTTCGTGGCCGGGATATCAATATTCCGCGGCTACGATTTTGCAGATTTCGATGATGGTCTGCGTGGCCTTTTCCATTGAAGGAACGGGCACGTACTCGTATCGGCCGTGCATGTTCATTCCGCCGGCGAAGATGTTGGGGCAGGGCAGGCCCTTGAAAGAGAGCTGTGCGCCGTCGGTTCCGCCACGGATGGGTTGAACCACGGGTGTAACACCGGCGTTCTTCATGGCACGCTCGGCCACTTCCACGATGTGCATCACCGGTTCAATCTTTTCGCGCATATTGTAATACTGGTCCTTGATTTCGATGGTGGCGCAGCCCGGGAACTCGTAGTTAGTCTTGCGGCAGAGGTGCTCCAGTTCGCGCTTGCGGCTTTCGAAGCGGGCGCGGTCGTGGTCACGGACGATGTAGGTGAGCACAGTGCGCTCCACGGTTCCTTCCCACGAGATTAGGTGATAGAATCCCTCGTATCCCTCGGTGTGCTCGGGAGTCTCCCAGCGCGGCAGCATAAGTGCAAACTGATTAGCGACCTTGATGGAGTTAATCATCTTGTGCTTGGCTGAGCCCGGATGCACGTTGAGTCCCTTGAACTCAATCTTGCAGACAGCGGCGTTGAAGTTCTCGTATTCCAGTTCGCCCACGGCACCGCCGTCCATAGTGTAGGCCCAGTCGGCACCGAATTTCTCCACGTCGAAGAGGTGTGCGCCCTTGCCGATTTCCTCATCGGGGTTGAATCCGATGCGGATGTTGCCGTGCTTGATTTCGGGGTGTTCCTGCAGGTATTCGATTGCTGTAATGATTTCTGCTATACCGGCCTTGTCGTCGGCTCCGAGCAGCGTTGTCCCGTCGGTAACGACGATGTCCTGCCCTATGTAGTCCTCTATTTCGGGGAACTGAGCCGGGTCGAGCACGATGTTTTCGGCTTCGTTAAGCAGAATCTTACCGCCCTGATAGTTGACGATTCGCGCCTTAACACGATGTCCGCTCATGTCGGGGCTGGTGTCGAGGTGTGCGATAAAACCGATGGTAGGAAGCGGTTTGTCGCAGTTAGATGGAAGAGTGGCAAAAAGGTAGCCGTTTTCGTCGAGCGAAATATCGCTCAGATTCATTGATTTGAGTTCACGCAGCAGCCTTTCCTTGGCAAAGGTCATCTGCCCGGGAGTGGACGGCGTGAGATTAGTTAGTTCGTCGCTTTGCGTGTCGTACTTAACGTATTGCAAAAACCGGTCAACAACTTTCATAATATCGATGTGTTATAAAGTTATATTAAATAAATACAGGTTAATAGTAGCATTGTTAGCGTGCGTTACCGCCCCAGATGGGTTACTTGCTGTTGTCGATGATGTTCCAGACGCCAGCCGTAATGAGGTCGATGTCTCCCCAGCCCTTGACTGAGTGGAAGAGGCCTTTGCTGCAATAGTAGTCCTTGAGCGGCGAAGTTACCTTGTAGTAGAGAGCGATGCGGTCGCGGATGGTTTCCGGGTTGTCGTCGCTTCGTCCGCTTTCCTTGCCGCGGTTCACGAGTCGTTCGATTAGAATTTCGTCGGGCACATCGAGTCCCACAACGCAGTTGAGTTTCATGTTACGCTCGGCAAGGAGTTTCTCCATAGCCTCGGCCTGGGCGATGGTGCGTGGGAACCCATCGAAAATAAAACCCTTGGCGGCGTCGTTCATGTGCTCGTCGATGACGTTAGCCAGGATGCTAATCATCAGGTCGTCGGGGATGAGGTTTCCCTTGTCGATGTAGCTGCGAGCGATTTCGCCGAGTTCGGTCTTACGCGACATGTGGTCGCGCAGGACGTCGCCTGTGGAGATGTGAAACAGTCCGTAATGTTCTATTATAAAGGCGCTTTGTGTTCCTTTTCCGGAGCCTGGCGCGCCAAAAATCACCACATTAATCATTATTCGTCTTGTTTTATGTGTTGTGTTATTAAAATAACTTAAGAAAAGTTCTTAAGCATGATGAATTATTGTTCTTCTTGTGTGGGCTTGAGGACGTAGATGTCAGGGAGTTGCCTTGCGAGGCCATCGAGGTCCAGCCCGTAACCGAGAATGAACCTTGGCGGAATCTCGAATCCCACAAATTCGGGCTTCGGCCCCACTTTGAGAGAGTCGGGCTTGAAGAGGAGGGTGACCATTTTCACGCTTTTCGGGTTTTTCTTGGCGAGAGTTTCGCGAAGCTGATAAGCCGTGATGCCAGTGTCCACGATGTCCTCGATTATGAAAACGGATCGGCCGGTAACATCCTCGGCCAGTCCCATAATATCGTTGACGACACCGGTGGAAGACGTTCCTTCATAGGACTTGAAGCGAATGAATGCTATTTCGGCATTGTGGATGTCGCAGGCCCTGAAGAGGTCGGCCGCAAAGACAAAAGCACCGGTGAGCACGCAGATGAAAAGAGGAGCGTCATCGCCGCTTACTTCACAATTGTGCTTAATTTCGCCGGCAAGCCGCTGAATTTGCTTGTTAATCTCGTCGTGAGTAATGTAGAGCTCAAAGGTGAGCCCGTTAAAAGTCACATCTTTCATCGGATACAGAATAAATTTGCACAAAGATAAGAAAGATTAGGCACGTGGGCAAATTAATTTTGAGTAAGAAGATTTTTTGTGAGTTTTTTGTGTTTTATGTCAGAGATACATAGTTTTTTTGCTATTTTTGTAGGTTGAATTATCCACGAAACAGAAAGAGTGAAATGAAGATATTTACAACCGACCTGATAAGGCAAATAGAAGAGAGAACAATAAAGTCGCAAAACATATCGGTTCTGGATTTGATGGAGCGCGCCGCGTCGGCGGTGAGTTACGAGATAATGTCGCGTTGGCGTCCGTCGAAGCGGATGGTGATATTCGCGGGCCCCGGCAATAATGGTGGCGACGCGCTGGCTGTGGCTCGTATGCTTCAAGAGCAAGGTTACAGGCCTGAGGTGTATCTGTTCAACATCAAGTCGTCGAGTCTGTCGGGGTGTTGCCAGACTAACCGCGACCGTTTCCTAGCGATGGACGATGTGAATTTCACTGAGATTGTGAATCTTTTCACACCGCCGGTGCTCGGAGAAGACGATGTGGTGATTGACGGCCTGTTCGGGAGTGGACTTCGCTCGCCGCTGAAGGGCGGATACACGGCACTGGTGCAGTATATTAACAATAGCGGAGCCTATGTCGTTTCGATCGATATACCGTCGGGTCTGTTCGGAGAATGGAACATAGGAGCCGACCGCCGGAATATAATCCGTGCGAATCTGACGCTGGCGCTTCAGTTTAAGCGCTTGTCGTTCTTCTTTGCTGAAAATTCCGAGTTTATAGGCGAATGCAAAGTGCTGAACCTGGATATGGATTATGCGGCGATAGATTCCACGCCGAGCGATTTCTACCTGATAGAGCGCGAAGATGCCAAGGCCGAGCTGAAGCCGAGGAACCAGTTCACCGGGAAGTATGACTACGGGACAGTGTTGCTGGTGGCCGGAAGCTACGGTATGGCCGGGGCGGCGATTCTGGCTGCCCGTGGCGCGACGCGTGCCGGTGCAGGACTGGTGACAGTGCACACTCCGCAACGGAATCTGGGACCTATTCAGGTGGCTGTCCCGGAAGTGGTGCTGGATGCCGACCTTAACGAGTATGTGACGTCGCGTATCGACGTTCGCCATTCGTACAACATAATTGCCGTTGGGCCCGGTATAAGCACCAGCGACGAGACCCTGGCCGCCCTCGACTCGTTCATGAAGAATTATAGGAAGCCGTGCGTGTTCGACGCCGATGCGCTGAACTGCATCGCCAGTCGTCCGGTGCTGATAAAGAGCATACCTAAGGGGTCGGTGCTTACGCCGCACGCAGCTGAGTTCGACAGGCTGTTCAGTGCACACAGCAGCGAGGAGGAGCGCCTGAAGAAGGCCATTGACGTTTCGCGCCTTTATGAGATAACAATAGTGCTCAAAGGGCATCACACGATGACAGTGCGCCCCGACGGCAAGGTGTATGTGAACAGCAGCGGTAACGCCGGGATGGCGACAGCCGGCTCTGGCGACGTTCTGACCGGTGTGATAGCCGCAATGATGGCGCAGGGCTATAGTACCGACCGTGCCGTGTTCCTGGCTGTGTATCTGCATGGGCTGGCCGGTGACATGGCAGCCGAGGTGAACGGTCAATATGGGCTGATAGCCGGCGATATAGCCGACAATATTGGCAAGGCAATCCGCGATGCGATGAAATAATTGGGTTCAGGCACGAATTAAAGAAAAAAAGTGAAGAAAATGAGGATATACAGGTGCATAACATTAGGGGCGTTGCTTGCCGCAAGTATGCTCTCGCTGACAGTGTCGGGCCAGAGTACGCGTAAATTCACGGCAAACAAGAGCAATGATTACGGGCTGGTGTATTCACTGCCCACTACAGTGGCAGATTTCAGCGTTACGGCGCGGAAGACGGTGAGCAAGGCCGGGCCTTACTGCAACTATGCCGAGAAATATCTGGGGCTGACCAATGTGGTAATGAAGGACAGTCAGAAGTGGGATTTGGTGCGTGTGAGCGCATCAACGCATGGTGTGGCCAATTCAGAGCAGCAATATCAGATGCAGTTCAAACAGGGGCAGCAGGTGGACATCAGTTGCGCCGAGGACGGACGACTGATAGGTATTAACGTGATAAAGGCCGAAGATGTAGCTGTGGCAAAGGATGTGGCCGAGAAAAGCGTAAAGCAGGCCGATGTGAGTGTGGAGGCAGCACTGAGCACTCAGAGTGGCGATATACTGGCAAGTCAGTCGGTGTCGAAGCGGGCAGAACTTGCTGCTCAGCAAATCTACCGCATTCGTCAGAGCCGTAACGACTACATGACCGGCGAGGCCGACCAGATGCCCGACGGTGAGGCAATGAAGATAATAATGCAACGCTTAGACGAACAGGAACGTTCGCTGATGGTGCTTTTCACCGGAACTGTGGAGCAGGCTGAGGCCACAAAGGTGTTCAGCTTCACTCCCGACGAGAATGAGGTAAAGGACCATGTGCTTTGCAGGATAAGCGATTACAGCGGAATTGTGGACCGCACCGACCTGAGCGGGGAGCCCGTGTATGTGTCGTTCGCGCTGTTAGAATCGGCCACTATGCCGGTGAATGAGAAGGGCGAAGAGAAGAAAGTGGGTAAAGACGCGATAATTTACAATATACCCGGCCGCGTGGCCGCAACTGCGCGGTACAAAGGGCAAAGTGTGCTGAATTATGAGTTTGCCTGTGCCCAGGTGGGCATACAGTTCGGCCTGGAGCCGTCGCTGTTCACCGACAAGAAGCAGCCGATGCGCGCCACGTTCTCGCCGGCAACCGGCGCGGTGGAAGTGCTGACGACCTCCAGCCAGGGAACGGAAGAATAGAGGACGATGCAAAATTAGGATAGCGAAAATTGTTAAAAAGTGTTATTTTTTTCATTTTTCAAAAAGGCGGATTTGAGAAAACAAACAGGTCCGTAAGTCGCTGGCAGTAGTAAAAAGGGGGACACAAAGAAACAAGTTTGTTTACAAAAGTAAATGTTTACAAACGTTTAGCCGGGTTGTGGGGGCCGTTAAATAGGTGTATCTTTGCGTCGTGATAATATGCCCGGAGGGTTGCAATAAAATAAAATCGAATGATTTAGCCGGGTGGAAAAGATAAATATATATGAAGAAAACGATAAAAGTCATTAGCCTGATGTTGCTGTTAGTTGTGGTTTCTACCGCTACAGTGGATGCGCAGCAGCTGAATGCCCGTAAGCACGGAACAGTGAAAGAACAGTTAGAGCAGGCTAATATTAACAATACCCGTCAGGATCAGATAAAGGAAATGCTGGACTATGCGTTCCAGTTCCGCGGCGTGCGTTATCGCTCCGGTGCGGCCGGTCCTAAGGGCTTTGATTGCTCGGGATTCACGAGCTATGTGTTCAAAAAATTCGGTTATAACCTGAACCGCACGTCCGGTGGTCAGATTTACGACGGCGAGAAAGTGAGCCGTAGTGACCTGCAACCGGGAGACCTGGTGTTCTTCAACGGTCGTGCGATAGGGCGCAGGATAGGTCATGTGGGAATCGTGACTGAGGTGAACAAGGAGGACAATACCTTTAAGTTTATCCACGCGGCGTGCCGCACCGGAATCACTGAAAGTCAGTCCGACGAGACGTATTATCGTCGTCGCTACATGGGTGCTTGCCGTGTGATAACCGAAGAAGAAACGACAAAGTAGGTAATAACTATTGATACGAATGTGGAGCATCGCTCATCTTTAGACGGAGGTGAGCGATGCTGTTTGTATTTGGGTGTTTACGGTATGAATCTTGCTCAGAAGAGAGATATCTGGCGTTCGTCGGCCAGCGGCTGTTTTGGTTCGGGTTCCGGCTCCGGTTCGG
>FLNZ01002570.1_pt1 | contig 16322 bp, 13 predicted proteins | sample 1140391 | NCBI WGS metagenome assembly FLNZ01 (sample SAMEA3878171, study PRJEB12797) | bioreactor metagenome | biome: Moose rumen | place: Sweden | collected 2011-10
AATATATTGGTAGCGATGAAATCTGGGAGGAGAGCGAGCAGGCGATCATCGAAGCATGTAAGGAGAAAGGTCTTGATGCCAAAATCGAATATGGAGAGGCTGCTTTCTACGGACCAAAACTCGACTTCATGGTCAAGGACGCTATCGGACGCCGGTGGCAGCTGGGCACCATTCAGGTGGACTACAACCTGCCTCAGAGATTCAAACTCGAATATACCGCAGAGGACAACTCCAAGCAGACGCCCGTGATGGTGCACAGAGCTCCCTTCGGATCGATGGAACGCTTCACGGCGGTGCTCATCGAGCATACAGCTGGACATTTCCCATTGTGGCTCACGCCTGAACAGGTGGCTATCCTGCCTATCTCGGAGAAATTCAATGACTATGCACGGGAGGTGGCCAACTTCCTCGATGCACAGGGTATTCGTGCTGACATCGACGACCGCAACGAGAAAATCGGACGTAAGATTCGTGACAATGAACTGCGACGTGTGCCGTATATGGTCATCGTCGGTGAGAAGGAGAGTGCCGAGGGACTTGTATCCATGCGCAAACAGGGTGGGGGTGAACAGGCTACCATGTCTATGCAGGACTTCGCAAGCCGCATCAACGACGAGGTGGCTGAAATGCTCGAGGCAACCAACATCCAGCCAAAAGACTAAAACCGGTTTCTTTTAGAATCCCCCGGAAATCCATCATTCACATATTTGTGATAAGCATAGGAGGTGCGGCATTCTTGCCACACCTCCTATGCTATAAATTCGATAATGCTGTCATTACCTCCCGTTGGACAGTAGGTCTGCGACAAATCTCGTGAGTAAGTCGTCATTTCCTACCTCTCACCTCTGATATATATATCTGGATCTCCTGATACGTGATGTCGGCGGGGCAGAGGGCTTTGATGGCAGAGAGTGGCTGGTCTTTGCCAATCATGTTGACCACTTTCTCAATCTCATGCAGGTGTTGGTCGCTGACCAACTGGTTGACCGAAATTTCTCCAGTGTCAATATACTTCATCAGGTGAGAGATGATCGTGGTAAGAGTCAAATTACGTTCGCGCGCGATTTCAATCGGTTTCATGCCACCCCTGAACATCTGTAGCGACACTTCACTGGTTTTTACCTTGGGCTCACGTGCCTTCTTCTTTTTCTTCTTATTCGAGTCGGCATCTTCCAGGCTGTCGAGCAGAGTCATCTGCTTCTCTCTCAGGTAGGTGGTGATAGAAAAACCCTTGGATGATATCTTCTTGAGCAGCCGCACTTTAGCCTGCCACATCTGTTGCAATTCCGGCAAGATGTTGCTCATGCGGTTGGCTGCCTGTTTGTTGCCGGTCTTTACCTCTGCGCTGAGACGGATGGGCGTGGCGAGAAGCTGGTCGAGCGTCTCGGCAAAATAGTCGGCACTCTTCTTTACCCTTTCCAGGAACGTCTCGCCATGGAGGGTGGCGATGGGTGCCTGGCGTATCATCTGCACCCATTTGTCTGCCACAGTGATGACTTTCGTTCGGAGACCGTCCAAGGTCTGTTTGTGCAGCGACTCCAATTGGGAGTAGCTGCGTGAGAAATATTCCACGAAGATGCGCACCAAGGACTCTTGTTGGTGGAGGATGGGGGAGAAATCAAACATCTCGATGAGCAGGTTGCGGTGGTACTCTTCTTTCAATTGGGGGAGTACTTGGATGCTCTGCCGCGTTTGCATTTCCTGTGCGCTGATATAATTGTCTACACGATGGTCATTGATGATGGCGCGGCGCGAAAGTGGCGACGAGAGGACCATCCCCTCTAATGTGCGACAGCGGCTCAGCGCCACATACACCTGACCAGGGGCAAACGACTCGCTGGCGTCGATGATGGCGTGGTCGAAGGTGAGACCCTGACTCTTGTGGATGGTGATCGACCATGCCAGACGGAGAGGAAACTGCTTAAAGGTTCCTTTGATCTCTGTCTCTATCTCACGGGTGGTGGGGTTGAGCGTGTAGCTGGCATTTTCCCACACCAACGGTTCCACGTCGATGTCGAGGGTGTCACCGGGACAGCGCACTTTGATGGTGCTTCTGTCAAGGTAAACCACCTTGCCGATGCGACCGTTGTAATAGCGGTGCTCTCCCGATGGGTCATTCTTCACAAACATCACCTGGGTGCCCACTTTCAACTGCATGGTCTCACTCGTGGGGTAGGCGTACTCGGGAAAGGTGCCATCTATCTCGGCATGGTATGTGTACAGCGGACGGTAGATTTGTTGCAGGGCGGTCTCATTGAAGCGGTCGGCGAAGCGGTTGTGTGTGGTCAAGCGGATGTAATTGTCTTCCTCACGGGGACGAAAAGCGGGTTGATAGCGGGCGTTGAGGCAGGCCAGGTCGGCATCGGTGGCCTCGTTGTCGCGGATATGGTTGAGGAGCGTGAGAAACCGCTCATCCTGCTGACGATACACCTTCTCGAGTTGGATGGTGACGTATGGCAACTCTGCCAGTGCTTTCGAACCAAAGAAATAGGGCGTGTCGTAGTAAGGGTCGAGCAGCGCTTTGTCTTCTGCGGTCACCACTGGGGTGAGTTGCTGCAGATCACCTATCATCAGCAGTTGGATGCCACCGAAAGGAAGATAATGGTTGCGGAAACGGCGAAGCACGGAGTCAAGGGCGTCGAGGAGGTCGCTGCGCACCATGGAGATCTCGTCGATGATGAGCAGGTCGAGGGAGGCAATGAGACGGCGCTTCTCTTTCTTGAAGTCAAAACGGTTTTTGATCTTGGAATTGGGCACGTAAGGGGAGAGCGGCAACTGAAAAAATGAGTGGATGGTGACACCGCCGGCGTTGATGGCGGCAACACCTGTAGGAGCCACCACGATGGACCGTTTCCGTGAGCGTTCCACAACGGTCTTCAGAAAGGTCGTCTTACCTGTGCCGGCCTTCCCCGTGAGGAAGATACTCATTCCGGTATTCTCCACAAAATCCCATGCGATACGCAATTCTTGGTTTGTCTCCATTTTTACTCTTTTGGTGGGTTCTTTGAATGAGCTTCCTACAATCTCATTCCTCTCTTTTCTGTCAACAAAGTTAGTCAATTATCTTGGAAAATTGAAAGGTTTCGCCATTTTTTTCCTGTGGATCTTTCCTGTGTTCCTTTTGGATGTGCAAACGTTTGCATGGACACCCGTTTTTTTTATCCGCTTTTTTTGCACATTATAGGTGGTTTTATCGTATATTTGCACACATCAATAACATACGTCTACTATACTTAATATAAATAGATAAAAGATGAAAAAGAAACTACTGACATTACTGTGCATATTGGCTCCCCTTGGAGTGCTTGCTCAAGGATGGCCGGCAAACTATCAGGGTGTGATGTTGCAAGGGTTCTATTGGGATTCATACGAGGATGCCAAATGGACTACACTGACCTCACAGGCCGATGAGTTGTCACAATATTTTAAACTGATATGGGTGCCCAATTCTGGTCAGACAAAGGAAGACCAGTGGAACTCTCCCGGCAACTGGGGCTATGAGAATATGGGATATTCACCTGTCTACTGGTTGAGGCATAACACTTGTTTCGGCTCTCAGGAGGAACTGATGACGATGATCAGCACCTTCAAGGCAAAAGGCACCGGATTTATCGAGGATGTAGTGATCAATCACAAAAATGGCCTCACAAATTGGGCTGACTTCCCTAATGAGACAGTCACAGGTCCCACCACCGGCAATACCTATACCGTGACATGGGCAAGCAATATGAGCAACCTGTGGGGTATCTGCAGCAACGACGAGGTGTTCACTAACAATGGTGGCTTACACGATGGTGTGCAATACACTTGTGGCAGTGCCGCCGCCGATGAGGCAGACAACTTCGACGGTTGCCGCGACCTCGACCACACCAATGTTCAGGTGCAGCAAAATATCTACAATTACCTCGACTTCCTCATCAAGGAACTGGGGTATGTGGGATTCCGCTACGACATGGTGAAGGGATATAAAGCCTATTATACGGGATTGTATAACTTGCATGCACAACCTGAATTCTCCGTCGGAGAATATTGGGACGCCAGTTTCGACAATGTCGTGGGATATTGGGTCAAAGAGACGGGACTACCACAAGGCGCAGATAATAAGCCACAGTCTGCGGCTTTTGACTTCCCCCTCAAATATGTGATGAACGATGTGTTCAACAACAATCATTGGTCCGCTCTCAGCAATAAGGGCATCGCAGGTAGCCCTGAATGGAACCGCTATGCCGTCACATTCGTCGACAACCACGATACCTATCGTAATGAGAGCGACAGGGTGAACAACAATGTGCTGGCCGCCAATGCGCTCATCCTCACTATGCCGGGTACACCTTGTGTGTTCCTTCCTCACTGGCAGGAGTATAAGCCTGAGATCAAGAAGATGATTGCCGCCCGTGAGGCTGCCGGCATCACCAACCAAAGCACCATCTCAACGCAATATGAGATAGACGGCAACAAAGGCTATTACATTAAGGTCACAGGTACCAAAGGATCCATCATCCTCACATTGGGCAACTTGTTGGACACCACCGTGGATACCGACCAGCACGAACTTGTGCTCAGTGGCAACAATTTTGCCATGTACCTGTGGAATGGCGTCTATAACCAAAAGACCTACGATGACATCGACGCTGAAAGTGCCAAGAGCATCACGGTTTACGTCAGAGACAATAGCCAAGGAGCGCCATACCTCTATGCTTGGAATGGTGGCGATAAGTTGAATGGCGAATGGCCTGGTAAACAACTGACTGAGACCACCACACTCGCCGATGGATCAACATGGTACAGGCAGACCTTCAATATCTCATCACTGAATGTCATCGTGACATTCAACGACGGGAAACAGTCGGGAAATGTGGAGGAGATTCGCGACGACATCTACCTCTGCTATTATAAGGGTGATGATGGGAAATATGCCGACTATACCTCCTACTACAAAGGTAACATCACAGGCAATACCGTGAATGCCTATTTCGATGCTCCTGATGGTTGGAATAAAGCCTTTGCATGGTGCACGAAATTCTATGATTTTGTCAACCTGTATCTCACAGTAAACGATTGGCCGGGAGATGCTATGACCAAGGTGGGGACTTCCAGTACCGGCAACGACATCTATTGCTGGAGTATTCCAAAGAATCTCGATGCCGGCGTGCCCAATAAGATTCTCTTCAACGATGGAAATAATAAAACCAGTGGATTTGATTTCATCAACGCTGCCTATTACGATTTCAATGGCATCGCTTCGGAAAACAGGCTGTATTTCTATCCCACCGTCTTGAGAAATGCCACGCAGGTAAGTGGCACGAACTGGGATGGCAACACTGCCACCCTGGCACAAGGTGACGCATCCACTACGATGGAGCATGAACTCTACTATCCTGCCGGTAGTTATACCGTCCAGGCCATCGTCAGAGGCTCTGCCGACAGTCAGGTGACGCTCACTGTGGGACCTGCTGACCTTGCCAACGCAGGGACTGCTACCGTCAGCCTCACCGGAATCGATGGGGCAACCTCCACCGTCACCACCGATGGCGTAGTGGAGACAGTGGCTACTGGCACCAACAATGGATGGCATAAGGTGCAGGCTCATTATGTGCTTTCCGAGGAGGGTGTGCTCAGAATGGCGCTCGCATCAGACGCCGGTACATGGCAGGTGGGGGCTGTCACCATCATCAAAAACGCTGATACGCAGAACTATTTCCGCACTTCCGCCACACTGCTGCCGACGGAAACAAATGCCGATGTTGCAAATATGACCAACTTCAGTTTCTATGACCGTGGCGTGAACAAAAACGCACTCGTCACTGCCTATAGCGGTCAGAGTCCGGCTTCATTGCCATGCAATGTCATCGTCGATGGAAATTGTGAGAATTTGATGCTCACAGACGGTGCCTACGACTTCTTCGCTCCGGCCAGTTTCACTGCCTCTGCGGTTAGTTACGACCGTAATTTCACTGAAGGAAAGAAAATGACGGTCTGCCTGCCGTTTGCTGTCTCCGACCAGGATATGACGGATCTGGGCATCGAGGCATACGATTTCGATGGCATGACAAATTCTGGAGGATTCCATTTCACACAGGTGCAAGCCATGGAGGCCAACCATCCGTATGTGGTCGTGGCTGACGGCAAAGTCTTCGAGAATCTCGAGGGGAGGGATGTGGCCATGACTGGCGCATTGGACAACACCATCAGTGACGTGACTTTTACGGGTACGATGAAACGTGTCGTGCTCAATTCTGACAACTCCGCCATCTACTATGGATACAGCAACGGACAGTTTGTAAAAGTCGGAAATAATGTGGGGGTGAATCCTTTCAGAGCCTATGTCAAGACGGGCAATGACCTTGGCGCGGCTGTGGCTGTCGTCTTCGATGACACGCAGACCAGCGGTGTCAGGGATGTCAACGCCCACGAAAGGAGTGAGAGCATCATCTATCGTCTCGATGGACGAAGGATGGGTGGCTACAATTGTCGGGGCAGCCTGCCGAAGGGTGTCTATGTTTGCAATGGAAAAAAGTTTGTCGTTAAATAGTATCATGAGTAATATGAAGAAATCAACATATACCATTCCTCATGTCGACGTTCATACGATGGCGGGGGTGACGTTGCTCAATGGATTCAGCGAGCCGGATAAGGGTGTTTCCACTATCAACGATGGTGAACTCGATGCCAATCAGGGCTTTTTTGCCGATGATACGGCACCAGAAAAAGGACTGTGGGACGAGAAATAATCGATATGTTATGCGACTGGTAAGACCCAAGAAAAACCTTGGACAGCATTTCCTCACAGACCTCAATGTGGCGAGGGATATCGCCGACACTGTGGACGCATGCCCGGAGATTCCCGTATTAGAGGTGGGACCGGGCATGGGTATGCTCACACAATTCCTCATTGAGAAACCCAGGGATGTCAAGGTGGTGGAAATCGACGATGAGTCGGTGAGATGGCTCAATGAGCATTTCCCGCAACTGAGGGAGAATATCATCGCCGACGATTTCCTCACCATGGACCTGCACACGCTGTTCGACGGCAAACCCTTTGTCCTCACGGGCAATTATCCTTACGACATCTCCTCGCAGATCTTCTTCAAAATGCTTGATTTCAAGGACATCATTCCTTGCTGCACGGGTATGATACAGCGAGAGGTGGCACTGCGCATCGCCTCGCAGCCTGACAACAAGGCCTATGGTATCCTCAGCGTACTCATTCAGGCATGGTACGACGTGGAATACCTCTTCACAGTTGATGAGACGGTGTTCAACCCGCCGCCAAAGGTGAAAAGTGCTGTCATCAGAATGACCCGTAATGGGGTCACTGACCTCGGATGTGATGAGCGACTTTTCAGAAGGGTCGTCAAGACGGTGTTCAACCAGCGACGCAAGATGCTGCGTGTCAGCCTGCGACAGATCCTTCCTGTCGAAGCCATGGACGATACACTCATGAGCAATGAGTTGATGACTTGTCGGCCCGAGCAACTCTCCATCCCGCAATTCGTACAGCTGACAAACCTCGTGAAGGAGAGAATCCAGGCCTGAGCCTATCTGTTCGCTTTGTCAGGAAACACAACTCCTACATCTGCCACAAACATGACAAAATAACGTTTTTTCTTGCAAGAAAAATATTTTTTATTTACTTTTGTGTCCTATAAATCTAATTAGATATATTATGATAGACGTAAAAGCCACTTTAAGTGAAGCGGAGGAGAGAATGGAAATGGCCGCCATGTTCCTCGAGGATGCGCTGGCCAAGATTCGCGCAGGACGTGCCAACACCGCAATCGTCAGTGGTGTGAGGGTGGAATCGTATGGCAGTATGGTGCCCCTCAACCAGGTTTCTAATGTGTCGACACCCGATGCCAGGACAATCGCTATCCGGCCATGGGACAAGAAGATGATTCGTGCCATTGAGAAGGCTATCATGGACTCTGATGTCGGTATCACACCCGAAAACAACGGTGAAATCATCCGGCTGGCTATCCCGCAACCTACGGAGGAGAGACGGCGCGAGCTGACCAAACAATGTAATAAAATTGCCGAGAAGGCAAAGGTCGAGGTGAGAAACGTACGCGCAGACATCAAAGAACGACTCAAGAAAGCCATCAAAGACGGACTCTCTGAGGACAATGAGAAAGATGCTGAGCTGGACCTGCAGAAACATCACGACAAGTACATCAAGAAAATTGATGACATCCTTGCTGCCAAAAACAAGGAAATCATGACTGTGTAGGCCTGTGAAAGGACTCGTCATCAGAAATACCGGCAGTTGGTACACCGTCTTGACTGAAGACGGTGAGACGGTGGATAGCAAGATAAAAGGAAACTTCCGCCTGAAAGATATACGTAGCACCAACCCCGTGGCGGTCGGTGACAGAGTAAGTATTATCCGAAACCAAGAAGGTACGGCGTTTATCAATGAGATTGATGACCGCCGTAACTATATTGTGCGTAAATCGCCAAATCTTTCAAAACAGAGCCATATCATCGCGGCGAATGTCGATCAGGCGGTGCTCATCGTCACCATCAACTACCCCGAGACCTCCACGACTTTCATCGACCGCTTCCTCGCCTCCGCTGAGGCATACAGGATTCCTGTAGTTCTGGTGTTCAACAAAACCGACCTCCTCGACGAGGATGAGCGGCATATACAGGAGATGATGGTCACTCTTTATGAGACGATCGGATATACCTGCCTGCAGGTCTCTGCCATGACGGGCGAGCATATCGACGACCTGAGAACTATCCTACATGACAAAATCTCTCTCTTCAGCGGTAACAGCGGCGTAGGAAAGTCGACGCTGCTCAACATGCTTATTCCCGGACTCAACCTTCGGACTGCGCAAATCTCAGAGGCGCACAACACCGGTACTCATACCACCACGTTCAGCGAGATGATACAAATGACTGGCGGAGGATGGGCCATCGATACGCCGGGGGTGAAGGGCTTCGGAGCCTACGACATGGAACCGGAGGAGATCTGTGGATACTTCAAGGAGATCTTCCAGTTCTCTCACGATTGCCGATTCCGCAACTGCACCCATACTCACGAGCCGGGATGCGCCGTGCTCAAAGCCCTCGAGGATCACTATATCGCCCAAAGCCGGTACAACTCCTATGTCAGTATGCTCTCCGACAAGGACGAGGCAAAATACAGACAGGGCTATTCCTAACGGCTGAGCATGTCTCTCGACACTTTCCTCTCACCCCTCAACTGAAGCTTGCATGTCTTAATATATTTTCGGGCTTAATCGAATTAGAAACAATGAAACCTATACTTACACTTATGCTGACTGCATTTGCCTTCACGGCAAACGCACAGACCATCATCCACCCCTCTGTGGGTGCGATGAGCGCGCCACAGGATGCCTCCGTCAAGGTCACCCTGGCCACAAAACATGTCAACTACCCTCATTGCCCACCGCAGTACAATGATGTCTATGTCAACTCGCCGAAGTCGGCCAACATCCATCCTGATGGCACAAAATACTATGTCAACTCGCTGGAGGGATGCTGCACCGTGGTGTATGAGATGGAGACCCACAAACGGCTGAAGGTGATACGTTATGACTTCAAGGACGGTAAAGACGACACCCTGTGGAGCAAACCCAGCAAATTCTATCCCTTCACACACTATACACAAAATCTGAACACGTTTCAGGGAAAACCGGTGGAGGCCACCTTCTCTCACGGAGGACGGTATCTCTGGATTCCCTTCTATCGCCGCACATACGACCTCAATGCTCAGGATCCGTCGGCCATCGCCGTCATCGATACGAGGACAGACGAGATCATCAAACTCATGGAGACCGGGCCGTTGCCAAAAATGGTGGCATGCTCGCACGACGGCAGACATGTCGCCATCACTCACTGGGGAAACAATACCGTGGGACTCGTCAACGTCGAGAGCCTCAATCCCGATGAGTGGTATCATGAGAAACTGCTCGTGGTGGACTATGTGCTTCCGCTGAACTTCAGCCTGACACAGTCGGTTGACCGTGACAACAACAGCGGATATGCGCTGAGGGGAACGGTGTTCACACCCGACGACCGTTATCTCCTCGTGGGATGTATGGGCGGAAATGGCGGCATCGCCGTCATCGACATGAAGACACAGGAGTATTTAGGAAGGGTGCTGGGCATGATGCCCAATGTGCGGCACCTGGTCATTCGTGACGGATACCTCTATCTGAGCATCAACAAGTCTGGATACGTTCAGCGCATCAAACTGGACAAGTTCATGGAGGCGGCTCACAATATCTCTGGAAAGACCACTACACTGCAGGGATGGGAGAGCTGTCAGGTGGGGGCCGGCGCGCGCACCATCGAGATCTCGCCAAGCGGACACTATGTCTTTGCCGCTTGTAACCTCGCGTCAAAACTTTATGTGGTCGACACAAGGACGATGAAGGTGGCATGCTCCATCGATGTCGATTCTTACCCTGTGGGCCTTGATATTTCCAACGACGGCCACTACGTCATCGTGACGTCGCAGGGACGTAGCAACGGTGGGGGAAATGCCGTCAATATCTACGAGGTGGAATACGACGAGCCTGAGCCGGTGCTGAAAAACACCGACGGCGCTGCCGTACTCAACCAAGGCGGTGAGAGCAATGACTCTTCTTTACAAGCAGCAGCATTGCCGGCAACTGATAAAGACAGTTCCGGCAATGCCGCTTTATATATGGGTGGAGCCGCCGCTGCCCTTCTCTTGGGATTTGTCGGTTTCAGACTGTTGAGAAAACGACAGGTTTCCTAATCGTTGCAGCCTTTTCCCCGCGGCTTATTCCCTTTTCTTATTCCTTGTCTATAATAGGACTGACGTCAGCATTCAGACCCACGGGTCACTGGATGGTGATGGTGTATTCGCTCATGAACGAGGCTCCCGGTTGGAGGTGGTTCATCAGGTATTTGTTGCGGAAGTCACCATGATAGTCCACCTCGTCGTGAATGCCATACCACGGCTCTATGCACACAAAGGGGGCATTCTTGCCATAAGGACTCCACAGACCCACCGCGGGTGCTTTGAAATCCACGGTCACCACTGGATGAAGGTCTTTGTCCAACAGACTTATCTGACTCAGTTGGCTGCGGTCGATGATGACGGCATCGTCCTTGAAACTCTCCTCGGTAAATTCCCAAAGACCGTCGGCACTGTTCAAGGGGAAACGTTCCGGACGGATGCAGCCTCCTACATTGCCATAGACACGCTCTATGGCGCCTTTGTTGTCAAAGCACATCGTACCGATGAGGGGGGCTCCCTCATGCAGGTCGGGGACATTGAAGGCCGGATGCCCGCCAATCTGGAAATGGATCTCCTGACGGTCGATGTTGTGCACATGCCAGATCACGTGGATGCGGTTCTTCTCCAGTTTATAGGTCACGGAGAGGATAAAGTGATAGGGATAGACTTTCAGGGTCTCTTCCGAACTTTCTAATACGTAGGTCAAACGGGTGTCACTCTCTTTGATCAACTTAAATTCCATGTCGCGGGCGAAACCGTGACGCTCCATCGCATATTCTTGTTTGCCAAGGCGATATTTCCCTTCCCACAGACCACAGACAATGGGAAAGAGGATGGGGGAGTGGCGGGGCCAGAAGTTGGGGTCTGCCTGCCATAGATACTCGTGACCTTGCTGGTCTTTAATACTTTGCAATTCGGCACCGAGGGTACTCACCTCTACCGTGAGAAAGTCGTTTTTCAGTTGTTGCATGATTTGATTTGTTTGGTTAGTTTGTGTCTGACTGCAAATTTATTGTTTTTTCTCCAGTAAAACAAGTCTTTCCACGCATTTGTGGATGCTTTCTTTGGACTTGCTGCCTTTTTTGTGTATTTTTGCCTTGACTTTGCCTCATGAGTGATCCCTGCAAATCGTATTCATTCCTCTAAAAACGGGGATGGGGAATATGCTGGACAGGGTCTCGTACAAATGCTTTCGTCTATGAATTTCCTACAGCTGAATCCTCTCCTCCGTATCGCCGCATGCCTGATATTGGGCATCTTCGCCGGTTATGAGACATGGGGCGCATGTCCTCAATGGGGATGGCTGGCGGCAATGGCGCTGTGTGTGGGCGCGGCGATGGTGATACGGCACGATGTGGCGCAAGGCATCACCATCATGATGGCGACTTTCATGGTGGGCGGATTCTTGGTGACACGACGCCTGGATGTACTACAGACTCCGCTGCCGACACAGAAGGTCTCCTTCAGGGCGGTGGTGGCAAGTCAGCCGCAACCTCGTGGCAAGGTGATGAGAATGGATCTGTGGGTGGTGGACGGTCACTTGTTTCCCCTACGTGTGAAAGCGGCTGTGATGAGGGACAGCCTGCGGCAGGACCAGAACCGCCTTCAGGTGGGCGACGGGGTGGCGGTGACCTCTCTCTTGCAAACTCCCACCAATTACTATGACTCCAATTTCGACTATCCTCTTTACCTGCGTTGCCATGGGTTCACCGCCACTACCTTGGTGCTTCCCGACGCATGGCATCGGGAGGTGGTGAATGTCAGATCACTCTCGCATGTGCAGCGTACGGTATTGGAGGCGATGCGCTTCCGACAGCAGATCATGGACAGATACCTCAGCGAGGTGGAGGGTGACGATGAGATGGCGGTGGCTATGGCGATGACTATGGGCGACAAGTCAAGACTGACACGGGAGATGAGGGATGTCTATTCCATCTCGGGTGCCTCGCATGTGCTGGCTCTCTCCGGGTTACATCTCGGCATCATCTATATGCTCTTGACAATGATGGTGGGATGGAGACGCATGGGACGGCTGAGGGAATTGACGGTCATCATGGGTATATGGGCGTATGCCGTCGTGACAGGACTGTCACCGTCTGTGGTCAGGGCGGCTACGATGATTACCATCTATGCCATGGTGTCTATCCTGCGACGGGAACGGATGTCGCTCAATGCTTTGGCGTTCACTGCAATCGTGATGCTGGTGTCCAACCCGATGAACCTCTACGATGTGGGCTTCCAAATGTCGTTTATGGCGGTGTTCGCCATCCTGGTGCTCTACAAACCCGTGTATGGACTGATTGATAGGGAATTTCTTTTCGCACACCGTATCGTGGCATGGGCTTGGGGGATGGTGGCGGTGTCGCTATGCGCACAATTGGGCGTGGCTCCCCTGACGGCCTATTATTTTGGACGTTTCTCTGTTTACTTCCTGTTGACAAATTTCATCGTCATCCCCATGGCCACTTTGATTATCTATACCACCGTGGCGCTCTTCATGGCATCGATATGGCCGTCGGCCATGACGGTGGTGGCCGCCTTGTTGAAATTCCTCGTGCAACTCCAAAACACCCTCGTACAGTGGGTGGCGGGATTGCCTGGCGCCAGTATCGAGGGCATCCATATCAATCGCCTTCAGCTACTGCTCATCTATATCTTCATCATCGCCCTCCTGTTCATTGCCAACCGACTGTTAAGAAACCAAAGGATTTTCAACACAAAGAAACAGAGCCACGGAGTAATATAAACCTCTGTCACTCTGTGCCTCTGTGTTGATGATAATAATGTATATGCTTAGAAATTGATGCCCACGTTGGCGAAAAAGGCACCATTGTGCGTGTCGTTGAATACATCATCGCCAATGTTGGTAAGACCGAAGTCATAACCGATTTCTGCATAGAGCATTTCGTACGCCACACCACATCCCACACGGATACCACCGTCGAAACGCTTGAAATTGCCGTCATTGAAACTGCTGTATGCGGCACGCTGACCAAAGTCCTTGATCTTGCCTCCCACTCCGCAGGCCATATAACCGCCGACAAAGGGCTCTACGGCAGTGGCGGGCGCTACGTAGGCGGAGTATTTCAATACCAATGGAACTTCGATGTAGTTGAGGTTGAATGTAAACTTGTCGCCATGATCACTGCCCTTGCCGCCTTTCTCGCTATACAGAAGGCCGGTCTCAAAGAACAAAGGGGTGGAGGGCGCCAGTTGGACACCGGCCACGGCACCCACGTTCAGACCGCTTTTTGTGTTGCCACCATCGAGATAGGGCGCGTCGGAGTTGACGTGGGATGCCGAGAGGCCGAAGCGGAGACCTCCATACCAGTTGGGGGCTAAACTGTAATGTCTGCTGCCGCGGTAGGTGGAATTGGTTCGGCCATGACCGCCACGCTGATACTGGGCAGCGGCTGGCATCACAGACAACAGACTGAATATTGCCACAAGGAATAATAATTGCTTTTTCATATCATTTCATTTTTAGGGGTTTATTTCTTTAGAGTTTCTATAGTTTCCTGTTTCAGTTTTTATTTACAGTGCAAAAATATGAAGGAATTTCCTCCTGTCAAAAGTTTTCTCCCTAATCCTTTGGGGAATTTCCCTATAGAATCATGATGGCTTGTGGGGGCATGAACATGTACGATGGCTATCGTGCCATCGGATGAAGAAAAGTTGCCGGTGTTTCTTTGCCATTTCTTAAAATATTGTTATCTTAGCGGCATTAAATGATAAGACATGATGGAAGAATTAAATAATAAGCGGATTGCCGTGCTGCTTTCGGGGGGTGTCGACAGTTCGGTGGCGGTGTATGAACTCATCTCCAAGGGACTCCATCCCGACTGTTTCTATATCAAAATAGGACCTGAGGAAGAGGAGGAGTGGGATTGTACTTCGGAGGAAGACTTGGAGATGGCTACCGTCGTGGCGAAAAAATATGGCTGTCACCTGGAGGTGGTGGACTGCCACAAGGAATATTGGAACCAGGTGGCTCAATATACAGTAGAAAAGGTGCGCGCGGGTTTTACGCCCAATCCGGATGTGATGTGCAACAGGTTGATCAAATTTGGAGCTTTCGATGAGAAGGCTGGACATGATTATGACCTGATCGCCACGGGACACTATGCGCAGACGGAGATAATCGATGGCAAGAAATGGCTGACAACAAGTCCCGACCCAGTGAAAGACCAGACGGATTTCCTCGCTCAGATCTATGATTGGCAGTTGAGAAAGGCGCTTTTCCCCATCGGACATTATTGGAAGGAGGAGGTGAGACAGATTGCAGAACGCGAGCATCTCATCAATGCTAAGAGAAAGGACTCGCAAGGCATATGTTTCCTCGGGAAAATCAATTACAATGACTATATACGGAGATTCCTCGGAGATCAGCCCGGCGATGTGCTGGAACTGGAGACGGGGAAACGCATCGGACAGCATCGAGGACTATGGTTCCATACCATCGGACAGCGCCACGGACTGGGATTCGGCGGAGGACCATGGTTCGTCGTGCGGAAGGATATCCCTGCCAACATTCTCTATGTGAGCAAAGGGTATGAGCCGGCGACTGCCTGTCGAGATACCTTCCGTATACAAGATTTCCACTTCCTCACAGAGAAAGTGGAAATGAATGTGGTGACCTTCAAAATACGGCATACACCGGAGTTTCATCATGCTACAATGGAACTGATGGAGGATGGCACCTATATGGTGCATTCGTCCAAAGCGATCCATGGCGTGGCACCAGGACAGTTTTGTGTGGTCTATGACAGCGAGCACCACCGCTGCTTAGGGTCGGCAGAGATTGCCCCCTAAGCGTCGGGGTTTCCACTCACCAAAGTTGCTGAGTCTTTCACCGTCTACAGTCGCTTCAACATGAGAATTATACAACATGTTTCGACCATATGCAGGCAATGGCGATGTTTCATAAGGGAACAGCATAGTGCTGTCATCCATGCAAATCTGAGTTTCACCGATGGCTGTTATAACGTCGCGGCCTAATATTGGTCCGACTCCAACCAAGTCAAGAAGCACGCTCTCCTTCTCCAACCCTACACCAGCTATGATGTTACGTACTGTTATCTCGCCGATTTGAAGACTGTCTATGAACGTGCGCAGTCCTTTTGAGTTTCCCGTATAGATTACGGAATCCCCGATCAATGGCAGTCCTTTCTCTTTGACGAACTTCTCTGAGACAAAAGTCATTCCAGCCCCTGTGTCAAAATGAAAAGGGATGGTTTCTCCATGAAGCGTTACGGGAACACTCCTGCCCCTAAGTCGGACTGATGGTTGGACAACAATTCATTCAAACATTCCAGCGCACGCTCTTTTTGGTTGAAGTTACGGGCAATCATCGCCTCGGCAACCACCTTCAAAAAAGACACCTGCATCGAATCCTTCAATATGGGGTATTCTTTCTCAAGCTCAAACCAGTCTTCAGTGTTGATAAGTTCTCCGATTCGCTGGTCTGGTTGCTGAGCATAAACCGTATGAGAGGATAATATCAACAGCAGGATTATAATTATTGTTCTTAGCATATAAATTCCGATTTATCTATTTTCTAAAATACGAAGTTACATTCTCTTAT
>FLNZ01003308.1_pt1 | contig 16321 bp, 15 predicted proteins | sample 1140391 | NCBI WGS metagenome assembly FLNZ01 (sample SAMEA3878171, study PRJEB12797) | bioreactor metagenome | biome: Moose rumen | place: Sweden | collected 2011-10
GGAGGGCTCGGCAAGGGACTCGGGGCGCTGTTGACGCAGTTCAGTCGTAATGCCGAGCAATCGCAGAATGATATAATCGAGATCGCCGTCGCAAAAATTGTTCCCAACCGTTGGCAGCCGCGCCGCACGTTCGATGAGACCGCGCTCGAGGAGCTTGCCGAGTCGATAAAATTATACGGCGTGTTGCAACCGCTGATAGTACGGGCGCGCGACGACGACACTTATGAATTAATATCGGGCGAGCGGCGCTTGCGGGCAACGAAATTGGCGGGCATCGAAACGATTCCGGCGATCATAAAAAATTTTACCGACGCGCAAATACGAGAGGTCGCGATCATCGAAAACGTTCAGCGCGAAAATCTCAATCCGATCGAAGAGGCGCGGGCGTATGATCGATTGATCGTCGAGTTCGGCTACTCGAAAGAATTTATCGCGTCGAAAATCGGCTGCAGTCAGGCGCGGCTGTCGATGCTCCTGCGACTGTTGAAATTGGCGCCTCGGGTGCAGGAATTGATTGCGGCGGGCGAATTGACGATCGCTCAAGCGTTGCCGCTCCTTTCGATCGAAAACGCCGAAATTCAAACGCAGACGGCGGAGCTGGTCGTGTCGGAAAAATTATCGGCGCGCAAAGTCAACGCGTTCATCAACGAATTGAAGTCGTCGGGCGTGCTGGCGTCGCTCACAAACAGCATCGAAAATGATCTGCCGATTGAAACGCTCGACGATCCGATCGAAAATCCGATCGAAGAGCCCGCCGATGATTCGACCGAAGAGCCGCTCGACGACGTACCGATCGATGCGAGCGCGGCGGACATCAGAGACGAGACGACATTTTTCGTTCGACAGGCGCAATCGGAGTTGGCGCGTCGATTGAAGCGGCGCGTGAACATCAAACTGGGTGTGCGTCGAAGTCGGATCGAGATTGAGTTTACCGACATCGACGACCTGTTGAGTCTGATGAAAAATTTCGAGCAACCCTCAAGGAGACCTGCCAAGAGAGGAGACAAAAGTTAAATGGGGTCCGCCAACTTCCTTGCGAGCAATCCGATGTACGCGCCCGTCGCCTTCGAGTTGGCGCGTCGACCGAGGCGCGTGAACATCAAACCGGGGCTGCGTCGAAGTCGGATCGAGTTTACCGACATCGACGACCTGATGAGTCTGATGAAAAATTTCGAGCAACCCTCAAGGAGACCTGCCAAGAGAGGAGACAAAAGTTAAATGGGGTCCGCCAACTTCCTTGCGAGCAATCCGATGTACGCGCCCGTCGCCTTCGAGTTGGCGCGTCGACCGAGGCGCGTGAACATCAAACCGGGGCTGCGTCGAAGTCGGATCGAGTTTACCGACATCGACGACCTGATGAGTCTGATGAAAAATTTCGAGCAACCCTCAAGGAGACCTGCCAAGAGAGGAGACAAAAGTTAAATGGGGTCCGCCAACTTCCTTGCGAGCAATCCGATGTACGTGATAGTCGCCTTCGGCGTGATACTGATCGTGACCTACGCAATCATCATCAATCTGTGGATGGAGCTGTCGTACATGAAAAAGCGATATCGTCATATGATGGCGGCGGCGGAGGGCGGCAATCTGGAGCGAATGATCGCCGAGTACATGGAGATGGCCGAAAACATCTCGAAGGAGCGCAAATCGTTTGAGAAGGAGATCGAGCGGCTCGACGACAAATTGGAGAAGGCGATCACTCGGGTGTCGGTGGTGCGGTTTGACGCGTTCGATCAAACGGGCAATGATTTAAGTTATTGCATAGCGCTGCTCGACGCGGAGAATAACGGGCTGGTGCTGTCGGGGATATTCGGACGCGACGAGGCGCGCACGTATGTCAAGCCGATAGTCAACGGGGATTCGACGTACAAGCTGACGCGCGAAGAGGAGCAGGCGGTTCGAGACGCGATGAAGAAGTAGGAGGCAAAACATTTTTGGCTGACAAAGATAAATCGCTCGAGGTAAAGAGCTTTTACGCCGAGGATCAAACGACGGGGGATCAAGCGTCGGGGAAAAAATATTTATTCCGAATGATATCGCCGGACGGGACGAAAGAGCGGCGTTGGGAGATATCGTCGGGCGTATTGCGGTTCGGAGTGTTCTCGATGGTGGTCGGGGCTTTGCTGTTGATCGGGACGGGCGCTTTGACGGTGTACGGGGCGCTGAACTTTCGATTGAATCAAGCGGCGGTGACGGACATGGAGCGGTCGACGGAACTGCAGCAAGAACAATTGCTGTCGCTGTCGAAAAAGACGGGTAAACTGTCGGAGCAACTGCAAAATTTGACGCAGATGGAGCGGGAGTTGAGAATCCAAGCGGGCGTGACGCCGCTCGAGGAGAAAAAGGACGAATCGAAGGACGATCAATCGAAGGATCAAACGTCGGAGGCTCCGCGCGGATCGGAAGAATTATCGGAGCCGACGGCGGACGAATTTATTGATGACGAGTACGACGGTCAGGGCGGGCCGATCGAAGGGCTTGACGTTGAGTCGGTGGGCGAGGCGCTGTCGATGCTCGAGAGCGGGATTGTCGAGCGGCGCGGGAGCTTGGTGCAGTTGCAGGACGAGCTGAAAAAGCAGCGCGAGCAGATTGCGTCGATAGTGAATCAGCGCAGCGCGATGGCGGCGGCGACACAAGCGATGCAATCATTTACGACGCAAGGCGAGTTCGGATCGATTCCGTTTACGAACGCGCCGGTGTCGAACAATTCATTTGCGTTGGGCTTGACGGACGCGGCGTCGAATGTGCCGGCGATCTGGCCGACGACGGGCGTAGTGACTTCGCCGTACGGTTTGCGTTGGGGCGGGACGGATTTTCACCCGGGCATTGACATTGCAAACGATCTCGGGACGCCGATTGTCGCGACGGCGGACGGCGTTGTGGTTTACGCGGGCTGGAATGCGGGCGGCTACGGCAATATGGTTGACATCGATCACGGCAACGGGCTGATGACGCGCTACGGGCATGCGAGCCAAGTTGTGGTGAGCGCGGGGCAATTCGTTCGTCGCGGTCAAGTGATCGCGCTGATGGGCTCGACGGGATTTTCGACGGGTCCTCACGTCCATTACGAAGTGCACGTCAACGGTCAGCGCGTCAATCCGATCAGTTATCTGTGATGTCGATTGGAAGTGATGAGCATAAAAATTTTTGACAAGCCGATTTTCGTCACGCGTCCGACGCTGCCGCCGCTCGAAAGAATTTCCGCCAAGCTCGAGGAAATTTGGCGGTCGAAGTGGTTGACGAACAACGGCGTGCAAGTTCAAAAACTCGAGCGTCGGCTGAAAAATTATCTCGGCGTGCCTCAACTGTCGCTGTTCAACAACGGGACGACGGCGCTGATGGTCGCGTGTCGAGCATTGAATTTGACGGGCGAAGTGATCACGACGCCGTTCACCTTTGCGGCGACGCCCCATGTTTTGACGTGGAATAATTTGACGCCGGTGTTTTGCGACATCGATCCGCTCACGATGAACATAGACGCGAATAAAATCGAGCCGCTGATCACCGAGCGGACGTCGGCGATCCTTGCCGTGCATGTGTTCGGCACTCCGTGCGACGTCGAAAAAATTCAAGCGCTCGCCGATAAATACAATCTCAAAGTGATCTACGACGCGGCTCATGCTCGAGGGCGGCGCGCTGATGTGTCGCGACGAGCGGCTTAAAAATATTTTCGATCTGATGCGGAACTTCGGGATCGCCGACGAGGAGTCGGTTTTGCTTCCCGGGATCAACGGCAAGATGAATGAACTGCAGGCGGCAGTCGGTTTGATTATGCTCGATTACGTTAAAGGCGAGAGCCAAAAACGCGCGGCACTCCAAAAAGTTTACGTCGAAGAACTGAGCGGGTGCGCGGGCGTGAGGCTCCCGCCTTTATTGTCGTCCGATGTCAAGCCCAATCATCAGTACTTCGTCATTCGGATCGAGCGGGAGCGCTTCGGACATTCGCGCGATGAAGTTTACGACGCGTTGAGGCGACACAACGTCTTCGCCCGAAAATATTTTTATCCGCTGTGCAGTAATTACGAGCATTATCGACGGCTGCCGTCGGCGGCTCCCGAACGATTACCGATCGCCAATCGCGCGAGTGAAGAGGTGCTGTCGATGCCGCTTTACGGCGAATTGTCGGCGGCGGACGTGCGAAAAATTTGCGCGATCGTAAAGGGAACCGCTCGGCTCCGTCTTCGGCGAAGAGACCGTTGAAAAAATTATCGCGTCGACGGGCATCAGCGAAGTGCGCATCGCCGATCCCGATAAGACGACGGCGGATTACTGCGTTGCCGCCGCCGAAGAACTTTTCGCGGTCGACAGCGTCAAGCCCGATGACATTGACGGGATCGTTTTCGTGACGGAGACGCCCGACCGTCCGATCCCGCACACGTCGGCGATCATGCAAGCGAGGCTCGGATTGCCGAATCGGACGATCGCTTTCGATATCAATTACGGTTGCGCGGGCTTCGTCTACGGATTGTTTCAAGCGTCGATGATGATCGCGAGCGGTTACTGCGAAAAAATTTTGCTGTGCGTCGGCGAAACGAGCACGACACGCATCAACGCTCAAGATAAATCGTTGCGAATGATGTTCGGCGATGCGGGCGCGGCGGTCATCTTGACTGCCGTCGAAGGCGCGCGACCGTCGGCGTTTAACTTTCACGTCGAGGGCGACAAATTTTCTCTGCTGACGATCCCTGCGGGCAGTTTTCGGATGCCGCATAAGCATGGCGTGACGGATGTGTTGACGTTCGACGAAGACGGCAACGGTCGGACGCTCGAAAACCTTTACATGAACGGCATCGGCGTGATGAGTTTCATCGTGAGGAACGTGCGCCGCTTGATCGTCGACACGCTGAAGATGTCGGGGCTCTCGACTGAAGCGATCGATCTGTTTGCATTGCATCAGGCGAACGCATTGATCATCGATCATCTCCGCCAACGGTTGAAAGTGCCGCAATCGAAAATTCCGTTCGGCGCGGGAAAAATCGGCAACACGGTCAGCGCCTCGATCCCGCTGATGCTGTCGACGTTGTACTCGGGCGTCAATCCGTCGTTAAAACGCGTGCTCGTGTGCGGATTCGGGACGGGGCTGTCGATCGCGGCGGGCGTGATCGATCTGAGCGCGACGAAAATTTTATCGCCGCTCGAAATTTAAATGTCTCAAGAGCGCGAAGACCGTCCGCGATCTCTACGCTCTGATTGGTGACGAGAATGCTGTTAAGGATTGATAACATCAGGCTCGACGCGATTGCCGCCGTCGTGTCGAGAAAACGTGTCATGCTCGAGGAGCGATTGCTCGGCTCGGTCGATGCGGATAAGATCGAGCGGATGAAAAAGATTGCGGGCTTCGATCGGTTCAGCGTTGCCGACGCGGGCGTGTGCACTTCGGATTTTTGCGCGGCGGCTGCCGAGAAAATTTTCGATGAGACTCCGCTCGAGCGCAATGAGATCCGCGCGGTGATCTTCGTCAGTCAAACGCCCGATTACATCACGCCGTCGACGGCGCATGTGTTGCAACCTCGATTGGGCTTGCCGCGCGACATGGCAGCGTTCGATATCGGCTTGGGCTGTTCGGGATTCGTTTACGGATTGTACGTTGCGGCGTCGATGTTGAGCGTCATGCCCGACGGAAAAATTTTGTTGCTGTGCGGCGACACGACCACCAGAAACCTGCTCCGAAGCAGCGTTGAGGGTCAATCGTTGTTCGGTGACGGAGGCGCGGCGGCGATCGTTTCAAAGCGCGACGGTCAAAAAATATTTTTCAATCTGCAGACGTTCGGGGAGCTTGCCGACGCGATCATTTGTCCGCGCGGAGCATTCCGCAATCCGCTGATCGTCAAGAACAATTCGCTCGACGTTCGAGAAAATTTCGGGACGATGGACGGCGTGGCGGTGACGAATTTTTCTGTTCGATACGTGCCGGAAAATATCTCCGCGCTGATGAATTTCGCGGGCGTTGAGCCGTCGACGGTCGAATTATTTTTGATGCATCAAGCCAATCGATTGATCGTCGAAACGATTGCGGCGCGAATGAGATTGCCGAAGGAAAAATTTCCGTTCCGCGCGGAGTCGCTCGGCAACACATCATCGGCGTCGATTCCGCTCATATTGACGGAGCGCCGACGGTTGGACGAGCCGACAAAATTTTTATCGGTGATGAGCGGGTTCGGCGTGGGTATGTCGATCGCGTCGGCGGTCGTCGACCTGCGCGATACAATTATTTTACCGACAGGGGAGTTATCTTGACGGGCTCGACACGTTTGCATATGAGCGTTGCGGGCATTTCCGCTCATATTGACGGAGCGCCGGCGATTGGACGAGCCGACAAAATTTTTATCGGTGATGAGCGGGTTCGGCGTGGGCATGTCGATCGCGTCGGCGGTCGTCGACTTGCGCGAGACAATTATTCTACCGACGGAGGAGTTATCTTGACGGGCTCGACACGTTTGCATATGAGCGTTGCGGGCATTTCCGCTCATATTGACGGAGCGCCGGCGATTGGACGAGCCGACAAAATTTTTATCGGTGATGAGCGGGTTCGGCGTGGGCATGTCGATCGCGTCGGCGGTCGTCGACTTGCGCGAGACAATTATTCTACCGACGGAGGAGTTATCTTGACGGGCTCGACACGTTTGCATATGAGCGTTGCGGGCATTTCCGCTCGTGTTGACGGAGCGCCGACGGTTGGACGAGCCGACGAAATTTTTATCGGTGATGAGCGGGTTCGGCGTGGGTATGTCGATCGCGTCGGCGGTCGTCGACCTGCGCGAGACAATTATTTTACCGACGGGGGAGTTGTGATTATGAAATGCTTTGTTTGCGGCGGAGAGATGACGCCGTACTTCACGAAAAAAATTGTGGTCGAGTATGCCGTTGAGTATCTTGACGGGCTCGACACGTTTGAATATGAGCGGTGCGGGCATTGCGGGCTGGTGGTGTCGAAGACGCTCTACGAGATGTCGCACGACGATTGGGCGAAGTTCAATTGCGCAGCGCATAAAGATTTGTTTGACGGCGTGATTGACAGAGACGTGCTCGATCCGAAGTGGCGGTTGCGGCTCGAGTTGCAGTCGAAGATGTTTATCGAGTTGTTGAAGGCGGGCGTATTTGAATACGATTGGCGGACGATCGATTACGGCGCGGGCGACGGGCTTCTTGCCGACAAGCTCAACGGCGCGCTCGAAAAAAGTTGGCTCAAAAAGTTTGACGCGTACATGGAGCCGCGCGACGAGAATTATTTGCCGCCGTCGGAAGTCATTGCGGGCAGTTTCGATTTTCTGACGTCGTCTTCGGTGTTTGAACATCTGCTCGGCAATCGCGGCGATGTCGACAAAGTGATCGGGCTCGTCAAGTCGGACGGCGTGATGGGGCTGCACACTTTGATCTGCGAAGAGGTTCCGCGCGATCCCGAGTGGCATTATCTGTTGTCGGTTCCCGTGCACTGCACTTGCTGGACGAATAAGGCGATGGCGATCGTCTTTGAGCAGTTCGGATTCAAGCATTGCTCTTACAATGTCGAGGCGCAAATGTGGTTGTTCTTCCGCAACGACGACGCTTGGGCGCGGTTGGTCGAGTGCCGCGATCGATTGACGGGGACTTGGGTGCTCGACGATCGATTTGTCGACTATTGGAAAGTCAAGCCGTATCGGACTCGTTGAGATCATGATCGAAGGCGTTTTGCGAAGGACGGACGATCTGATCGTTCGCAAATATCGTGAGTTGTTCGTGCCGACGCTGCTGTCGTCGTTTGCGTATTACCTCGGCAATATCCTGAACGGCGTGATCGTCGGCAATCTGCTCGGGCTCGACGAGATGGCGGCGGTCTACGCGTGCATGCCGCTCAATCAGCTCGCGACGGCACTGGCGCTGTTTTTTTCGATAGGATCGTCGGGAATGATCGCGATCGCCGCCGCGTCTCGAGAACACGACCGCGCGGATTACATCTTCAGCACGGTCGCGACGCTGACGTTGACGGTCGCGGCGCTGATGCTCGTCGCGTTGTTGCCGATAACCGACGCCTTGACGGAATTTTTGTCGTCGGCGCCGGAGTTGCGCCCCGACATGCGAGAGTATCTGCCGCTGTTCGTCATTCACACCGCGCTGATGCTCTTCTTCGTCGTCTGGAGAATGCTCGTCAAAACCGAAGGGCTTGCGCGGATTGTAAGTCGGAGCGTGGCGATTCAACAGGTCGCAAATATCGTGTTGACGTTCCTGTTCATCGGCAATTTTCATTTTGAGATCGCGGGCGCCGGCGCGGCGTTGGTGATAGGTGATGTGCTCGGCGGCGTTTATCTGCTGATCAATTATCGTTCGTCGAGAGATCGCGGACGAAAATTCATCAACGTATTTGCCGACGGCTTGAAAAAATTTTTGACGCAATCGATTGAAGTGATGAGATCGGGAGCCGCCGCCGCGCTGTTGAGCACACTGGTAGCCGTCAAAGTCTGGCTGATCTATCAAATTCTCGGCAGGATTGGCGGCGCGGAGGCGATGAGTTGTTATGCGCTGTGTATGACGTTGTGGTCGATCGGCTCGATGCTGACGTCGGCGTGCGTTGACTCGGCGATGCCGATCGTCTCGACGCTCTACAGCGAAAAAGATTTTTCGGGCGTCCGCGCGATGATGCGACGCCTTCAACGGTTCGTATTAATTTTGCTCGGCGCGCTCGTGATGCTCATGTGGATTTACCCCGAAATACTCTTAAACGTCTACGGCGTGGACGGAGCGCGTGTTGAGCCGGCGGCGCGGGCGCTGAGATTTACGGCGTTGAGTCTGCCGGGCACGGCGCTTGCCGTCACGATGGCGTATTATTACACGACACTGCAACGGCGTCGGATTGCGTTGGTGTTGTCGATTGTCGAAGGATTTTTGGTAGTGGTGCCTGCGGCGTTTGTGTTGTCGACGATGTTCGGCGTGGACGGCGTTTGGTATTCGTTCCTGACGGCGGCGCCGTTCGATGCGCTCCTAATTTTGATCTACAGTCACCGGGTCGGTGCGGATGTTTTTTTGATCGATCGAAACGATCCCGAGGTGCTTTACGATGTATCGTTGACGGCGGGCGAAGAGAGTGCGTCAAGAATTTCGTCGGACGCGATAGAAATATTGAAAGGCGCGGGGCTGTCGACGGTCGATGCGACGCGTGTTGGCGTGGCGTTGGAAGAAATGACGATGAACATCGCGACGTTGGCGGTGGAGCGTGCGGCGAATGTGGACGTGCGAATAAAATTGACATCGGACGGGCGAACGATGATAGCCGTGCGGGACGACGGCATGCCGTTCAATCCGTTGCTGGTTCGCTCGCTCGACGGTGAGGAGTTATTGATGGACGAGATCGAAGTGTTAAATGCGTTGGCGCGGGACGTAAAATATAATCGGGTGCTCGGCTTGAATCAAACGATCATCGAAATTTGATCGGCTCGTCGTCGGAAGGCGGCGATTTTTTTGTTGCCCGATCGATCATGATCTTGACAAAAGAACTAAGCGATTTATAATCCTATATATGGTCGTTTTTTTTTTCACCACCATTAACAAGTGGAAGGAGAAATTATTATGTCGATGTCTATCGGTGTCCTTGCCAAGAAATGGTTACCCGACGTTATCTTGGCGTTACTCAGTTTTGCCTTTGGCTCCGATGCCGGCTCGGTCGATCTCGGCAAGTTCGGAGAGTTGCCGGCAATTCCCTTCTTCATAGGCGTCTTGGTCGTATTATATCTGATCTATGAATTTCGCGAAGAGCTGATCATTGCGGGGTTCGTTTGTTTGTTTTTCATCGGCATCGTAATATTTTTTGTCCACGTCCTGTAACATGCGACGGCTTTTGGAGGTGATGATATGGAAAGGAAGTGTCCTCATTGCGGGTGTCCGATAAGTGCCAACGATAAATTTTGTAATAAATGCGGTCATAAATTGCCGCGCGCGTCCGACCGAGGCAGCGTCTCCGAGACTCGAGACGATTCAAAGCGAGCAACTTCAGTCAGAAAAAAATCCGTCGATACCGCGCCCGCCGAGTACGATTACGATTCCGACGCCTATGTTCCCGATCGCGGGCTTTGGCAAAAATTTTTTACGTTCAAAGGTCGGTTGAATCCGGCGCGCTATGCTTTCCGATTGTTCATCATCGTGATGATGCTCTATGTAGTTTTGATGATAGGATTCTATATTTGCAACAAATACCAATTGAAGGGAGCGGAAAAATGGCTCAGCGGCGCAAGCGTACTGATGTTTATACTGCCGATCCCAATCAGCGTCCGTCGAGCACACGACATGGGGCGTCCGGGCTGGTGGGCGATTTTGGGCGTGTTGCCGATCATCGGCGCCGCTTTGGCGTTTTGCTTTGACAAAGTTCATTGGGTCGATAAGCACGGTGAACATCACGAAGAAAGTAATTTTAATCCGTTCGGCGCCTATTTTGCGTTCTTCTACTTATTGCTCATGAGTTTCTTCGCAATGTTATTCTTCACTTTTACGTCAGGCATTCGCGGCACGAATCAATACGGTCCCGATCCGAGAGGGGAATGTGTACCGCGACCTTTTGAAGGCAATCCTCTGTTGAAAATGATCTCAAAGTTGGAAGAAGGCAGTTATCCCGCGTTAAAGATCACCGGAGCGATGGTGCTGATATTTTTTGCCGTGAGCCTATTGTTTCCGGCTACCATTGGTTTTCAAAATCGACGAGTGAATGTCGCCAATCGACCGGCGTCGAATCCGAAAGTAGAAAATCCCGCGCCGCAATCGGCGGAGCAATATCCTGCAGTCAAAGACGCCGTTAAACAAATGCTCGAGGCAACGCCTCCGCCCATCGTTGAAAAGTCGCCTCAACCGCAAGTCGTTGCACAGCCTTTGACTAATGACAATCAACGTGCGGCAGTTCAGGCGTTGACAAATTTTCATGAGTGGATCACCAACAAAAATTTTCAAAGCGCATACAATTGTTTCAGTCGCGGAATGCAAAGCGAGATCAGCTATGACGGTTGGGCGCCCGGGTTTGATACGACAGTCAGCAGCAACGTCAGCGAGGTGCGCGTCGTAAATGAAAGCCCGAATGCGATTGAATTAAACTACGTCCTTACTGCCGTTGACAACATTAACGGGCGCGAGTCGACGGCGCAATTCAACGGCACGGCGACCGTGATCAATGAGGGCGGGCAATGGAAACTCGACTTTATCAAGAACAAGGTCAGATAATTTTTTCGAGTGCGGAGGAGGAAAATTTATGAGCGATAACGAGACCAAAGGTTGGAATGACAATCTCGAAGAGTACGTCAAGGAGTGCAAGATTTTCATCGACACCAGCAGCATAATGTATGAGGACAGCGGTCCGTTTTGGGTGCGACTTGTGGATTTGTTGATAAAGAATAAGCGGTTGATTATCATCACTCAGGGCGTCGTCCGAGAGATCGAAAAACATGCCAACAGTCAGACGGCGGATAATAGGCGCGTCGAGTTGGCTCGAAACCGCATAGACTTCCTTCAAAAGTTGTTGGACAACAATTTATTGTATGTGTTACAAATCGGCGGCGTGTCAAGCCATGCCGACAACGAAATTCAAGCGGTGTTGACCAATTATCGGATACGATACAAAATTTTATTGATCACTCAAGACAATAATCTTGCCAAGGACGTGCTCAAACTCAACGAGAACGAATCGACTCAAGCAAATAAAATTGTCGTCAAGCGTATCGCGCCCGACGGAAGATTGACAGGTTACGGTTGGCAGAGAAATGATTTGGGCTTTGACGAAGCGAATATCAAGCCGTTTCAAGCAAGCACGAAGCTCATCGATCTTAATGACGATCCAATCCCGCTTGTCGTGCCGGTGGATGTCGGCAGTCGACTCTTTACATCTAAAGGCATGACCGTCGAGTTGGGCGACTCGATCGCGGCGGGCGGCGAGGGCGTCATTTACGAGACGAACACAGAGTACATCGCAAAAATTTATAAGCCCGAACATTTGACTCAACGTCGATTCAAAAAAATGCGATTGATGCTCAGTCGTCCGATCAAATACGACGGCATTTGCTGGCCCGTGGCGGATTTGTACAATGCTCAAAGAAGGTTCGTCGGCTTCCTGATGCCTGCGGCGAAGGGGCGGGAGATTCAGCGGAGTATCTTCCTGCCTGTCATGCTCAAGAAACATTTTCCCGATTGGAATCGATGTGATACCGTCGAGTTGTGCATTACGATTCTCCAAAAGATGATCTATCTCCACCGCTACAACATCATTATCGGCGACATCAACCCCGGCAATATTTTGGTCGTCTCGCCGAAGGAAGTTTACTTCGTCGATACCGACAGCTATCAGATCGAAGGTTTTCCGTGTCCGGTCGGCACGACGAATTTCACCGCGCCGGAAATTCAATCGAAGAACTTCGGCACGTTTCTTCGGACGATCGGCAACGAAAACTTTGCGATCGCGACGTTGCTGTTTATGATCATGCTCCCGGGCAAGCCGCCGTATGCTCAACAAGGCGGCGAAGACCCCGCAACGAACATCATCAACATGGATTTTTCGTATCCTTTCGGCGAGGAGAGTAACAGACGAACGCCGGACGGTCCTTGGCGTTTCATGTGGAGCCATTTGACGTACAGGATCAAGGAAAGTTTTTACAACACATTCCGCAAGGATAAGAGATATTCCACCGAGAGCACGCGCCTGTCGGACAAGGATTGGTACAATCTTTTCAGGGAATATTACAGGTTGTTGACTAACGGCAGGATGCTTGCGCAGGATCCGATGTCGGCGGATATTTTTCCGACGCGTTTCAAGCGCGATCTCAACAGTAAATATATAAAATGCATGTTCTGTGATGAATTGATATTGGAAGAAAGCGGTCGCAAAGTTTGTCGAAAGTGCGGCGATAAGGAGCTCGAAACTTATACTTGCTCGAGTTGCGGTAAGGAAATGGCTTTCAACTGCCATGAGAAGTACAATATGAATCTGGTGCGCGGCTATTCGTACTGTCGAGAGTGCAAAGATAAAATTGTGCACTCGGCATTCTGCGTCACGTGCGGCGAAAAATATGAACTGACGGGTCACGAAGTCGATCGGTATCTCATTCATGGCGGAGAAATTCCCAGAAGTTGTCCGCAGTGCCTCAGGCGCAAGCGTGAGTCGGTGCAATGCGTCGTTTGCGGACGGGAGTTCGAGCGCCGCTATGTAACCGAGTTCGAGAGAACAAACAGATGCGTGTGCAGGGAATGTTTGAATCAGGTCGGTCACAGCGCGTATTGCACCGAGTGCGGCGCGTCTTTTACGTTGACCAACGGCGAAGTCGAATTTTACAGATCGAGAGGCTTTGATCTGCCCAGGCGTTGTAAGAAATGCCGCGGCGGAGCAAGCAGGTCGGCTCCGAGAGTCGAGCCCGAAACGACTTTTACGAAGTCGCTGTGGGAGAAATTCTTCGGATAAATTATATTGTTGACGGTCGAAAGGAGACAACACAAATGGAAAAAATCAGCGAGTACTTGAAAATCAGGATCGAAGATTTGGAGACGAATCCGACGCCGCGCGTGGCGATCTGCCTGTGTTTGGACGTGAGCGGTTCGATGCTGTCTGTCGAGTCGGGTGATTTCGTTCGCACCGGCAGGAAGATCACCATCAATAATATCACAGGGGATGAAGTTACCGGCGGCAAGACCAGGCTCGATGAGTTGCAGGAAGGCATCAACAGTTTTTACGATGAGATCAGTAAAGATGAGATTGCGCAGTTTGCGGCGGAAATTTGCGTTGTGACGTTCGGAGATGCGGCGACATGTTTGCTCGACTTCGCCAATATTTATCGTCAAGAGGTTCCGAATTTGCGAGCCACCGGACGTACTTCGATGGGCGAGGGCGTGAACATGGCACTCGATCTGCTCGAGCGTCGCAAGCAAGAGTTCAAAAACGCGGGCGTGGATTATTATCAGCCGTGGTTGGTGCTGATGACGGACGGCGAGCCCAACGGCGATTCGTCGGAGCTCAAGCGGGCGATGGAGCGTACCACGCAAATGATCGCCGACAAAAAGTTGACGCTCTTTCCGATGGGGATCGGTAAAGACGCCAACCTTGCGACATTGGCGCAGTTCACTCCGAAGCGCAATTCGATCCGCCTCAAAGAAGCGAAATTCAAAGACTTCTTCGAGTGGTTGTCGTCGAGCGTTGAGACAATTTCGCAGTCGACGCCGGGCGAAAAAGTCATGCTCAATCTTAAAGCGATGTCCGATTAGGGCGACAAGTATTCGCTCAAGACCGGCAAGCTCGAGCCCATGCCGGCGGAGTTGCCGTAAGTTTAATCAAAGTCATCGATGAGGTGTTGTAAATGTGGAAGGCGGCGCAGGCGACCGTGCAGGGACGCGGACATGCACTCGCGGATATTCCCTGTCAAGATAAAACTCATATACTAGAGGCGTCGGAGGTGCTCGCGACGGCGCTTGCCGACGGTGCCGGCTCCGCCGCTCACTCCGAACTCGGCGCCGAATGCGTGACGCGGGCGATCTGTCAACTGTTGACGAGCAACTTTGATCGGTATTTCGAGAGCGACGATGCGGCTGTCGTTGCCGTCGAGATTTTAGACGAACTGCGGCAGGAACTGTCGAATGTCGCCTCGGAAATGAACTGCGAAGTTCGAGCGCTTGCATCTACGTTGCTTGCCGTTGCAGTCAAGGGCGGGCGTTTTATTGCCGTGCATCTCGGCGACGGAGTGATCGGTTATCTTGACGGCGACGAACTGAATGTGCTGTCGCATCCCGACAACGGAGAATTTATCAATGAGACTACGTTTGTAACTTCGATCGACGCGATTGCTCATCTGAGGCTGAGGAAAGGATCACTCGAAAATATTTCGGCGTTCGTATTGATGTCGGACGGAACGGCGGCAGGTTTTTATCAGCGACGCACGAAAACTTTAAGTTCGGTGATTAAACGGCTCATTCATGCTACCAAGTTAATGGCGATTGATGAAGTTGAAACGCCGCTTGTCGAAAACATTCAAGAGACGCTCTGCAAGGTGACGACGGACGATTGCAGTTTGATCTTGATGGTTGAGGATAATATCAAATAACAGAAAAGGAGATCGTCGTCGAAGGGCGGCGATTTTTTTTGGTTGCCGATCAATCGCATGCAGTCAATTATTATCGGCGCGCGGCAGGAAATTAATTCGCCGCGGCGAAAATCCAATCAAGCAATCATTTATATTATCCTGTCGTGATTCATAAACAATATTTTTGGAGGGCTTGATATGCAAAAGAGGGATACCTTACTCGAGGCGTATCTCAAGCGCGGCTTCAGCCGTCGGACGTTCCTCAAAGGCTGCGTCACGCTGACTTCGCTGATGGGGCTTAGCATGAGCATGGTCGGCAAGGTCGTCGAGGCCGCCACCGATAAGCCGTTGCCCGTCGTCATTTGGATTCACGGGCATGAGTGCACCGGTTGCGACGAGTCGTTTATTCGCTCGGCGTCGCCGTTGGCGTCCGATCTCGTTCTGACTTCGATCGCGCTCGAGTATGATCATCTGTTGAGCGCGGCGTGCGGCGCTCCGTTCGAGGCGCATCTCGACGAGACCATTGCCAAATACAACGGCTCCTATATCCTCTGCGTCGAGGGAGCAGTCTCGACGAGAGACAACGGCGTTTATTGCATGAGCGGCGGTCATACTTTTACTCATCTGCTCGAGAAAGCTGCCAAGGGCGCGGCGGCGATCATCGCCTACGGAAGTTGCGCGGCGTACGGCGGCATCCAAGCGGCGGCTCCCAATCCGACGGGCTCGGCGGGCATCGCTCCGTTCGTCGGCGGCAAGCCCGTCGTCAAAGTGCCGGGCTGTCCTCCGATCCCCGAAGTCATGACTGGCGTCGTCATGCACGTGGCTTTGTTCGGAACGCTGCCGCCGCTCGACGGTGACGGTCGTCCGAAACAATTCTACGGCAATCGAATCCACGATACATGCTATCGCCGTCCGTTCTTCGACGCGGGCATGTTCGCTGAGACTTTCGACGATGCGGGCTCGCGCGCGGGTTGGTGCCTTTACAAACTCGGCTGTCGCGGTCCCGAAACTTACAACTCGTGCGGCAATCTGCGTTGGTGGCAGGGCATGAGTTATCCGATCCAATCGGGCGCGCCGTGCATCGGCTGCAGTAATGCCAACTTCTGGGACGAGGCGCCGTTCACCGATCGGCTTCCGAAGTACGGCAAGCTCGGCGACGTTGACAAGATCGGCGCGGGCTTGGCGGCGGCAACGGCGGTCGGAGTTGCGGGGCATGCGGTGGCGTCGCTCGTTCAGCGCAATCAGCGCGAGAACTTACTCGAGGAACATGACGACCATTAAAAATATTTCTCCCGCCCGAAGAATTTTGAGGCGCC
>FLNZ01002571.1_pt1 | contig 16268 bp, 16 predicted proteins | sample 1140391 | NCBI WGS metagenome assembly FLNZ01 (sample SAMEA3878171, study PRJEB12797) | bioreactor metagenome | biome: Moose rumen | place: Sweden | collected 2011-10
CCCCAGGGTGTTTTTTATCTGTAAACTGATAAATATTTATTGCCTATATATGTCTACAGCTTGTTTATAGAGACAAAAAAAACAACGATTATGCTGATTTTTATAGAAAAGTAATTACCTTTGTTCCCATTAATCGAAATCATATATTCTCATGGTAAAATGTCAGCATTGTGGTCGGAAAATTCCCTACGACGCAAATCTCTGTCCTTACTGCGGTAGGTCTATTAAGCAATTCCAGCAGAAAGATATTCTGGATTCCTCTGATCTTGAGACGGGACAGGAAAATGAAAATAAACCTGAGCAAATTTATCAGCCACCTAAACAGAAGAATGATAAGAAATTCCTATTCTTTATTCTTGCTGTCTTAGCATTGTTGATCATTGCTGGATTGATTTATCGCTCTTCCATCAATGATGATGAGGAGGATAATAGCCCTGTTGCTTCTGACACCATAAAAAAAGCTGATGTTAATACTGACAAATCCAGCAAACAAATCATCAAGTTCGATTCAAAAAAGACACAATATGTTGTTGTCAATGGTGATGGCGTGAGATTTAGATTTGGTCCCAGTACCAAGCATCCATTCCTTAAGGACGAAAAGGGCAACCAGATATCTGTCAATAAGGGTACACGTCTGAAATGTGTCGGTGAACAAGATAACTGGTACAAGGTGATATATAAAGATAAACTGTACTTTATGTCGAAAGACTATACATATTTGGTAGAATAGTTAAAGACTGCAAATCAACATATAATCTTATGAAATTGAAGAATATTTTAATATTGACAATGGCTTTTGTCGCAGTATTTGCCAATGCGACAGCTCCTGATGACAATCCCGGAAAAAAACTCCCTTATTCTGACGGTGTGAATGAATATGTGGTGAATGACCATGGAAAGAGGGCTGTCAGAATTGCGGCTGATGCCACGCTGAACTTTCCTGAATTGATGAAAAACCGTAATAATTGTTTCATTGTCATCTCAAAAAAAGACTATTATCTTTATGTCTATGAGTCACAGGCCACCGACACTGTGATGTTGGCGCGTTTCGACTGTTGTCTCGGACTGAAAAAAGGCAATAAGCAAAAACGTGGGGATATGAAGACTCCCGAGAGTACTATGAGGTCTCCATTTACAATTTCACAAATTCAAGATGCTTCTTCTTGGACACATGACTTCGGTGATGGACGGGGAAGTATCCGTGCCTATGGCCATTATTTTCTCAGGTTGGTAACCCCAGGTCATAGCGGAATCGGTATTCACGGTAGTACCAACAATGCAGAGAGTGTGCCTGGAAGAGCCAGTGAAGGATGTATCCGTCTCAAAGATGCTGATATCATCACTCTTGCCAAGACGTATGCTTTTAAGGGAATGAAGGTGATAGTGAAAAATGAAGATGTGGACGATCTGCCTTTCGAGATTCGTGCCATGCGCAATCAGCATATCTACCGTCTTCGTCATCTTGACCCTAAGACTACTTTGTCCAATGATCAGGTTCAGAATGCTACATTAGCAGATGGTGGTAACTATGCTCCACAAGTCCTCCCCACTTCTGCCAATAGAAACATGACTTTGGAGCAGTTCCAGAATATCAATAAGTAATGGCATTAAATTATATTTGGATAGCGTTGTTTGCTATCAGTTTCCTCGTGGGTGTCGTCAAAATGATTTTGGGCGACTATGAGGCGTTGCCGGCAATGATGGACTCTACTTTTGAGGCCTCAAAAAATGCCTTTGAGATGAGTCTTGGACTTACGGGAACATTGGCATTGTGGATGGGCATCATGAAAATTGGTGAGGATAGTGGACTGGTGAATAGACTGGCAAGGTTTCTCAGTCCCGTATTGACGAGACTTTTCCCTGAGATACCTAAAGGCCATCCCGCATTGGGGGCGATCTTTATGAATATCTCTGCCAATCTCCTTGGTTTGGACAATGCCGCTACACCGATGGGATTGAAGGCTATGCAGGAACTGCAGTCTGTCAATAAGAAGAAGGATACAGCCAGTAATGCCATGATTATGTTCCTTACAATCAACACCTCTGGCCTTACCATCATACCAATCTCGATTATGGCGTATAGGGCGAAAGCCGGAGCTGCTGACCCGACGGATATCTTTATTCCATTGCTACTTACCACTTTGTTCTCTACGTTTGTGGGATTAATCATCTGCGCTATATACCAGCGTATCAATCTCTTCAATCGTTATATCATGTTGATGTTCGCAGTCGTGGGCGGTGTGGTGGCCGCACTCTTTGTGAGTATGATGTATATGGATGAAGGGGAAATTGAGGTTTTCTGCCGCCTGCTCACCAGTATTATCCTATTGGGCGTCATTATCATTTTTATCTTTTCTGGCTTCTTTAAGAAGATCAATGTTTACAACTCCTTTGTGCAAGGCGCAAAGGGGGGATTTGGTGTCGCCATCAAAATTATCCCTTATGTGGTGGCCATCCTTGTGGCTGTCGGAGTGTTTAGGGCTTCCGGAGGCCTAATGATGTTGCAACATGGCGTGGAGAGTCTTGTCGAGTCTATAGGACTTGATAGTGAATTCGTCGGTGCTTTGCCTGTGGCATTGCTCAAGCCACTGAGCGGACCCGGCGCTCGTGGCATGATGCTGGACATTTTCTCGCATTCTGGACCAGATTCTTTCCTGGGACATTTGGCAAGTGTACTCCAAGGATGCACGGACACGACGTTCTATATCCTCGCTGTGTATTTCGGTAGCGTGGGCATCAAGAAATATCGTTACTCTGTGGTGTGTGGTCTGACAGCTGATGTGGCCGGTATGATAGCTGCTGTCTTTATTTCATATTTCTTCTTTGGATAAAATATTTTGACGGACTGTCCGTTGTATAAAGAAATAACACTACATGTAGCCAATGCAATGGACTGACAGAATACGCCAGGTAAAAATATTACTCGTGGTCGCGGCTGTTGTGATAGCCGTGGCCTCGTTGTTTGTCTCTCATTATTTGGTGCGTGACTTATATAGCGAAGAGCGCAACAAAATGGAGATTTGGGCGGAGGCCATGCGCTCTTTGAGTATGGCTGATGAGAATACTGATCTCAATCTGGTGCTCAAAGTCATCGAGGAGAACAAGATGATTCCAATCGTCGTCATGGACCATCACAATGAGGCGACGGAATTCCGGAACATCGAACTGCATGGCAGAGACTATAAAGATAGTCTCGCTAATGCCACAAAGTTAGGACGAGAGATGATGGCTTCAGGACAAGTGATAAAAATCAACTTGGCTACGGATGATTCTGGTGAAGATGGCGACTTTATCAATGTGTGCTATGATGATTCTGTAATGCTTAAACGCCTCTCTTCATGGCCTTTCGTACAGTTGGGGGTAGTCATGGTTTTTGTCGTTATTGCCATCTTTGCCTTACTGACCTCAAAACGTGCTGAGCAAAACAAAGTATGGGTGGGATTGTCAAAAGAGACTGCCCATCAACTGGGTACGCCGATATCAAGTCTTATGGCATGGACGGAAATACTGAAAGACAATTACCCTGACGATGACTTGCTGCCAGAGATGGACAAGGATGTCCAAAGACTTCAACTGATAGCCGATCGCTTCTCTAAGATTGGCTCTATTCCAGAGACGGTGCCAAGTAGTCTCACCGATGTCATGAATCATGTGGTCGACTATATGAACAGGCGTACGTCAGCGAAGGTGAAAATGGTACGGGATTTTCCTCAGGGTGATATTATTGTGAAAATCAACGCCTCGCTTTTTGAGTGGGTCATCGAGAACCTCTGTAAAAATGCTGTCGATGCCATGGGTGGAGCCGGTACGATTACCCTTCACATGAAAGAGGCTGGAGACAAGGTGGTGGTGGATGTCTCTGATACAGGAAAAGGAATCCGTAAAAAAGACATACGCAATGTTTTTACGCCAGGCTTCACAACTAAGAAGCGTGGATGGGGACTGGGATTGTCGCTGGCCAAAAGAATTGTCGAGGAATACCATAAAGGAAAGATTTTCGTGAAAAGTTCCGAGTTGGGAAAAGGTACTACTTTTAGAATCGAATTGGCGAAGTCATAGCCTTGTAACAAAAGGAAAAATACATAATTGTCAATGAATTGGAGAGTTTTTAACGGAAAAATTACTCTATTCAAAATAAAATTACTAACTTTGCAGCCCAAATGGACAAAATGGAAATATTCAAGATTAATCTCAAAGGATTGAAAGATCAGAAAGCTACCTGTGACTTCATACTTGATGAGAAGTATTTTCATGACATTGGCGAAGAAAACTTAAAAAACGGCCAACTTCAAGCACATCTTGATGTCGTCAAGGCTGCTGCATCTTATGAACTTCACTTTCATATCCAAGGTACTGTAATTGTGCCTTGTGATGTGTGCCTGGAGGATATGACACTACCTGTAGATACCGACAATACAGTAGTGGTGAAAATGGGAGAGGAGTATTGTGACGATGGAGATCTTATCACCATTCCGCAAGACGATGGTGTCATAGATGTGGCATGGTTGATGTATGAGTTCATTACTCTTGCCATACCCATAAGACATGTCCATGAGCCGGAGGAGTGTAATACGGAGATGTTGCTGCGATTAGAACAGCTGTCTGCCGCAAAGGCGGAGAAGACAGTAGGCGACACTGCCGATCCAAGATGGAGCGAATTAGAGAAATTAAAAACTATATTTAATAAAGATTAGAAAAAATGGCACATCCTAAAAGAAGACAGTCAAAGACTCGTACACTGAAGAGAAGAACTCATGACAAGGCTGAGATGCCCGCTCTGGCAGTATGCCCCAATTGCGGTGCCTACTATGTTTACCACACTGTATGCCCTACCTGTGGATATTACAGAGGAAAGGTGGCTATAGTTAAGGAAACAGCTGAGTAATGGGTAAAATCAAAGCAATAATCACCGGCGTTGGTGGCTATGTCCCTGACTACGTCCTCAATAACGAGGAATTGGCAAGGATGGTAGACACCAACGACGAGTGGATTATGACACGTGTCGGTATCAAGGAGCGCCGTATTCTCACAGAGGAGGGATTGGGCACTTCCTATATGGCACGTAAGGCTACAAAGATGCTTATCAACAAAACAGGGGTCGACCCAGACTCCATTGATGCGTTGATACTCTCCACATCTACAGCCGATTACCAATTCCCATCCACAGCTTCCATCGTCTTGGGAAAAGTGGGCTTGAAAAATGCTTTCGCATTCGACTATTGGGGGGCATGTTGTGGCTTTCTCTATTCCCTCGATACTGCTGCATGTATGATCGAGAGTGGGCGCTACAAAAAAATAATCGTTGTGGGAGCCGACAAAATGTCTTCCATGGTTGATTATACCGACAGGGCCACCTGCCCATTGTTTGGTGATGGCGCCGCTGCTGTGCTCTTGGAGGCTTCAGAGGATGATGAGATTGGCTATCAAGACTCGTATTTCCGTACTGATGGCAAGGGACTTCCTTTCCTGCATATGAAAGCTGGTGGGTCGGTATGCCCACCGTCACATTTTACGGTCGACCACAGACTGCATTACATCTATCAGGAAGGGCGCACGGTGTTCAGATATGCTGTGACTTCCATGAGCAATGACTGCGCTGTCATCGCAGAGCGTAATGGCCTCAACAAGGATAATATCACGTGGGTCATACCACATCAGGCTAATATGCGTATTATCGAGGCTGTGGCTAAGCGTCTTGAACTGCCCCTGGAACAGGTAATGGTCAATATCGAGCATTATGGTAATACCAGTGCCGCTACTATTCCATTGGCTCTTTGGGACTATGAGAGCAAATTGCGTCCAGGCGACAATCTTATCCTCACAGCTTTTGGTGCTGGATTCGTCCATGGCGCGTCGTATCTGAAATGGGCTTATGATGGCTCAACCATAAATACAGCAAAAAAATAACAGACAACGACAATAGACAAACGCATCCTTCAAATGTAAAGATGCGTTTTTTTGTCGAATGATAAACCCTATTTTTCATCGTTACACACATGCATAAGGCAGGATTCGTAAATATTGTGGGCAATCCGAATGTTGGTAAAAGCACATTGATGAACCAGTTGGTGGGCGAACGTATCTCTATTGCTACTTTTAAGGCTCAGACGACACGTCATCGGATTATGGGCATTGTCAATGACGAAGACTCTCAGATTGTCTTCTCTGATACACCTGGTGTGCTGAAACCCAACTACAAGTTACAAGAGTCAATGCTTGCCTTCTCTGAATCAGCGTTGAAAGATGCCGATGTGTTGCTGTATGTCACCGATGTGGTGGAACAACCCGAAAAAAACCAGGACTTCCTCGACAAGGTGGCTACCTTGGACATCCCGATTCTGTTACTCATCAATAAAATCGACTTGACCAATCAAGAAGGACTTGTCAAAGTGGTGGAGAAATGGCACCACTTATTGCCAAAGGCAGAAATTCTGCCAATATCAGCTGCCAACAAATTTGGTACCGATATGTTGATGAAGCGCATCAAGGAGCTCTTGCCAGATAGCCCGCCATATTTCGATAAAGACCAGCTTACAGACAAACCTGCCCGCTTCTTTGTGAGTGAGATCATACGTGAGAAAATACTCCTTTATTACGACAAGGAAATTCCATATTCCGTAGAGGTGGAGGTACAGCAGTTTAAAGAACAAAGTAAGCGTATAGACATTAGTGTCGTCATTTATGTGGAGAGGGATTCTCAGAAAGGTATTATCATCGGACATCAAGGGGTGGCTCTCAAGAAAGTAAGCACCGAAGCCCGCAAGACATTGGAGAAATTCTTTGGAAAGCACATCTATCTTGATACATTTGTCAAAGTGGACAGAGACTGGAGAAACTCCAAACGTGAACTTGACAGCTTCGGGTATAATCCTGAGTAATGGATACTTTTAGTAATAGAGAAATACGTTCTCAATTTTTGGAAAAAGATATAATCACAATTAATACCCAAATTATATGGCACTCGTAGCAATAGTAGGACGTCCCAATGTAGGAAAGTCCACACTTTTCAACAGACTGACCAAGACGCGTAAGGCGATTGTCAGCGAAGAGGCAGGCACCACACGCGACCGGCAGTATGGTAAGTGTGAGTGGTGCGGGAGTGAGTTCTCCGTCGTCGATACTGGAGGATGGGTGGTCAACTCTGATGATATTTTCGAAGAGGAAATCAGAAAACAAGTGATGATCGCTACAGAGGAGGCTGATCTGGTGCTCTTCCTCGTAGATATTGTCAATGGACTGACAGACTTGGATGAGGATGTGGCTATGATTCTCAGAAGGTCGAATATGCCTGTCATCCTCGTTGCCAACAAAGCAGATAACTTCAACCAATATTTCGATGCCGCTGAATTCTACAAACTCGGTCTGGGCGACCCGCAGTGTGTCAGTGCGGCCACAGGTAGTGGCACGGGCGATCTGCTGGATATGATTGTGGAGAGTCTCAAAGGCAAAAAGACTGAGGTGCAGGAGGAGGGGATACCTCGTTTTGCTGTCATTGGTAGACCCAATGCCGGAAAAAGCAGTCTTATCAATGCCTTCATCGGTGAGGACAGGCATATCGTGACAGATATTGCCGGTACAACAAGAGACAGTATCTACACCAAATTTGATAAGTTCGGCTTTGATTTCTATCTTGTGGATACTGCGGGTATACGTCGAAAGAATAAGGTGACTGAGAATCTGGAGTTCTATTCGGTAATGAGAAGTATTCGTGCCATCGAGAACAGTGATGTTTGTATCCTCATGATAGATGCCACACGGGGCATTGAGGCACAGGATATGAATATCTTCCAGCTGATTCAGAAAAATAACAAGTCGCTTGTGGTGGCTGTGAACAAATGGGACTTGGTCCCCGATAAGAATCAGAAGGTCATCGACACTTTCAAGAATGCCATCAGAGAGAGAATGGCGCCATTCACCGATTTCCCCATCATCTTTGTGTCTGCTTTGACCAAGCAGAGAATTTTCCGTGTGTTGGAGACGGCAAAACAAGTGTATCTTAATCGTACTGCACGTGTGGGAACCTCTAAACTCAATGAGGTGATGCTCCCATTGATAGAAGCTTATCCACCTCCATCAGTCAAGGGAAAATACATCAAGATCAAATATTGTATGCAGATTCCCGACACTCAGATTCCTTCTTTTGTGTTCTATGCCAATCTGCCGCAGTATGTCAAGGAGCCTTATCGACGATTCTTGGAGAATAAGATCCGTGAAAATTGGCAGATGACGGGATGTCCCATCAATATTTTTATCCGACAAAAATGAAAGGTCGTATCGTCTGGCTGCTCCTTTCTGTCACTGCTGTGTTGGGCGCATGCGTCAGTCGGGAGGATTTCCCTCCCCAAGATGTTGCTGCCAACACAGCAAAACTTTATTACCAATATCTCATTGACGGTAAATACGAGGATTTCGTGGCTGGTATGGTCCGACATGTGGAGTGGACAGAGAATGACCGTCGGCAAATGGTGGAGAATGCGAAATCGTTCGTTAGTCAACAGAAAGATTTACATCAGGGCATGAGAAATGTCAGTGCCATCCGCTCTCAAGTGGACAGCGTGGAGCATACGGCGATGGTCTTCTTGATGATGGAATTTGCAGACAATACGAAAGAGGAGATTCTTGTGCCTATGGTTGAGAAAGACAGCCTATGGCTAATGAGATAAGCGAATCTCATTGTCTCTTGTCGTTTGTTGTTCTTTATGATGCTGCTTGTTGACTACTGAGCGCATCTCCTTGAGCATGTCACTGGCAAAAATAAAATCGGTGAGATGCTTGTTGCTCGAGTCAATAATCTCACCGCTGCTTCCCTGCCAGTCTTTTTTCCCCTCATAAATAAAGAGTATATTTTCACCAATACCCATTACGGAATTCATGTCATGGGTGTTGATGATGGTTGTCGTATGATACTCTTTGGTGATGCCGCTGAGTAGTTCATCTATTACAAGTGAGGTTTGGGGATCGAGGCCGGAGTTGGGCTCGTCACAAAATAAATATTGGGGATTCAGCGCTATGGCACGGGCTATCGCCACGCGTTTCTGCATACCACCGGAGATGTCACCAGGGTATTTCTTTTCCGCATCCAACAGGTTTACGCGGTCCAGGCACTCCTGGGCACGTCTCACACGGTCGCGGTAGTTCATGTCCGAGAACATGTCGAGGGGGAACATCACGTTCTCCAATACCGACAGCGAGTCAAACAGTGCGGCTCCCTGGAAAATCATGCCCATTTCACGCCGCAGACGCATCTTCTCACGTTTACTCATCGCCACGAAGTCGCGGCCGTCATAGAGTACCTCACCCGACGTCGGTTCCAACAATCCCACCAGGTTCTTCATCAGCACTGTCTTTCCTGACCCACTCTGGCCAATGATCAGGTTGGTCTTTCCATTCTCAAAGACGGCATTGATATCATGCAATACCTCTTTGTCCTCAAACGACTTGCACAGGTTCTTAATCTCTATCATGGGTTATCTTTGGCTTTATGAGAGTAATTGTGTCAGGAATATGTCTGAGAACAGAATGAGTACGCTGCTTGCCACCACGGCATCCGTACTGGCTTTACCAACTTCCACCGAGCCCCCTTTCACGGTATAACCGTAGAAAGAGGATACGCTGGATATAAGGAATGCGAAAAACAGACTCTTGATGATGCTCATCCACATAAACCAGGGATTGAAATCATGTTGTAATCCCACAGTGAGTTCATCGGGACTGATGATATGGCCGATATAAGCTGTAGCATAGGCACCGAGTATGCCTGTGCCAGCACTGAAAATCACCAGGAAAGGCATGATGGTGATCATTCCTAATATTTTTGGCAAGATGAGATAGCTGGCACTGTTCACACCCATAATCTCCAGTGCGTCTATTTGTTGTGTCACACGCATTGTTCCCAATTCTGAGGCAATATTAGACCCTACCTTTCCAGCCAAAATCAAACACATGACGGACGACGAGAATTCCAGCAACATGATTTCACGTGTGGTATAGCCAGTGACAAATTTAGGCATCCACGGACTTTGAATATTGATTTTCATATGAATGCATATCACGGCGCCGATGAAGAAGGAAATCATCAGCACGATGCCTATGGAGTCTATGCCAAGTGACGACATCTCCTTGACATATTTTTTCAAAAACATACGAAAACGCTCTGGCCAAGAAAATGTCCTGCCCATGAGCAACAAATATTCGCCAAACGTCTGTAGTGACTTGATAATATACATCTTCGATAGAAATGACGCGGCAAAAATAATCAAAAACAATGAGAATGAGAAATTAATCCTCAAAGATTCTTGATTTCAATGTCAAATTGCTAATTTTGCACGTTGTAATCGCACTATGCAAATATGGAAGAGAATACCAATCAGAACGTGACTCCAGAGTCGGGAATGGTACTGCGTACGGAGGGACTCGTAAAAAGATATGGCAAGCGCACGGTGGTCAACGATGTGTCTATCAATGTGAGACAGGGGGAGATCGTAGGACTGTTGGGCCCTAATGGAGCGGGTAAGACGACTTCGTTCTATATGACAACAGGACTCATCGTGCCTAATGCCGGACACATTTACCTTGACGAGAAAGATATCACCAAATTCCCTGTGTACAAACGTGCCCGGGCTGGTATTGGCTATTTGCCGCAGGAGCCCAGTGTCTTTCGCAAAATGAGTGTTGAGGACAACATCCTCTCCGTGTTGCAGATGACTAAACTCTCAAAAAGAGAGCAGCGCGAGAAACTCGAGAGCCTTATCTCTGAGTTTCGCCTCAACAAGGTGAGAAAGAACAAGGGCGACCAACTCTCCGGTGGCGAGCGCCGACGCACGGAAATCGCACGATGTCTGGCTATCGACCCTAAGTTCATCATGCTTGATGAGCCATTCGCTGGTGTCGACCCCATAGCTGTGGAGGATATCCAACATATCGTGTGGCGATTGAAATATCGCAATATCGGCATCCTCATCACCGACCATAATGTGCAGGAGACACTGACCATCACCGATAGGGCTTACCTGCTCTTTGAGGGAAAGATTCTCTTCCAAGGAAAACCAGAGGAACTGGCCGCAAACCGTATCGTGAGGGAAAAATATCTCTCAAATAGTTTTGTCTTGCGTAAAAAGGATTTCCAAATGATTGACGATGAACGCAAGGCGCGTGAATCAGCTGAGGAAAACGTATGACGTTGGTAAAAAAAGCTAATTTTTTACTATTTCATTAGGCTTTTAGACCAATTATCCGTAATTTTGCAGTCCGTTTTGTAAAAATGATCATAAAACAATAAAATTGAAGATAATAAGGAAGATGAAAATTACATTTGAAAACCCCGACAAGATCAATGGATTGATGACGCTGACCGTTGAGAATGATGACTACAAGAAAGACGTTGAGGATAAACTGAAAGAATTTCGCCGCAACGCCAATGTCCCAGGATTCCGCAAGGGGAATGTTCCCATGGGCATGATCAAGCGCCAGTATGAAATGCCGGTGAAGGTGGATGTAGTCAACAAAAAGTTGGGTGAGGAAATTTACAAGTATGTGAAGGAAAACAACATCATGATGCTCGGCGAGCCTCTGCCATCTGAGAAACAACTACCACAGGACCTCACAAAAGATGGTCCATTTGAGTTCGTTTTCGACATCGCCGTTGCTCCAGAGTTTACCATCGCACTGACCGATAAGGATAAAATCGACTATTATGAGATTCAGGTAGACGACAAGATGATCCAGAGCCAGGTGGATATGTTCGCATCCAGAGGTGGTAAATATGAAAAGGCTAATGCCTACGACCTCGACAAGAATGATATGCTGAAAGGCGACCTGCGCGAGTTGGACGAGGAGGGCAACACAAAAGAGGGTGGTATCACTTTGGCCGATGTGGTACTTATGCCAAAATATATGAATGATGAGGGACAAAAGCACCTCTTCGATGCATGTGCTCCCGGCGATATCATCACTTTCAATCCTCGTAAGGCATATCCCGAGAATGATGCCGAACTCGCAGCCTTGCTGAAAGTCAAGAAAGAGGAGGCTGCCGGAATCACCGCCGATTTCAGTTTCCAGGTGACAGAGATTTCACGCTATGTCCCAGCAACTGTCGACCAGGCTCTCTTTGACCAGGTCTTCGGTGAAGGAAATGTGACCTCTGAGACAGAATTCCGTAATAAGATTGCTGATGGATTGAAAGCACAGCTTGAGGGCGATTCCGATTATCGATTCCTTATGGACCTGCGCAAGTACTGCGAGCAGAAAGTGGGTGAATTGAAATTCCCGGAGGAGATTCTGAAACGTGTTATGAAGCAGAACAACCAGGACAAGAATGACGACTATGTGGAGAAGAATTTCGAGGGAAGCATCAAGGAATTGGAATGGCATCTTATCAAAGAGCAACTTGTCGCCGCTGCAGGTGTCAAAATTGAGGATGGCGACGTGAAGGATACAGCCATCAACATGGCTCGCGCACAGTTCGCACAGTATGGCATGAACGATGTTCCCATGGAATATCTTGAGAATTATGCAAATGACATGTTGAAAAAACGTGAAAATCTTGATCATATCGTCAATAGCGCCATTGACCATAAGCTTATGGGGGCTATGAAGAATGTGGTGAAGTTGAACGTCAAAAAAGTCTCTTTGGAGGAGTTTAATAACTTAGGCAAAGAATAAAATAGAATTTTTTTAAAAAAAATAATTTTTTTGCCGAGATTATCGACCTTTTTTATTAACTTTGTTCCTACATAACAAAGAAAAAGGGCGATAATCTCTTTTTGTGTCAACAAACCAATTGAAACAAATGAACGATTTTAGAAAATACGCAACAAAGCATTTAGGCTACAGCAGCCAGACTCTGGATGATGTCATTAGTGCCCAGGCACAGTATCTAAACCCATATATTCTTGAGGAGAGACAACTCAATGTGACACAAATGGACGTGTTCTCTCGATTGATGATGGATCGTATCATCTTCCTCGGCACGCAAATCGACGACTATACAGCCAACACTCTACAAGCACAGTTGCTGTATCTCGATTCTGTCGACAGCGGCAAGGACATCTCCATTTATATTAACTCTCCCGGGGGAAGCGTCACTGCTGGACTCGGTATTTATGATACCATGCAGTTCATCACCAGTGATGTGGCTACCATCTGCACAGGTATGGCTGCCTCTATGGCCGCTGTCCTATTGGTCGCTGGTACAGAGGGAAAGCGCTCGGCACTGCCGCACAGTCGCGTGATGATCCATCAGCCTCTTGGGGGCGTACAGGGACAAGCCTCTGACATTGAAATCGAGGCCAAGGAGATACAGAAATACAAAAAGGAACTCTATACCATCATATCTGACCACTCACATACCCCTTATGAGAAGGTGTGGCAAGATTCCGACCGCAACTACTGGATGAACGCCGAGGAGGCCAAGGAGTATGGAATGATTGATACTGTGCTCAAACGTAAGATGTGAGATGAAAAAAGTATGTGGTTTCTGTGGAAGAAACGAGAATGAAACTCGACTTTTGATTTCTGGCATCAGTGGGTATATCTGTGAGAATTGCGCAGAGCAAGCTTATCAGATCGTACGTACCTCGGGATTGTTGACGACTCCAACAGATCATAAAGCAGGGAAGCCAAAGCAAAAAATCAAGAAAGTCCCTAAACCAAAGGAGATCAAGGACTATCTTGATCAGTATGTCATCGGTCAGGACGAAGCAAAAAAATTCCTCTCTGTGGCTGTTTACAACCACTATAAGCGCTTGCAGCAGGAAGATGATGGTAGTGGCGTGGAGATAGAGAAAAGCAATATTATCCTCGTCGGAAGTACAGGTACAGGAAAAACATTGCTTGCGCGTACGATCGCCAAATTGCTTGACGTGCCATTTACCATCGTCGATGCTACGGTGTTCACCGAGGCTGGCTATGTGGGTGAGGATGTCGAGAGTATTCTCTCAAGACTCTTGCAGGTGGCAGACTACAAAGTGAGCGAGGCTGAGCGGGGTATCGTCTTCATCGATGAGATAGACAAGATAGCCCGTAAGAGCGACAACCCTTCCATTACACGTGATGTCAGTGGCGAGGGGGTTCAGCAGGGATTATTGAAACTCCTTGAGGGAACCATGGTCAACGTACCGCCTCAAGGCGGTCGGAAACATCCCGACCAAGAGTATATCCATGTCAACACCAGTCATATCCTCTTCATCTGCGGTGGAGCTTTTGATGGTATTGAGCGCAAGATAGCCCAGCGGCTCAACACACATGTGGTGGGATACAATTCCGTGCAGAATGTACAAAAGATTGACAAAGAGGACTTGATGAAATATGTGCTCCCGCAGGACTTGAAGTCTTTCGGACTCATACCTGAGATCATAGGACGACTACCAGTGCTCACCTATCTTGAGCCATTAAATCGAGAGGCACTCAAAAGAATATTGGTGGAGCCCAAGAATTCCATCGTCAAGCAGTACACAAAACTGTTTGAGATTGATGGGGTGAGTCTTACATTCGATGAGGATGCGCTGGAGTTCATCGTCGATAAAGCTGTGGAATATAAACTTGGTGCCCGTGGGTTACGTTCTATTGTTGAGAATGTAATGATGGATGCGATGTTCGAGGTTCCCTCACAACGGGTCAAGAAGTTCCATGTTACCAAGGACTATGTAATAAAACAGCTCGACAAGGCAAGGTTGCAAAGCTCAGACAACAGTTGAGCAATTCCTATAATGCCATGCAGACTCAATATGAAAGGAGAAACACAAGTATGCCAACAGACGTTAACCTGTTACAACAACTGAAATGCCATTTCGGCTTCGATAAATTCAAGGGTGATCAAGAAGCTATTATCCGCAATGTCCTTGCCGGAAATAATACTTTTGTGCTGATGCCTACAGGCGGTGGCAAGTCTTTATGCTACCAGTTGCCCTCACTCATTATGGAGGGCACTGCCATCGTTATATCCCCACTTATCGCATTGATGAAAAATCAGGTGGATGTCATTAATGGCATGAGTGAGGAAGAGGGTGTGGCACATTATCTCAATTCATCACTCAACAAGGCCGCTATCGATCAAGTGAAGGCTGATATCGTAGAGGGAAAGACAAAATTGCTCTATGTGGCACCAGAGTCGCTCAACAAAGAGGACAATGTGGAATTCCTGCGTACGGTGAAAATTTCATTTTATGCCATCGACGAGGCGCATTGCATCTCTGAATGGGGACATGACTTCCGGCCTGAATACCGCAATATCCGTCCTACAATACAGAAAATTGGAGAGGCTCCTGTGATCGCCCTCACTGCTACTGCAACTGACAAGGTGCGTAGCGATATCAAGAAAAATCTGGGCATCACCGACGCTCTGGAGTTTAAGAGCTCCTTCAACCGACCGAACCTTTATTATGAGGTGAGGCCGAAAACCAACGATATCAACAAGCAAATCATCCGATTTATTAAGCAAAACCCTGGAAAGAGTGGCATCGTCTACTGTCTTTCACGAAAGAAAGTAGAGGAACTTGCCGCCGACCTATGCGCCAATGACATCAGGGCGGCTGCCTATCACGCAGGACTCGAGTCAACAAAACGGTCGGAGACACAAGACCAGTTCCTCATGGAGGAGATTGACGTCATTGTGGCGACCATCGCTTTTGGTATGGGTATCGATAAACCCGACGTGCGATTCGTCATCCACTACGACATTCCCAAAAGCCTTGAGGGCTACTATCAGGAGACGGGTAGGGCAGGCCGCGACGGTGGCGAGGGAAAGTGCATCACCTTCTATGCCTATAAGGACCTTCAGAAATTAGAGAAATTCATGGAGGGGAAACCCGTGGCAGAGCAGGATATTGGCAGACAATTGCTGCAAGAGACCGCGGCATACGCGGAATCTTCCGTTTGTCGGCGGAAAATGTTACTGCACTATTTCGGAGAGGTCTATGATAAGGATAATTGTGGCAATTGTGACAATTGCCTGCATCCCAAAGAGAAAGTGGAAGGTAAGAATCTGCTACAGATTGTGCTGGCTGCCGTAGCTGCCGTGAAGGAGAACTTCCGGGCGGAATATATAATTGATTTTGTCATGGGAAGAGCCACTGATGACATCGTCTCACACAAACACGACCAGCTGGAGGACTTCGGCGCTGGAGAGGATGAGGACGAGAAACTGTGGAATCCTGTCATACGGCAAGCACTGATTGCCGGTTATCTGCGCAAAGATGTCGAGAATTATGGATTGCTGAAGCTGACTTCTGCCGGAAAACGTGTGATGAAGCACCCCGTCTCTTTCATGATTG
>FLNZ01004115.1_pt1 | contig 16265 bp, 10 predicted proteins | sample 1140391 | NCBI WGS metagenome assembly FLNZ01 (sample SAMEA3878171, study PRJEB12797) | bioreactor metagenome | biome: Moose rumen | place: Sweden | collected 2011-10
AACAAATTAATTATCATACCATTGGAATTGGCTAAAGATTCGGGTTCCTACAATAATCACTTCTCAAAGACATACTAAAAACACCCCTCGAGATTCTGCTCCGAGGGGTGTTGTATAAAAAGCAAAACGCTGTAAATAGCCTTAGTGGAGCATTGCTATGATTCGCTGCAGCGTCTCCTTGGCATCGCCCAACTCGAGATAGATGCCCTGCTCACGACTGTACAACGGGTTCTCCACACCGGCATAACCCGGTTTGAGGTCGTAGTTGCAGATAACAACCTGCGGTGCCTGATCTACGTTGAGCACCGGCATACCGTAGATAGGAGTACCCTCAGCGTTTCTGGCTGCTGGGTTGAGCACATCGCTCGCACCGATGACGACAGCCACGTCAGCGTTTTGGAAGTCATCGTTGATCTGCTCCATTTCATAGAGTTGCTCGTAGGGCACGTCAGCCTCTGCCAACAGCACATTCATGTGTCCCGGCATTCGACCGGCAACTGGGTGGATGGCATAGCGTACACGGGCACCACGGCTCTCCATGAGGTCTGCCAACTGCTTCACCTGATGCTGTGCCTGAGCCAGTGCCATGCCATAACCAGGAACGATGATCACGTCCTTCGCCTCGGCAAGAACCTCTTTCAACGGTTTCTTGACAGAGGCTACAACCGTCTCTTCCTCCTTTGGTGCGGCACCGACATTATGGATACCACCGATTAGTCTTTGTAACGTCTCCTTGGCATCGCCCAACTCGAGATAGACACCTTCCTCACGGGAATACAACGGGTTCTCCACACCGGCATAACCCGGTTTGAGGTCGTAGTTGCAGATGACAACCTGCGGTGCCTGATCCACGTTGAGCACCGGCATACCGTAGATAGGAGTACCCTCAGCGTTTCTGGCTGCTGGGTTGAGCACATCGCTCGCACCGATGACGACAGCCACGTCGGCATTCTGGAAGTCATCGTTGATCTGCTCCATCTCATAGAGTTGCTCGTAGGGCACGTCAGCCTCTGCCAACAGCACGTTCATGTGTCCCGGCATACGACCGGCCACCGGATGGATGGCATAGCGCACACGGGCACCACGGCTCTCCATGAGGTCTGCCAACTGTTTCACCTGATGCTGTGCCTGTGCCAATGCCATGCCGTAACCCGGAACGATGATCACGTCCTTCGCCTCGGCAAGAACCTCAGCGGAGGTCTTCCTGACAGCAGGCTTTTCTACAACCATAGGCTTTTCCTCTTCCTTCACAGCAGGAGCCTCTTCCTTCACAACAGCCGAGGCTTTCTTGGCAGGAGCCTTGCCTGCCAAAAGGATACTCAGCAGACTGCGGTTCATCGCACGGCACATAATCTGTGTCAGCAAGAGTCCGGAAGCACCGACGATACCACCCACAGCCACGAGGAAGATATCACTGATGGCCATACCGGCGATAGCACCTGCTACACCCGACAGGGAGTTGAGCAAAGATATCGTGATGGGCATGTCGGCACCTCCCACACGGATGGAGAAGAAAACACCGAACATACATGATGTGACAATGCAGGCAACAGAGAGAACGATCATGTTAGACTCCCAGATACCTGCGATTACCAAACCGATCGTCAGCAACAGGAAAATGATGGTGTACAGCGAGTGATGGGGCAACACAACAGGTTTCTGAGGTAATACCCTATGCAGTTTTCCAGCGGCTATCATACTGCCCACCAACGTTATCGTACCGATGGCGATCGCCAGCATAGCCGTGAATTTCACAAATGGCTCATAACCTGTTACTACCATCTCCAACCGCTGCTCGGCACTGAAACCGAGCATGGTAGCCGACAGAATACCTACCAATGCGGAGGCACCACCACCGAGACCATTAAAGAGAGCCACCATCTGTGGCATCTGGATCATCTTCACCCTTTGTGCCATCACCGCACCGATCAAGGCTCCGATGATGATAGCCGGATAGATGGTCCATGCGGTAAGCACCCCACTATATAATAAGGTGGCGACGACACCCACCAGCATGGCTAATGCTGACAACAGGTTACCCCTGGTGGAGGTGCGCACCTTACTCATCATGGAAATGCCGACGAGCACCGCGACGGATAAGATGATACTGATAATGATTTGTATTGTCGACATGGCCTACTCCTTGTTTTTCTTGTTAAACATACGAAGCATCCGGTGGGTGATGCCAAAGCCACCAACAACATTTATCGTTGCCAGGATAATGGCTAACATACCGATAACCTGGGCTCCTACGGAAACGCCGGTGGACGACAGCAGTGAGTAACCTGTGGCGGTGATGGCACCAACGATGGTAACACCTGACAAGGCATTCATACCCGACATCAGCGGGGTGTGAAGAAGACTGGGTACGGTCTTGATAATGAAATATCCACAGACCGTACATACCAGAAAGACAAGAATCAGGATGACAGGGTGTATCATGCGAGTAAGGAGTTGATTAGTTTAACCCCATGGCCTCACGGGCACCCACATGTACCAACTCTCCGTCGATACATACCAGACTCTTCGCAACCACCTCGTCGTCGCGGTCAAGAACCACCTTACCGTCTTTCACCAGATACTTCACGAGGTTGTACATATTGTTGGAGAACATCCAGGTAGAGCTGGTCGGCAGCAACCCCGGGATATTCTTCACACCCATCAGGGTAACACCGTATTTTGTCACAACGTCACCGGCAGGAGTCAACTCGCAGTTACCACCCTGGTCGATGGAGATGTCCACGATGACGGAGCCGCGCTTCATGCCTTTCACCATCTCCTCAGTGATGATGATAGGAGCAACCTTTCCCGGTATCAGTGCGGAGCAGAATACAATATCCATCTGCTGGATCGTCTCTGTCAGTTTGTCACGCTCAACCATCAACACATCATCCGGCAAACGGAGGGCATAGCCACCCTCACCGACTGCCAACTCTGCGGGAACACCGGTCTCTACCTTCTTGGCACCCAGACTGCCTGCGTTCTCTGCTGCCATCGGACGGATATCAGCAGCGTAGGTGATGGCACCCAGACGCTTGGCTGTTGCCAAAGCCTGCAAACCAGCGACACCCACACCGATAACCATCACCTTGGCGGGCTCGATACGACCCACGGCGGTGAACATCTGTGGCATGAAGGTGGTGAGATGGTTGGCTGCCATCAAAATACCCTTGTAACCTGCACAGGTGCTCATAGAGGTGAGAGCGTCCATGTTTTGTGCGCGTGAGATACGTGGGATGCCATCCAGGGTGATAGCGGTGACACCTTGCTTGGTGAGCCTCTTCACCATCTCGTGGTTCACAGGGGATGCGGGGTGGATAAAGGTAATCAGATACTGACCTTTATGCATCATCTCCACTTCATGCTTGCCCAACTGCTCATTGAACAGTGGCTCCTTCACCTTCAGGATAATCTCTGCGTTGTCGTAGATCTCTACAGGATCCTCTACCAGTGTGGCACCTGCCTTGAGGTAGTCTTCGTCGTGATAAAGAGCGCCTTCGCCGGCAGACTTCTCTACAAGTACCTTGAAACCATCGTTTACAAACTTACCTACTGTTTCCGGAGTACATGCCACGCGATTCTCGTCGTGCATAATTTCTTTTGGAATTCCGATAATCATGATCTTAAATTTTTAGGTTTATAATATTAATATGTTGTCAAAGATGATGTTATTATTCTTTTGCAAAGATATAAATAAAATGAAAATGTTCTTCAATTTAATGAACTTTTAATATCAAATTAACAAATAATTAACTATATTAGTGTTGGTTCACTTACTATTTGTAAAATATGCTGACAAAGCAAGAGAAGGTACTGTTTGCCAATACCAACTTGATGTATTGTCTGACACCCAGAGCCGAGAACGGAACAATGCGTGAAACATTCCTTGGCTTTTTGGTATGTTTTATTAGTAATTTTGCGTGGAATAGATCATTATATCAATCGGAATTTATGAGTATCATAATTTTTCTGACTGCTATCCAATAACAGTTTCCTGTCTCGTTTTTTCTTGGTGATTAGTAGTTGTTATAGGTGATTACAGGTGATTATTCTTTGGCAAATTTTTGGATTTGCCTAATTTTTTTTGTATCTTTGCAACATGAAAAACATGGGCGTCATGATGAAGAGGTGCCCCTCTGTAGAAACTATAGTAGATTTACTCTATAACAAGAGATTTTTGAAATAAGGTTGTCAGGCTGTCAAAACCCTTTGTAGTAAAGGGCGTGCAACCTGTCGGAGGCTGTCAAAGGCTGTCACGAGGCTGTCACGATTTCCCCAATTCTCTCGAGAATTCGGGTGAAAAGGGTACTAAAAGCCCAGCCAAAGGTACTTAAATCTCCTGAATTCTCTCGAGAATTTGAGAGTTATAATAATTATAATTGTTTGAATTGTTTAATTTAATTTTATCTAATAGGTATGATAAATACAAAGTATTCGGTACTTATGAGGTACCATTATCGAGGTGAGTTAAGATCAAAGTATGTAACCTTGGAAGAGGTTGCAAAAAGAACGGCAAACGGCTACTACCGACGTAGGGTGAATGCCGTGAGAGGACTGGATGAGATTCAGTCGTCTTTGGGATTGTGTTGTGGAAAGGCTGCGGCAGAGGGATTGCCAGTTATCTATCCTTCCTTGGGCTCTGAAGGCTACACGGGGATAGTATTGCTTTCTTTTCGCATTACTGAGGGGCAAAAGACACTCGAACGACTGCGCCGACAGGTAAACATGTGGCAGCAGATGCTGATGTCGTTTGTTGGTACAAGCGGACAGTCGCTGAAAGTGCTGATTCCTTATCGGCTACCTGATGGTGAGGTTCCGGCGGATTCCCGTCAACTCTTACTCTTCAGGCAATATGCGTACAAACGGGCAGCTGAATATGCACTCAATGCCACTGGTGTACGTCCGGAGGAGGTATGCCATGACGGGAATGAGCATTTCCACATCTCTGCAGATAAAGATGTGTTCTTTAACCTCATGGCAGAACCTATCTTCATGGAGCAGCCCACTGTATCCCTGGAGGAATTTGCGGCAAAAGTGGTCAATAAAGAAGAACCGTCATTGGATACCCAGATTCTGCCCGGCTACACACGCAGGCAGATGGATGTGATGAAGTATAATGCCATCTGTAGGGAACTGTCTTATGAAAAGGTTGCAGAACTGGAAGATCATCTGATGCGCTTAGCGGTAAATTGCAGGAAGGCAGGGGTTGACCAAGAACTCGCAACGAAGATGACGCTGGAGAGATTAGAATGTTTCGATAAGGAAGTGTTGGTGCGCTCCACCTTCAATACTGCCTATGAAAAGCACAAACTGGGAACCGGCAATCCGATAGAGAGCAGTCTGATGCACCAACAACTGTTGGAGGATTTCCTGAAGCGCCGGTACCTTTTCCGTAAGAATAAGGTGACCGGGGAAATAGAGGTGCAGGAGAAGTATCGTTTTTATCTATGGTGGAAGCCTCTTTCTGAGGAAGTGCGTAACGACATCAACAATGCGGCTATCCGTGAGGGTATCAAAGTGTGGCCCAGGGACTTGGACCGTATCCTCATATCTGAGAGGGTGGAGGCGTATGATCCTGTACGTGAGTGGCTTAATGGGCTGCCTCGCTGGGACGGTAGGGATCGTCTTGGGGAACTGGCTCGAAGGGTTAAGACAAACACATCTGATTGGGAAGAGAATTTCCGGGTATGGATGCGCTCAATGGTGAGTCAGTGGCAGAGTGATGTGTATAATATGTACGGTGCCCAGATGGTGCTGATGCTCGTTGGTGATCAAGGAACACGCAAGTCATCGTTTATGCGGATGTTACTTCCACGTGAGTTGATGCCTTATTATATCGACCGCATAGATTTTGCCAACAAGAAAGAGGCGCTCAAGGCATTGAGCCGTTTCCTGCTCATCAATATCGATGAATACGATCAGGTAAGCAAAACACAGACTGCCTTCCTCAAGCATCTCATCCAGCGTACGGATGTGAAGGAGCGTAAACTCTATACCACCGTCTTTGCACAGCAACAGCGCTATGCCGTATTCTGTGCGACCACCAACTCGCTGGCACCGCTGAAAGATGAGAGTGGCAGTCGCCGTTATTTGGTGGTGGAGGTCAATGACGTGATAGATACTGATACTCAGGGAGATAAACAGATTGATTATCAGCAACTTTATGCACAGATAGTGGAAGAGATCCGACAAGGATATGACTATGCCTTTACGGGTGAACGCGAGCGGAAGATTATCGCCAATAATGCGGATTACTATGAGATGCCCCATGTCATCTCACTGTTTGAGGACCACTTCGCCAAGCCCCAAAAGGGTGATGAGGTTATCTTGATGAGTCCTACGGAGATACTTGGTGCCTTGAAGATGGATACCGGAAATCACTCAAATGCCACTATATTAGGTGCTTATCTCCGACGGAAAAACTTCTTGAGAGGTGAGGGACGGGAACGTAGGAAATATCAACTGAAACTTTCAGACCCTGAAAAACGTTGAGTCATTGTGACAACCTCGTGTCAACCTTTGACAGCCTCTGACAGGTTGCACGCCCTTTGCCATAGCGGGTTGTGACAACCTTACAACCTTTTTTTTGAAAAATTACTGTATATAAAATATTTTGGTATGAAATATAAAGTTATCAAAGAATCAAAGCCTACACTTTCTACTTATGGGAAGTATAAGGCTGTGACGTGTCATTATAAGACCGTTGAGCGTGAAGAATTAATTGAAGAGTTAGTCCAACAAAACTGTCTTGACAGGGCAACCGTTGTCCATGTAATGTCAAGATTGTCTGCAGTCGTCAGTCGTCATTTGCGCGAGGGTGATAGGGTGAGACTATTTGAATTGGGTATGATGAAGCTGGAGATAGAGAGCGAAAAGGTTGGCTCCCCCACAGATTTTGATGCTCGTAAGCATATCCGTGGCGTTCGTCTCCACTTCTTGCCAGAGAGCAGTCAGGGTAGTCCGGCACTCTATCAAGACATTAATTTTGAAAAGGAGAGTTTGTGAAAATATGTGAGTGATGTAGAATACAAATAAAATATTGAAAAAACAATTTTGGTATTTGATATTTTTTACTATCTTTGCAAATTGAGAGTTAATAAGTTTTAGATATTTCATGCCTAACAAACTGAAACTACAGGATTGGATCATTCTGTTTTCCGCTATGATCCACTGAAGGAGGACAGCCAGATGGCGGCGGAGGCAGCGATAAATGCTGATCTTAATGCTGTTGAGGACTGTGTTGCAAAAAAATGGGGACAGAGCTGTAGGTAGCCCTGTCCCCGAGATTCATAAAGGAATTAAGTCATCAGCAAGTGGCAGGCCACGGCTTGAGTTGCTTGAAGAAGTCGTTACCCTTGTCATCGACGAGGATGAAGGCGGGGAAGTCTTCTACCTCAATCTTCCAGATGGCTTCCATGCCGAGCTCCGGATATTCCACGCACTCGATGCTCTTGATGCTGCTCTGTGAGAGAACGGCAGCCACCCCACCGATAGTGCCGAGGTAGAAGCCGCCATGCTTCTTGCAGGCATCGGTAACTTCCTGGCCGCGGTTACCCTTGGCGATCATCACCAAGGATGCGCCATGTGACTGGAACTCATCCACATAAGGATCCATACGGTTGGCGGTAGTAGGACCCATGGAGCCACAGGGATAGCCCTCTGGTGTCTTTGCCGGTCCGGCATAGAGCACGGGGTGATCCTTGAAGTAAGCGGGCATCTCCTCACCGGCATCCAGACGAGCCTTCAGTTTGGCATGGGCGATGTCACGTGCTACGATGATGGTACCCTTCAGGTTCACACGGGTAGAGACAGGATACTTGGTCAGCTCGGCGCGTACGGCATCGATACCCTTGTCGAGATCGATCTCTATACCCTTGGCACCCTCACCCGGACGGCGATACTCCTCAGGAATCAGCTCAGTGGGGTTGTCATCCATCTTCTCCAGCCAGATACCGTCTTCATTGATCTTCGCCTTGATATTACGGTCGGCAGAGCAGCTCACACCCATACCGATAGGACAGGAGGCTCCATGACGTGGCAGACGAACTACGCGGATGTCGTGTGCCAGGTATTTACCACCAAACTGTGCACCCAGACCGATCTTATGGGCTTCAAGCAACAGTTTCTGCTCCAGGTCGATGTCCCGGAATGCACGTCCGGTCTCGTCACCGGTGGTGGGCAGGTTATCGTAATACTTGATAGACGCCAGCTTGACGGTCAGCAGGTTCTTCTCCGCGGAGGTGCCGCCGATGACGAAAGCGATATGATAGGGAGGACAAGCAGCAGTGCCCAGCGTCTTCATCTTCTCTACCAGGAAGGGTAGCAGCGTTCCCTCGTTTTGTATGGTCGCCTTAGTCATGGGATAGAAATAGGTCTTGTTGGCGGAGCCACCGCCTTTCGCCACCATCACGAAGCGGTATTCCGCTCCTTCCACAGCTTCGATATCTATCTGTGCGGGGAGGTTACAACGGGTGTTCACCTCGTCGTACATGTTGAGCGGAGCATTCTGGGAATAGCGCAGGTTCTCTTGTGTGTAGGTGTTATAGACACCCAGTGAGAGAGCCTCCTCATCCTCAAAGCCAGTCCATACCTGCTGTCCTTTCTCACCGTGGATGATAGCTGTTCCAGTGTCTTGGCAGAAGGGAAGGATGCCTTTCGCTGCCGACTCCGCGTTGCGGAGGAACTGCAATGCCACGTATTTGTCATTCTCAGAAGACTCGGGATCGGTAAGTATCTTCGCGACCTGCTCATTATGAGCGCGGCGTAGCATGAACTCACAGTCATGGAAGGCCTGCTGTGCCAGAAGAGTAAGTGCCTCCTTGCTCACTTTCAATATTTTCTTTCCCTCGAAATCTCCCACACTGATGCCGTCTTTGCTCAGCAAGCGGTATTCTGTGTCATCTTTACCCAACTGAAACATGGGCGCATACTTAAAATCTGGAGTTGCCATAATGTTTTTATAATAATTAGTTAGACATAAATATTTTAGAATCCAAAAATCTCTTCTGTGGACAGACGTTTCACGGGTGCGATCTTCTCCAGCGCGTTGATGTCGAGCTCTTTCTCGTCACCCAGGATAATATAGCGGTATTGCCTGTTGGCCATCTGACTCTTTTCAAAGTTGACAAGGTCTTTGAGTTGCAGGCCGGGCAGTTTCTCATACACCTTCTTGTTGATGTCGTAGTCCACCCCCATGAGCTCAGCACTCAGATAGGCGTTGAGAACTGCGAACTTCGTGGTACGCTGGCTGGCCAGTCGTTTGAGGGTGGCATCCTTGGCAATCTGGAAAGCAGTCTCGCTGGCTGGCATGTCGTTAAGAATCTGATGGAACTCTTTCACGCAATCCATCATCTTGTCATTCTGCGTGATGATATAGGTATTATATATCTCAGGGTGTCCTTTCAGGGTTGTCTCACGATAGTTGGCCGAAGCACTGTATGCCAGTCCGCGGGCCTCACGCAGTTCTTGGAACACGATACCGTTCATTCCACCGCCGAAATACTCATTGAAGAGTGTCTTGACGGCCGTCTCCTCCGGGTTCCACTGACGGTTCTCGTTGTGGTACATGATCATGTAGATATTCTTGGCGTCGTAAGGCGCGAGCAGTATCTCGTCGCTTGTTGCCGTTTGCTCCATATATTCCTTGTTGGCAGGCACGGCAGCGAGCTTCTTGGCGGTCTTGTGATTAGCGGTGATGAGTTTTGAGAGGCTGCTCTCCGTCTGCGGACCATAGTACATAACGGTATGCTCATAGTTGGAGATGTTCTTGAGAAGGTTCAGCAGCTCTTGGGGGTCTGTCTCCTTCAACTGCTTCTCACTCATGATATTCCGCTGACTGTTGTATGGGCCGAAGATACCATAGGCTTGTAGGGCGGAGAAGTTACTGCGCTGGTTTTTCTTATTGTTGGCACGTTCTTTCAGGAGCAGGTCAACATACTGCTGGTAAGCATCCTTATCCACCTGAGCGTTTTTCAGGAAGTTCTCCAACAGTTTGAGAGCTGCCGGCATATTCTCATCCAGTCCGCTGAGGGAGATGTTGATGCTGCGGGTACCTACCGATATGTTGTAGTTACAAGCCAATTTATAGAACTCCTCTTTCATCTGCGCCGCACTCATCTTGTCGGTTCCCAAGTAGTCGATATAGTCGGAGGCGATATCGTAACGATTGTCTGCCTGCGTACCGAACTTATAATGGAAGGACAGGGTGAAGAGCCCATTCTCTGTGTTCTGCTTATAGAGCAGCGGCAGTTTCTTCTTTGTCTGTGAGATGGTGAGATCCTTCTTGAAGTCTAGGAAACGGGGCTGGATAGGCTCCACCTTCGATTGCTGGATGTCTTTTACAAACTGACTCATCTGATCACGGTTGGTGGGGATGGGCGTGATAACCGGTTTGTCAATTTTCTTCTGGTTTGCGTCTATACCTTGTCTTTTGTAGATAGCCACATAGTTGTCGCCGAAATGTCTGTTGGCGAAGGCGACAACCTCATCCTTGGTGATCTTCGAGATACGGTCGATCTTACCTACTGCCTGTTCCCAGGGCACACCATTGATGAACGCATCGACGAAGCGGTCTGCTCGACGACGGTTGCTTTCCATCGATCTGAAATACTGCAGTTTCATGTTGTTGACGATGGCTGGCAGCAGCTCATCGGAGAAATCCCCTTTCTTCAGCTTGTCCAGTTCGCCGAGTAGCAGCTGTCGCACCTCATCCAGCGTCTGACCTTCTTTGGGTGTTCCTGCCATGATGAATCCGCCGTGGTCTGCCAGACACTCACTGCCGGCAAAGGAGTTCAGCACCTTCATGTTCTGGTTCAGGTCGATATCTATCAGTCCGGCGTGACCATTGTTCAGGATCTCACCCACGAGGTCGAGTGTATCCACCTGCAGGGAGGCAGCTTTGTCGAAACGCCATCCCAGCCACAGGGTCTCCGCCTCTTGTCCGATGACGGTGGTGTCTCTCGGGGAAGTGATGGGCTGTAGGGCGGGGAATACCGGCTGACGGACATCCTTGCCGGGTTTCCATGATGAGAAATATTTATCGATGATGGCGATGGTCTGGTCGGGGTCGAAGTCACCGCTCATACAGACAGCGCAGTTATTAGGGACATACCATTTGTTAAAGTATTTCTTGATATTGGTGATGGACGGATTCTTGAGGTGCTCTTGTGTCCCTATGGTCGTCTGGGTGCCATAGGGATGGGTGGGGAAGAGCATGGCACACAGTGCCGTGAACAGCTTGCGCTGGTCGCTGCTCAGACCGATGTTATACTCCTCGTAAACGGCCTCCAGTTCTGTGTGGAAACCACGGATGACCATGTTCTGGAAACGGTCAGCCTGTATCTTCGCCCAGTTCTCTATCTCATTGCTGGGGATATCCTCCGTATAGCAGGTGACGTCGTTGCTGGTATAGGCGTTGGTGCCCTCCGCGCCGATGGCAGCCATGAGTTTGTCATACTCATTGGGAATGAAGTAGCGGGCCGCCTCCTGAGAGATACTGTCTATCTCGTGGTATTTTTGCTTACGAAGCTCAGGGTCGGTAATCAGTCGGTATTCCTCATATTTCTGTTCAATCTCATCGAGATAAGGCTTTTCCGCGGCAGGGTTATTCGTGCCGAAGAGTTGTGTTCCCTTGAACATCAGGTGTTCCAGGTAGTGTGCCAGGCCGGTGGTCTCCGCAGGATCATTCTTACTGCCTGTCCTCACTGCGATGAATGTTTGTATACGTGGTTGTTCCTTATTGACGGAGAGATAGACCTTCAGTCCGTTCTCAAGGGTGTAGATACGTGTGTTCATCGGATCCCCGCTCACCGTATCATAGTTGTAGTCTTTAGCTTCGGCATACGAGCATATCGCAGCCAGGAGCGACATTACGATTAATTTTCTCATGAAATTATTATTTTAATAGGGTCAATTCTCATAATCAATCTCTTTATCCAGCTGACTGATGAAGTTCTCGAAGACACCATCCTCCACATCGCCCATGGCATATTCTTTCTCTGCGTCCTTACGGATCTCGGCGATCCAGATGCGGCGGGCTTTGATGTATTCCTCCCGGATATGCTCAGCGTCCTCCTCGGTGATCTCCGTCAGTCCGTAGTAGTCGAGGATCATCTGGTAGGTCCATGCCCACTGATACTCCCGATAATGACTGTTGATCTCCTCAAAGCGGTCTATGACGGCTTGTATCGTCTCCAGGGTTCCGTTCTTGATGTCTTGTATCAGACGGGACTCCTCACTCTCAGGCAACAGCAGTCCGGAGAGGTCAATCCAGTTGCCGAGTCCGATGTCTGTCGTAGGAACGCCGAAATATCCATGTTTCTTAGCCCTTTTCAGGACGGCGCCCATATAGAGGCGCAGGGCGATATCGTAGTATTTGATACCTTTCCGGAGGGAGGAGGCGTTGATCACGTAGTCATGGTAGTTATACTGCGACTGCAGGTCGCCCGAGGCCTCGCGCAGCCGTTCGAGGATTTTCTTTCCACGGAGTATCTCTCCGACGGTGAAAGGTGACAGCCAGTCGAAGTTGACGATACTCTTCTGACTGCCTGACGAGCGTCTGTCACGTTTCGGCCATTTCTTGATGTCACGATACAGTCCCACCGTGGTGATGTTTCTTCCGGGCACCAGATACATATCGTCGTTATACGATATCAGATAGGAGAAGGGCACGTCACGGGTGTCGGGGTGGTGCATCAGCTTACCCATACATACGGAGAAGGCGCCGATCTTCGCAGGCATCAGCACATAGGAGCCGCTGGCTGTCTTCGTTCCTCTCTCCAAGGTGCCGTAGTGGATAGGTCCCATCTTATAGGCATGGTTGGAGAAGTTGGTAGCGCTGCCGGCGTTGTAGAAGGAGAACTGTCCGCCGATGAGCAGGCTGCTCTTATGATGACTGGCGGAGAAAGGACCGCAGAAGGCGGCGCATGCCTCACCGTTAGACATATAGCTGTTGGCGAAGAAGACGCTCTGCGAGGCAGTGAATCCGTTGGAGATATGACAAGCCTCCCCTACGAAGCAGTCTTGCATCTTCACGCTGTTGGTGATACTCGATCCGTTACAGATGATGGAGTTCTCGCAGATAACCCCCGTGCCGATATACACCGAGTCGTTAGGCCCATTGAGGATAGAGCAGTCGCTGAGGCGTGAGGCGCCGTCAATCTCACAGTGGTCATGGATCACGGTGTTGGAGATCTCTTTTGTGCCGATGATCTTCACGTTATTGCCGATGATGCCCCGCTCCGGCATGTTCATCCGGATATCCTCGTTGATCAGTCGGCGTATCTCATCTTTGATATATTTGTCGGTGAAGTGTTTCACCATGAAAGCAGCGAACTGACTGTTCAGGTTGCCGAAGATGATGGCATTGCCGTCGCCTGCCTCGTTAAGTACGGATATCAGGTTACCCTCACCATAGGTGGCACCCTCGGTGGTCTCCATGATACTGATATTCGATATCAGGCAGTCATCGCCGATGGTGTAGTCGTTGATATAGCCGGCCACATTCTCTATCAGGCAGTTGTCGCCGATGGTCACGTTGCGCAGCGTCGCGTTGCGGATGCCGCAAGACCTTACGAATCCCTTGGTGATTTCCATTCTTTTCTCGAAAGCACCCATGCGGACGTTGCCATAGAAGGATACGTTTCGTAATGCGGATGCCCTGAAGCCCTCTGCCACCTCTACGGTGGTCCAGTCCTCGGCACAACAGCCGTTGTGCTCCAGCACCTCAATCTCTTCACTCGTTAATAATCTGTAGCTGTCCATATATTTTATTGTTTTAATTATTCGATTTTTTTAAAAAAAGGTTTTAAAAGGGAGTTAAAGGGGAGTTAAAAATTGAAAATTGAAAATTGAAAATGGAAAACCCTACACTCAAACCCCTAAACCCTAAACCCTAAACTCTACACCACAGGGCGCTGCCCTGGGCTGTATTCTTTTGCCTCTTCGAGGCGTTAATCGGTATAAGCTCTATACTCTTCACTCTTCACTCTTCACTCTTCACTCTAAACTCTCCACTCACTCTTCAATCTGATAGAGGAAATCGTTGTACGGATATTTCTGAACATGCAGTTCCTTCACCTTCTTGTAAAGAAGTTCCCGGAACGCATCGATATTCTCCTTCTCCTTGGCGGAGATAAACAAGCACTCCTCATGGAACTTTGCCATCCATGTCTTTTCGAGATCCCCGAGAGAGAGGTTCTCTCTCGTCATCGGTGTCAGGTCATCTGCCTCTTTCTCCACCCATTGATAAGCATCTGTCTTGTTGAAGACGATCATCACCGGCTTGTCGGCGGCACCCAGGTCCTTCAGCGTGTTGTTCACCACCTGTATCTGTTCCTCGAAGTCGGGATGGGAGATATCCACGACATGCACCAAGAGGTCCGCCTCACGCACCTCATCGAGGGTTGACTTAAAAGAGTCCACCAGGTCGGTGGGCAGCTTTCGGATGAACCCTACGGTGTCGGCCAACAGGAAGGGGAGGTTCTCTATCACCACTTTCCTCACTGTGGTGTCGAGGGTGGCAAACAGTTTGTCTTCTGCGAAGACCTCGCTTTTCGCCAGTATGTTCATGATGGTAGATTTTCCCACGTTGGTGTATCCCACCAGCGCCACACGTATCAACCTTCCGCGGCTTTTTCGCTGGGTGGTCTTCTGCTTGTCGATCTCCACCAGGCGTTGCTTGAGCAGGGTGATACGTTGGAGGATGATACGACGGTCCATCTCCAACTGTGTCTCTCCCGGTCCGCGCAGCCCTACGGATCCTTTGCCGCCGCCGCTGCCGGAGCCACCGCCCTGTCGCTCAAGGTGTGTCCACAGCCTTTGCAGACGAGGCAGCATATAGCGGTACTGCGCCAGTTCTACCTGCGTCTTGGCGTTGGCCGTCTGTGCTCTCATGGCGAAGATATCCAAGATCAGGGAGGTGCGGTCGAGGATCTTCACCTGCAGCTCTTTCTCGATATTCCTTATCTGCTTGGCCGACAGCTCATCGTCGAAGATGACCATTCCCACCTCGCGCTCATTCTCTTCCTCGGTCTTGATATAATGCTTGATCTCCTCCAGTTTGCCTTTCCCTACATAGGTCGTCTGGTTCGGGCCGTTCACCTTCTGCGTGAAACGTTTCAGGGTGATCACGCCGGCGGTATCTGCCAGGAACTCCAGCTCATCCAGATATTCCTTCGTCTTGGCTTCATTCTGCTGCTGCGTGATAAGTCCTACCAATATCGCGGTCTCTGCCTTTACTTCAGATATTACAAATTCCTTCATTCAACTCGTTTGATGTCTCTTCTATCTTCAGGGAAGATACACATTTATTGCATTAATCATGCAAAGATACAAAATTTCTTCGTAAGCGAGAAGAAAATAACTTTATTTATTTTCTCGGGCGCGAAGAATTTTTTCCACATGCGGGCGAAATTCAAAATCATGCTGTCCTTTCTCTCTGTGCCGACCAACGAAAGGCAACCAAACGGAGATGATGTCCCTTACTTCCTTCCGGTGAGGAAAGAAGTATCCTCTTCCCTCCCTCTCTGAACCCTAAACGATGATTACCCTCTCCTGTCTTTCTTCCGAAAGAAAACGAAAGGTTTTCGTAAACGATTACGTAGCTTTTTGAAGAAAAATCGTTATGAAATTGATTTATATCAATTAAATACTCTAATTTTGTCATGTCAAAATTTTCAAAAACACTGTTGATACGAACTACTAAAACAAGGTAATGAGTAGCCCGGCGAGAGTTTGGGCTATTTTTTTTTCGTCTCGCGAACTCATCGGTTTCGGAGATATTTGTGTGCCGAGCGCGGGCGCGTTCGATGTGAAATGTCATACGTAGTAACGAATATGTTGACTGTGCACATCGCCACAGACGGTGCAAAGACTGCCTGAGCGAAGACGCTCTCGTTCGGAAAAATACAAATAAATTTGTTTTTTCACTCACTTACTCGTATCTTTGCATTCATAATAAGAAATGTTATGACGAAGAAACTCAACCTCAGAGAACTATTGTTCCTCTTGCTGCTGACAGCTACTGGTTCATCAGCGGCCCAGGAGCATTACACCCGTGGCATCGGTATCTATCCCGGCAAACTCCAGGAATGTTTTGCCCCGCAGCTGGTTACCGATACGGTTTACCGGAACATCGCTCAGAACCGGCCGGTATATACTTCCTCCTGCTACGACTACAACCTGACCGGACATTTGGCTACTGATGGCATCATCGGTCAGGAACCTGTTTTCTTAGAGGTGATAACACCCACAGGGAACCTTCCCAA